>Ga0265798_10002097_pt1 | contig 29849 bp, 34 predicted proteins | sample P3T30metagenome_FD_192430 | JGI IMG/M metagenome (GOLD analysis project Ga0265798, IMG submission 192430) | Plant litter microbial communities from East Loma Ridge, Irvine, California - P3 T30 | ecosystem: Environmental > Terrestrial > Plant litter > Unclassified | place: USA: California...
TAACAAGGCCTTAATAGAATTCTCTATAATTTCTACTAACGTTATAGACCTGCATCTATACAATCTTTAATTTCCTAGAATTGCTAAGCTTTAACTTACGTAATCAACAAGTTATTAAGTTATGCTCTTAGTTCCTAGGCAGGTTAAGCGTTAGTTAAGCCTACGCAGAGCTATCTACTAGAACTTTCTACCCTACATACGCGCAATTTCCACATATGGGCGCTCCATCCCAGGTCGAAACGAACAGGCCCTTGATAGACGCACTCGGATGCAGAAAGAACGTGCTTCCATACAGATACCCAGTAGAACATAGAGATCATAGGAGCTTGAATAAATCACACCCAACCCTCACTGTGACCCATCATCCTTCACATGTTCGTCGGCCATGCTGTCAAAATAACCATCAGAGCTAAGCAGGCACGCAGGCCGGCCCATGGTCGTCAGTCAAGGGAGATTGCACCTAAAATGGTTTGTTTGCGGGCTCGAGCCGCGACCGCGTGAGCAACGGGTACACAAAGACTACGATTCTGGCGGCGCGACCATGTGAGCTACACTCTCCCGAGTCTTCTCTTTGTCCTCCAGAAATGCCTATTCCAACGTCCGTGGCATGGGTTCTCGCTCGACTCTGCTGAAGACTTGGCTTTTCAGAGGCTCCATCCTCCTGCGCATTCTTGGCCTCCCAGCGGCACTTCTCACACTCTACTGGGAGCTAAGCCCAGCCTCCGCAGCCTCCGCCTCGCTAATCGTACACCGACTGTTTCGGCGCCTGTGGTTTAGGACGTTTGTCTGCTTGTTGAGGAGAGAGGAGCACGATATGGCCTCCGCCAATAAGAAGCCGGGCCGCGCAGGAACCCTTGAGGGTTGTAGGGGGGCGGCTGGAGCCGAGACAAAACGCCAGTCCACCGCCTCTTCCAACAACACGACCACAATCTCACGCACCTCGCTCTGCACACCTTCACTCGCTTTCCCCGTGAGAATGCCGCACTCCCGTTCAAAGACCACTTCCTCGGCAGACGTGGTCGGCGCTGGGAAGCGACTGTCACTGCAGTTCCCCATCCAGACCGGTGCGGGCAGCAACTCGCCCAGCCACTCGCCGCGAGTGTCACGACCGCAGTCGTTGTTGGCGCAGTCGAGCATTCCGTCGCCAGAGGACATTGCCTCGACCACCGAGATCAACATCCTTGCTGTTCTTGCCGCCCAGGAGCGCTACGTGCTCGAGCTGAAGGACGATCTCGAAAAAGCTGAAGCCGATCTCGTAACGCTAAAGAAGCACTGGGCCCTCCATGAAGCCAACAAGCTCCGCAACGAAGTCCGCAAAGTCACGCAGATGCAGCCAGTAGTGAACACGCTGATCGATATTTCCGACGACAAGGACGATGAGGACGGCTCCAGCACATGGTTGCAAAGGGAGATGGGGAAGAAGAAGGCCCTGCTCAGCAACACCAAAAGCTCGCAGCGCAAGGTCTTCAGTGGCTCACGCCACCTCCGCACCTTGTCCCTCTTGTCTCCTGACAAAGCATACGCACCGCCGTTCCCCCAGCCGCTCGACATCCAAGAGGACCAGGCTGTCAGCAAGCAGCCCGAGCTACCCATACGATCCTCCACGTCTTCAGACGCCCCAAGGAACCTCAACGACTTGGTCGAGCGTTACGACATGGGCGAAAACATGTCGGGCATGCCGACAATCCAGCGCGAGCAGCTCATCCGCGCTGGCACCCGAATGGCAACCGACTTCAAGAACGGTCTCTTCACCTTCATCGAAGACATTCGACAAGCCACAGTGGGCGACGAAGCTGTCAACGAGGCTGGCGAAGGACCAGGTCCTGGCATGCGAGACCCCCTCATCAAAGGTGCACGGAAAGCAAACAACGGCCGCCCCTCTCTGAATCGATCTGCCAGCGCAAAGCAATCGAACCGCACGGGATCGACCGGCGACGACTTCTGGAAGGAGAACGGTCTGAGTGAGCCCAAGAGCTCTCCCATGCATAACAAGAAGACTCATATGAACAAGCCCGCTCAAACCCCACAAAAGCAGTCACAAAAGGCCAGCGACGAGGAGGAAGAGTGGGACAACTGGGAGACACCCAACGACACCTACACTGACAAGCTCATCGATGGCCAAGAAAGCTCAGACGAGTCGGATTCAACAGGCCCCGGCAGCTCGCGGACGAGTACTAGGTACCACTCCAAGCGCCATGATAGCAAGGCATCGTCGCTCACAACCACCAGCTCCAATGGCCAGCCTGACGACGGCCGCGATTCGAAGCGCAATTCTATCCCGTGGCCTGACCTGGTCAAGCTGTCGCCCAACAACCTGAAGAGGACCGCCTCACACTTGATGAAGGAGTGGGAGAAGCAGCTTACGCCGCCTCCTGAGTCGAGGAGCTCGAATCACTCTCATGGCGATTACATTGGGCGGTCGGATGCTCCGAACGATTTGATTTAAGCATGGACGATTTAGCGACGATGTTCACGATATTATGCATGTAGACAGCAACGACTGCACCAGATATTTCCTTACATACGAGGGGCACATCTATATGAATGGCCTCCAGCTACCTAGGTGGCGATTAGTAGTTTCGACGACGCATGGCACGGAAACAGGCGTTGATTGACATGTGTCAGACCAGTTGGCTGATCCTGGGGTGCCTTAGCTATCCTAGACAAATAATGAACACCAAAAGCATCTCACATAAACACTACAATCAACACTGCATTCACGGACTTTCAGCTTTGGAAATTGATTTCCCAACCTTGAACTCGAATCCATAACGACCCGCCAAGCCACGGCACATCCCGTCTTCCGCCCCAACTCCGCAAAAGTTCCCATCGATCGCATCACCGCCTCACGAGCCAACTCCTCATCCTCAATCCCACACCATGGCGTCCTTCCCAGGCGGCAATCCAGGCATGCTGCCCGGCGCCATGAATCCCAACGCCGGCATGTCCGAGCAAGAGCAGCAAATGGTGAAAGCCGTACGTCATGCCACCATCCTAACTCACCTCAACTCAGCCAAGAACGGTAATTGACGATGACGCTTGCAGATGCAAATGGGCATGGAGTCATGTCTCGGCAAGACAGTTATGGCGGGGATAATGGGCGGTGGTCTTGGAGCGATGTTTGGGCTGTTCATGGCTTCTGTAAGTGCACTGGGGTCAAGTGGGATTGGGATGAGTACTGATACGAGGATCGATAGATGCGCTACGATACACCAATGTCTCAGCCGCTTCCTGTCAATACACCCGGCGCAAAACCTACGTCCACCGCCGCTCGACCCCCAATCCCCCTCTCGGGCATACACTCAGTGTCCCCCTCACCCTCCGCAACCCTCACCCTCCCCACAACAGCCATCCCAATAACCGACCTCCCCCTCCGGCAACAGCTGCGCGCCGGCCTCCGCGATATGGCCAAGCAATCCATCTCCTCGGGGCGCAACTTCGCCAAAGTAGGCGCCATCTTCTCCGGCACAGAGTGCGCGATCGAGGGCCTGCGAGCGAAAAACGATTTGTACAATGGCGTGGCGGGAGGGTGCTTGACGGGCGGTATATTGGCGCGTAATGCGGGGCCGCAGGCGGTGGCGGTGGGGTGTGCGGGCTTTGCGGTGTTCTCGGCTGCGATTGATGCGTATATGCGGATGCCCGAGGATGAGAGGAGTAGGCCGATTGCTTAGGGGAAGTGGAAGGACGAGAAACGTGGGGAAGGAATGTTTGAATGTAGGATAGGCGTATGTTGTGGGAGGTATGAAATGGCATGAAGCATTGGGCGGCGTTACGGAAATCACCACGTCTGAGATACCAGCTGGGTTTATAGCAATATCGTATACAACGATAGATGTTGAGCATTACATGTCCGCAGCTTGTTTCTAATCTTTATCGTGGCCCATTACTGCACATTCAGATCCATAGGATGCTAAATTCGAGTTCTGACGCTGCCACCAAATATCTTGCTCATCAGTAGTCCAGAGTGCAAAGGTGTCTCCACTCGTAAGGCACAGTAATGTCTCGATTCGGAAAGCGTATGTTCATTGATGGCGTAAGCCTAGCTAGAAAAGAAAAACGTGTTTAGTTTGCCTAATTGAAAGCGTGGTGGTCGCAATTTCAGTAAGAAAGGTGTCGTCGTAGCAAAGGCATGTGAACACGGATACCGCCCATCAGATAACGAAAGAAAAGGTCATAATATTTCGTTTGGATGCCCCGGGCCACCGGGCTACCAGAGGCCACAAAATACCCTTGCATAAGAGTACGGGTAGCAGTTATCAAGAAAATGTGTCTGTGGTGGAAAGGTTTGGCCAGAGTCCCCGAGGAGGTTTGAGCAGCGTATGACAAGTGAACAAGGTCGATTGGAAATAGCGGTAAAATGGAATGAATAACAGACAGTGGCTTGGCGTTTGAAGGCAAACTCGACATCATCGTATGCTGATGGTGATGCTTTAATGGTAGTACTTGCCACCATAGTAGCTTCCATTCTCGTATTGTGACAGTAGTGTCTTTGTGGATCCTTGCCAGCCAGACGGTCGGTTTGGAGGATAGTCGGAAGGGCACGTGTAGACATAGACGATCAGTCCTCGTTGGTTCTGACCTTTCGACGTGTTAGCAGCTGCCCCACTGTCACAATTATGTTAAACATACGACCATGATCCAACTGATACGTCTGCCAAGCTCCGTTGGTAAACATGGCCGGAATCACACTCGGCATTCTCGCAGGTTGCATCGCGAATCCGACCAGCCCGAGGAGAATACACAGCTCTCCTTTCAGCGCGCCGTACTCTGAGTAAGGTGTGACGTTGGTTCCGTGATATATGTCAGGAAGCAGCATACGGGGCCATTGCTGGTCGACACGGCGGCAAAGAAGTGCGGGCTGAGTGGCAACGTTGCAGAGGTACGAAGAGTAGCCATCGTCTCGGTCGTGATCAAATCGTAGTGGTTGCCAGGTCTCCTCTTCGCCAGGCGCAGTCGCGTCATCCTTGAGGACCCAGAATCCAAACCCATCGAGGAAGTACATAGAGTAGGTCTTGTAGTGTTTGGCTCGATTCGGGAGCTGCACAGGTGCGGAAGAGATTCTTGCGCCATCACAGAACCACCATAGTCCAGAGACACCGCCATGAGTACGAACATTTGCTTCTGGATCCGTGGATGGAACCCATTCAGCCCGATTGTCGATCGTGACAGGTGCGTCTTCAGCTTCTTGTATCTCGTCGATGCGGAAGAAGTACGGCGGCTACGGCTTTGGGCGTTAGAGGGTGTGTATCGCCGGATGATAGTATACTGACCGACATTGGATCTACGCTAGCCGTTCTACTGCAGCTTGTGCTCGCTTGTTGATCCGATATGCGTATTGGCGCCGAGAGCGCGCGTGCCTTGTTCTATTCTGAACGGCAACCCCTCATTCTCCATGGTCCTTTATCTCCCCAAGGATCAATGCGGCTCTGCTGGCGCTGCTGAGATTGGAGGAGTTCCTATGAGAATATCCCAGTCCAAAGGTCATGAGATGCCTCTAGCTGTCTACCGAAGTGCCGGTCAACGGCGCATTCTGAATCCTGATAAGGCGAAGCTCGTCGCTGAATGGTTACAGCGACGTCAGTATACGCGGAGTGCATACGCCGAAGCGATAGCGACATGGCCAAGTCCATTACCCCGCTGACTGTAGTCCATACAAGTTCCGGGTCGTATTTACTTATTTCTATTAGCAGTACCGGTTGACTGGGTGGTGGACGCTATCTGCTTGAGACGGTGACGGGGCGTGGTCGAGGTCGACGTGCCAGCTTCACATGGCATTGCTTGAAAGCTGTTGTGCGAGAGCGCGTTCAGAGGTGCGCAGCCATCGTTGGCCTTGCTGCCAATGCGTGCATGAATGCAGTCGATTCGAAGCACCGCCGCTGGCCGATCCACTGTTGAGGGCAGTAACGAGCTTTAGCTTGCATACAGCTCACCCGCTTCTCTAGACCAACCAACCGACACGGCACAGCACCTGCCTGAAGTATCAGGCGAGACCCTGTATTGACGGAGCGCTATTGGCATATCTTCCAGCCACCATGCCTTGTTGTAAACGTGTGCGGAGAAGACGGGCCGTGGTCGATGTAGTTGGGTGAATTGTTTCGGTGGTGTCAAGCTTGCGCTGGAAGGGTTTTGGCTTGCTGTACTCCGCGGATCTTTTTGTCTTTGGCTTGCTGTACTCCGCGGATCTTTTTGTCTTTGGCTCATTGTTGTGCCGCGCGGTCAACGGATCCTGAATGAAAGAGCTTTGCGGAAGGTATAGCTAACAATATTTGGTTCGTAAAGTGCTGGAGCAATAGGCGCTGCGAAGGTTGGCTGTGACCTTGTTGACGTTGTGAAATTTGTTGCAGGGTTACTCATCGCCAGAACAAGATGCGCATGTGTCCCGGCGTAGGCGGTCAGACAATGGTGCGGCTCTGCTCCATCGAGTGGTTAAAAGCAAGTGACCTTGCGTTTGTTTACCGACAAGAAACCGCAGGGCGCTTAATCTGCCATCGAAGACTGAAGAATTTTGACCCAAAATACGCTCGGCGGCTAGAGACAAGATTAGTAAGTTATTCTTCCTAGGAACAGAGACTCTCGAACTTTCTCAGAACCAAATGTGAAGGAGCAGGTGTGGGTTAAGTACACAGATGATCGGCTGACCCGCGCTGCGGCACAGAACTGGAGGACCTCTGCTGCAGGACCGGACGCCTTGTTCCCTTGTCCTCATCGTCTCTCAGACGCCCAACGAGCCGCTTCTATTCGCGTTCACACGCATGCCACGTCCGGATTTCGAGATACGCTAGCGAGTTTGCTCGAATAAGGCATTGGCTTCGCCCTGTTGTACCTAATCTAGGGACACTAGGCCGGCGGCGCTGATCAGTGGGTGACCTGCAGATGTCAACTCAGCTCACCGGAAACCCCCCGGTTCCACGGATGGTAAACCACAATACACTGCGAAAGGTGCCCACGACAGAAACGAGATACTCACCGGTCCTTTAAAGACCGGCGACGAGCAATGACATGACACGATGCAAGGTCATGCGTCAATCACGCTGGCACAAAACACACTCGAGCCGATTAACTTATTGGCCACTCAGGACCGAAAGCACGCCAGCGGCCGAACATTGTCCTTGACGCAAGGCGTCTAGAAGCGACGCTCTTGCGAGGGCCTTTGATGAACTCGACACTGCGCCTCGACCCCGCACCTGAGACTGATCAGACTTGCCAGTCTAGGGAACCGGGAGGCGACACATGACAAAGGTTTCAGTCGACGACAAAGCGCATCGAGTGGCTCCTTCTCTTCTTCCATGATAGAGCGACAGGGTAGGCAACCGAGTCTGTACCTGTAGCAAATGTCGTCATGTCCAAGCACTGACATGAGATGCATCCGCCACATTCAACTATGGATGAGGAACGTTGGCAAGCTGCCGATAAGACGCTGAGTCGAGATAGGTTACCGACACCCTCATGGAAGAGCGCTCCCAATGACGGGCCAAGACCGAAGCAGGAACCGAAGTTTGAAAAGGTTGTTGGGGCTTCCGTTCATGTCATAGGTACGCTTGCGGACCGATTGGTCGACATGGTACAGCCATGCCACGAAGAGTAGTCACTAGAACACCTACGTTGATCGGATGTTTCGTATCGAACAGCACTCCGCCGAGGAACGCCAGTGCAAGCCATGTATGGAGTCTTGGCTGTCGCGCTTGTCGTCATTGCCGAGCGGGACGTCTCTTTCCATGATTGTATAGACTGGAAATGCCGAGAAGACAAAGCATACGCGCGATTCACGGCTAGAACAGCACGAATCTATCGATACGGCCCTGCGAGATGGGCGCTGTACGGACGCATCCCAAACGGACACTCCCGTAAGCCCACGTTTCCCGGAAGAGACAGCGAGATGATGGCGGCTGCAGGACCTTGTCATGACAGGAGACCGGTGAACGAGCTGGAAGCATAATCGCTGGCAACGTGGCTATGTGATCAAGGACTCGGTGTCGTTCACCGCATTGCGGTCACGGCAGTCGCCCGCGGCTGCGTGTTCACGACACATCCTTGCGAATTGCCCGCACACAGCGATTGGGCATGAAGGATGAGGCGCTAGACATCGATGCCAGGGGCAAGTCACGCAACTAAATGTTGAAAACGCTCAGAGAGTGGTAGGGGCTTGCGTTTGATAATGGGGTTGATAGATGGTGGCTGAGCGTTGGTGAGGCTTGATGGTACAATGGAGATGCCGGTCACTGCGGAGTTTGAATGACCTTACAGCATGCGCAAATGTCGGACTGGAGTGACTGAGGTTGAAAGAAGACTACGGGAGCTAAGACGGAAAGATCGTATGGTGGTACGTACCTGCAATCTGGGATTTAGAGTCCTTCGAGTTGGGCCAATCAGAGCGCAGAGCTCGTTCGCGACTGCTAAAATAATTTTGCCTTCTTTTCTGGTGCGCACAACGACACCCCACCACCACATCCTGAAATTTGTGTCCGTGCACCTCAGCGCAAGAAAAGCTCATCTGCGAGCGAGAAGGTTTGTGTTCGACATCAACAAGCTTGTCCACCACCTAACTCTGCTACTTTGACTGTGTCACAAAGCCTTCATCATGGACACCCAAGCCCCCAAAAAGCCCATACACTCTCTGATCCTGGATACCGGACCACTCATCAAGAACGCGGTCTCGATATCCACCATCATCAATTCTGCCGAGGAGATCTTCACGACACCTGCCATCATTTCCGAAATCCGAGATGAAGCGACCAGGTCACGAGTGCAAACAACACTGATGCCATTTCTGAAAGTGCGAACACCAAGTCCAGCAAGCTATGATGCCGTCATTGCATTCAGCAAGAAGACTGGGGACCATCCCGTACTCAGCCGACAGGATCTGGGCATCTTGGCATTGGCGTACGAGATTCATTGCGAGCGGAATGGCGGACCATGGGGATTGAGGGAAGCACCCAAGCAGCCGGTGAAAGTGAGGCCTGGAGAAGAAAACAATGCGACTGCAAAAGAGAACACAGATCAGGCCTCAGGAGATATGACCACGGAGAAGAGTGTGATCACGGAGCAGCCGGGCGAAACTGCGGAAGCCGGCGTTAAAGAGCAGGAGTCTTGGACCGAAGCCAGGGCAACCAAGCCAAAGAGATTACACAAGAAGAAAGAAAAGAAAAGGCTCGCCAGAGAGCTAGAAGCGGAGAAGCAGGGCGAGCCTGCGTCCACAGGTGAAGAGGAGCAATCATCTGAGCCCGTCACATCTGAAGAACACCCTACGGCACAGACTTCCATACCTGACGTGGTAGCAACGGAAGAAAAAGAAGTGACGGCTAGCCCAGAGATCAAGCTAGAGGTATCTGAGCAATCGGCTCCAGATACCACAGACGCCCCGGAGAAGGCTACTAAGGACCCACTTGATTGGCACAAAGAAGAGCAGGTCCTTGCACAGTCTCAAGACGCTCCAGCTTCCACTCAGGAGATATCTGTACCAGATGATCCGGTGGAGCCCCGAATCAGCCTAGCACAAGCCGTACAAGAGCAGACGTCAAGGGAGCAAACGCCACAAGAAGAGCCGGGCTTCACAGAAGCCCACGCCGACCCATCGCAAGACCTCTCCGCCCTCACCCTCACTCCACCTCCTACCGACGAAGACGACGACGACTCCGACGGTGACTGGATCACGCCCTCAAATCTCTCCACCCACCAAGCCGCAGACTCCGGCCTCATCGCCCCCTCCGCCACACCCACGCCCCAACTTGACGTCGCAACCATGACCACCGACTTCGCCATGCAAAACGTCCTTCTGCAACTCAACCTCTCACTCCTCTCCACAAACATGCAGCGCATCAGACACCTCACATCCAAAGTCCTGCGCTGCCACGCGTGCTTTCTGGTCGTGCACGACACTTCCAAACAGTTCTGCCCGCGGTGCGGCGGTGCCTCACTACTCCGCGTGAACTGCAGCACCAACAGCAAGGGCGAGTTCCGCTTGCACCTGGCGAAGAACTACCAGTACAACAAGCGCGGCGACAAGTACAGTATTCCAAAGCCAATTGCCGGCACCGCGAACGGGAAGTGGAACGGTATTGGAGGTGGGAAGGGCGGCTGGGGGCGAGATCTGGTGCTGAGTGAGGATCAGAAGGAGTATGCGGTGCAGGTGCAGGGGGAGAGGAGGGCGAGGGATCTCATGGACGAGGATTATTTGCCGGGGATATTGACGGGGGATAGGGCGAGTAGGACGGGGGGAAGGCCAAAGGTGGGCGCGGGGAAGAATGTTAACGGGAAGAGGAGGGTTTAACGATTGACCAATGTGAGCAGGGGAGGTTGCATTAGATAGGCGTTGTGGTTCCAAAAGTGCTGCATTAGATAGGGTATCATGAAACATTTAGTAACGCCTGGCCCATTCTTGTCCCTCCACACATGAACTTTTTCCCTTCATCCACACGTATCACCTCCGCCGACGCCGTACTCCAAAGACGTACCCATCTACAGCTTCGCACGAAACATATGCTCCCTTACAAGACTCTTGCCAACCTTCCTCTTCTCCACGATCCTCAACTCAACCTCATGGTCGCTTCTTCTTTTCTTCAACCTCTTGTCACTTGGCGGGATATCCTGGACGTAGAACAGCAGATTCGCCGCCACCCAGCCACTATCGCTCTTGAATATGCGCACCTTGTGTATAAACATCTTGCCCAGTTGCCGCTTATGCTGGAGCAAAAGGTACGCGGCCCCGACACCGTTAGGCGAGCCTGTCAAATCACATTAGTCTCTCACCACATGATTAGTCCAAAACCACGTACCAACAAGCGCATTAAAAGCATCAATCTGCTCTCTCTCGACAGCGGTAAGATCTTCATCATCATCATTGTCGTATTCCAGCTCCGTACCAGGCCAACTCAAAAGTTCCTCATCCACTACACCCATTGCACGCAGCGCCCGAGGAATGATGATATCGGCGGTGTCGTCGTTGATGATGCTGAACACGAGGAAGTACTTTATGTTTCTCAGACGGTCTGGGCCAGTGGCCTGGTTCCACAGACCCCAGGTGATGTCCGATGTGGCTTTAAGGGCTGGTAGTTCCTGTAGGGTAGGTCGGCGGCCCCATTCCTATTCTGCGGCCGAGATAGGCGATTTCGCGTTGAGGTAGGTTATAAGGCCGTCGGCGGGGTTGAAGGAGATGTGTGCGAATGCGCCTGTACTTTGTGGTTTGGATTAGCTCCAGTTCGGCACGAATAATGCTAGTACGAACGCGTACTTGATAGTTCTTCCCGAGAGCAAGGTAAGTCTGGTCTTTGGGGCTTGCTGGCATGGTTCCGTCCTGTAACAGGTAAACATTAGGTCCCTCGCGATGGCGGACGCTGAGGCAAAGATTGGGACCGCTGTCTTTGGAGGACCGCGGGTCGATTTTTCAGTTCTTGCATGGCGCTGGACATGTCTTTCAAACCTGCAAGATCATCCTCGCATTGTTGATCGGCCCGCGAACCTCCCTCAGAGTATCCCCACAGGGCAAAGTCTCCATGCATTGGGCCGTCGAAGTCGCTCTGAACTTTCGGTAGTTCACAGTACAGAGCTGCTTCGGCTTCGTCCATGAATGCGGCTTCCATGAGATTCTTGCCGCGGCATCGGGCTGTCTCCTAGACGGGATCGGGGGCTGTAGGTGAAGACGTCTCTAAGCCGAGGAGAGGATCGATGTTGGAGGCGTCTTTGTGGGCGAAAGAGATGTTGGCAACGATTTGAGAGTCGAAAGTACCAAGTGTATCTGCAGCTGCGGTGCGAACGAGCACCGCAAAAGCAAGCAGAAGAGTCTTCATGCTCGCGTGCCTGACGTCGTACTGCCCGAGGGAAGTTGGAGGATGAATCTGTGAGGGTGTTGTACCTGCAAACGAAGCAAGGGTTCTTGGTCTCTGCGGTAGGCATCATATAGCCGCGCAAACGGGCAAGTGAGAGAGAGATAGTTGCGAAATTCCTACTCTCTCATACCCCAAACCACAACATTCCCATCCCCACCCGCACTCGCCCATTCCCTCCTTGTCTTGCAAAAGGCCACAGCAGACACAACATCCTTCCTCCCTGTCTGCCCCGCCATGACAGCCTTCCCCTGCACCTCCCGCATCTCTGAATGCTTGAAGCGGTGCAAGCACTCTCCACCCATGATATCCCACACAAACACCATACCATTATCACTCCCACTCAGCACCACGCTATCGTTCAGCCCCAGCGTACTCCTCACCCGCAGGTCTTTGTTGACGAACGCCTCGTCTGTATACTTTTTCAGACACTCCCCATTCCCACGATCCATCAGGCGGACCGTCGAGTCCAGCGAGCTGACCAACGCCTCGGTCCCTTTCTTGGTTACATCCAGACTCGTGCACGGATACCCAATGACGTCGGCCACACACATGCCCGTCCTTAGATCGTAGCTCCTCACCCGCCCATCCACGCTCGCAGCCACAATCTCGGCATCGTGTATCGCGACGTCGGTGACGCTGTCTTTCGCGTCGTCAAAGGTCATGATGGGTTTGTAGCTGTTGCTCTTGACGTCCCAGATGCGCACCGTGCCGTCGAAACTGCCGCTCGCAATTATGCTGTCGTCCTCGCCGCCAAACACGCCGCGGTTCACGCGCCCCGCATGGCCTGTGTAGCGCCGCACGGTCTGCGCCGTCTGCACGTCCCAGAGGAAGATGGTCTTGTCGCCGCCGGTGGACACGAAGCGGTCGTTGGCGGCGTTGACGTCGATGCTGAGGACTTCGTAGCCGTGCGCCGTGTACTTGTTTACGAGGCCGGGCGGGTAGACGTTGGAGGCGGAAGGTGCGACCGAGGAGGGAGGCGCTTTTTGCGGGTTGTACAGCCGGATCGTGCGGTCGGAGGAGCCGGTGAGGATGTAGGACGAGGCGCCGGAGGAGTATGCGACGGCGTGGACGAGGCCGTTATGGCCGGTCAATCTGGCGATGGGGGTGGTGGGGAAGGAGGGCATGGTGACTATATAGTCTGATATATGTGGGTGTTCAAGGCATCGTAATGAGAGTATGAAGCATAGAGTCCTTCTCAATGCTTCACCGTCGATTGTTGTTGGTGAAGGAAAGAAGGCACGAGTCGCGGAGCTACCGTACGGTACTGGTATGACGTGCCGGTGCGCCTCTGAAACTTTTTGGGTCACGCCAAATAATCTGTAAACAGCTGCCTGTCGCGCCCCCACCAAACCACCAGCTCGACCCTGCAGCGCGCTTGTTGAAGCTACCAAATATCGTCGCGAACGTCGTCACGATCCAAGAAGAAAAGAAAAGAAAAGAGAAGAAAAGAGAAGAGAAGAACGTCACCATGGCGATCCGACATCTCGACAGCGCGCCCAAGATCGAAGACTTCACCCCACTCCAGGAGCACCAAGAGCAGACACCCACCAGCTTCTTCGGCGCAAAGCCCATCCTCTATGCGCGCTATGCCGGCCTAACACTCTCCGTACCGACATCCCAACTCTCGCAAGACGCTGCCTTCTTCCGCTTCAACACGGAAGCCGAGGGCGAGGACGCGCTGATCAAGGATGTAGAGATATTCGTGAACTCAGAGTAACTACGCACTCCCTACCTTCTCTTTCTTCCTACTCACCAACTACCTCAGAAACGTCACCCTCTTCCAAACAACCCCCACATCAACCGGCGTCTCCATCCCCTACCCCACCATCGCCATCCACGCAACGAAGCACTACAAAGACACCATCGAAGCCCTCTACCTCAATCTCTCCCTCACCGACGCCTCTACCTTCAATGCTGAAGGCGAAGACGACTTCCAATCCCTCGAAGTCCACGTCCTGCCGCCCAACTACGCCACCCAGCCCGAGAACACATGCATCACAGACATCTACACCGCCATGACCACGTGCGCAGATATGCATCCCGATCCTGATGCAAGCGACGAGGACGGCGGCGATATTCTCGATGATAGCGCGCCGGGCGCGAGTGGCTGGATCACAGCGGAGAACATGGATGAGTATGTGGATGAGGAGGGAAACTTTACGGGCATGGTGATTGGAGAGGAGTTGGGCCCTGGGGCGGGGACGGTGCGGACGAGGGATGAGGTTACGGACGGAGTTAATGGCGATGGGCATGAGGGGAAGTATTACCGTACGGATTAGAGCGCGGTTGAAGTGCTTGAATATGGGCGCGAAAAAGCATCGCCTGGATGCATGCTTGCGCGCAGAGTGCGACGCGAGATTGAGTGCTACAAGCTGAGGGTACGTGAACGCCTTCCTTTCCTTGCGCACTACTACGCCGTGTACTGAGAAAGATGCAGCCACTTGCGCGAGCGAGAATGCTTATAAGAGGCATACATATGAGCTGCCCATCCTCCACGTCCCAGAGTGTTGTTTCGTTTGTCGTCTTCTCTCTCCTTCCTCCCATCGAGTCGCCGTGCATACCTATCACCTCCGCCACCTCTCTGACCCCGTCATCATCGCACTACCTCTGCCTCCATCCCCATTGCAAGTCTTTTCTCATCTTGCCTCAACTCCTTTTGATACACCGGCACTGGTTCCTGAATCACACCGACCTCCAAGTCCTTGTCTTGCTTCGTTCTCGCCAATTGGACACCAATTTTGGTTCCCGCCTTGACACCCTGTCTCCTCCGTCGGGCAATTAGGATGTATGCGATGATTAAGAGTGCGAGTACGCCGACGATCACGCCGACTATGATACCCGTGCGTGTGGCTGAGCGGGAGGATGTTGGACGTGGAGATTTGCGGGAAGATGGCATTTTGATAGGGACAAAAACATAGGTTGGTGTGAAGTGAAGTGAAGCTTTGCTTTTCTGAGTAGCGCGCGCGCCGTTATGTCTTATTCCTATGCCCCAAGGCCAAGTCACCACGCCTCGCACCGCACCCCTTGTTTTCGGGCACTTACGCACCACATGTTCAGCGAGGACCACGCCGCAAATGGTATTTTGGCCCCAGTGTAGGTTCCCCAAAGCGGCAATTACGGCGCAGTCTGACGTGCATGCGGGTGTGTCAGCAAGAGCCTCGTGGGTGTACGTGGAGAGAATGAGTGGAGTGAGAGAAGAGGTGTGATGAGGTGAGGTGAGGTTAGGTCAGAGGAGATGTGGGTGTGTGTTAATGCTGCTGAGAGAAAGGTGTGGTGCTGGGACGGAAGGTGGGTGGGCTGACGACGGCGTACATTGTAAGATCTCGCAACGTGCACAACACACCGATATGTTGACTAATCTGTCCCAGTGAGGCCGATACTAGAGACCATGCTCAACGGATATTTCCCCAGCTCGCGCCTTCTCACCGCAACGAGTCGACTCTATCCATTACTTCTTTCCGCCACCTCTCTTCAACAGTTTCAACACCTCGAGCCTCTTCACCAGCATTATCACGTTCCAGATGTTATTCACACTCCCACACAATCCTCCCAGCAAGGTGAGCCAGTAAAAGACGCGACTTCGTAACGGCTGGCGGGCGGCCTTTGATGGCAGATACTTGTCAAGTATAAATTCGATTGCTTGGTATATGAGTCTGGCGAGAGGCGGGTCTGGGCAGGGCGTAGTTGGACCAAGCCTGGCTGAGGGTGCTTGCGTGAGCATTTTGGTGGTGTGATGTGGTGTGGTGAAGGGATGATTGATTGAAGTGGCGGCCGTGAAGATAAGTGTCAGACGAGAATTGTTTGTGGTTTGTTATTTGCGTGACGAGGCACGAAGTACAATCAATGAAGCGATGTGATAGATCCAGATCATGAACGCGATTGTCATAACTTCGAGTTGTTCTTGGCGGCGTTGGCGTGGTCGGTGAAGAGCGTGGGCGTACTGTGTAAACGCGAGCGCACTTCCATTTTAGTGGAATGCATATACCTCTGGATCCTGCCCCAGCATCAATTGTACTCTTCTCTCGACTACGACGCCTGCGACACCACTGTTGCGCAACTCTACAGCCGACATCACATCTCAGATTCCAGGAGCTTCACAAATTTCAAGTTCAATTCTATCTCCGATCTCAGCCCACACACACCTCCATACCGACCTACAACCTGGAATCCATCTTCATATCTCCCTAAACAATGACTTCCATCGACAGTACGTCCAGGCCACCCCGCCATCCCCTCCCATTCCCCTTTGATCTTACAACCACTTACCTCATCTCCAGACCTCCTCAAACTCTCGACCGAGCTCTCCAAACTCGGCAGCGAGCTCACCGAAGTCGGCACCAAACTCGCCCACGCGGCTGCAACCCTGCAAGAGGAAACTGCGAACATCGCCGAGGAGCTATCTAAGCAGTGGGGCGTCGATGTCTCGGTTAATGTGGGTGTGAGGCCGAACGGGCGTGTAAATGGGGGTTATGAGACGACGGTGGTGAAGAAGCAGGGATAGAGGGAGGGTGGTTGATCATGTAGGACTTGGGCGAGTACTTCTCACTTATTAACAGATGCTTTTTTTATCTTGTGTCTTTTCCTTGCCCCCGTCTCTTATGAAGGGCTACTCACCCTGGGTGCCCTTCCTATCTTATGACTCGCGGCAACGTGACACAATAGCGGTGTTCTGTCATAATGGAACGAAGCTCAATCAACATCCTGGAGGCCACTAGAGACTTGAAACATAAGCAAACAGAACAAGTCATCCAGCCGCCATCTGTCAAGCCCACCAAACACAAGAACCTTCTACTAGCCAACCACGCGAGCTCCGTGCCCGGGGAAATGATCATTTCAGTCATACATGCGGCACATCTTCAAGAACACAAATGATCGATGGGTTTCACAAATCGCACTGCGTACACGCCGTGGACATTATCCGCTCTCCTCCACCATTTTCTCCAACGCACTCACCCATTCCCTCAACGCATCTCTAGTCTCCGCATGCCGTTCGCTCACTCTCTTCATCCACGTTCCCACACCCTCACCACCAGCCATCTCCGCTGTTTGAAACATCCTAGCAACGTGCGCACGATCCGCCGCCAAAACCCAGCCGTAGTGGCTGTCGATATCAGTGTATTTGCGTTCCAGACAGCGCGTTTGCTCAAGAAGCAGGTTTTGCGTACTAAAATCGCGTAGCTGTAGGGCTTGAAAAGCTTGCATAAATTCTTCGGTGGGTGCTTCGAGGGCCTGTAGGGAAGTGAGGAGGTCTTTGAAGTCAGAATCGGGAAGGAGGTGGATGTTCGGCATGTTGATCGCTGATTGCTTAGATGATGATTGGAATACAGACCGCTTTTATTTTGACGGAGTGAGCCAACAAACGAAGGAGCAGAGAGAGAGAGAGGAGAGGACTGACCTTGAGCTTTGGTGGTACTTTAAAGTGCTACACTTGGCACTCGTTCTCCTCCTCCAGCATTCAAATCGAGGCTTTCGCACAATCTTCACCTGTTGCCGGGGTGTCGCTTCTCGAATCTAAGTCGATACCGTCGTCACATCCAGATCCATCGGAGACACGCTTTTGTGAATAGTAGGACAATGGGTGAATCATCTCTACCATTCCAGTAACGACTGTCCTCCCCGTGAAACAGTCACATCCCTTAGAATTGCGATTCTTAAACTGCATCCCCGTCTTCATCGCACATGTACCCGTCACTCCCAACCTTCGCTCACTGCTACCAAAAGCATCATACACAACATATATTACCATGTCATCCAATCCGCCAGTGGAAACTTCCAGCACAACAGACCGCACCCACCTCTTCGACTCCACATTCTGGCAAGTGCTTCCCACCTGCTACACCAAAATCGAAGCGCGCTGGACGCTCATCGCACGCCTCTACCACGAAGCTAGCGCGGCAGTCATGGCCACCGACCGCGTAGAGGGAACCAACTCGCTGAAAGCCGAGCTCGAGATGCTGGAGACGGAGATGAAAGAATTTCGGGCGATTATTGCGGGTATCGAGTTTGAGGATCTGGTAGGGCTGTATATTGTTGCTGGGAGGCAGAGGTGGCGGGCGGAGCAGATTGCGAAGGAGGACTTGGAGGATCTTGAGGGGGGTTTGGAGGGGATCGAGGAGAAGATTGGGGACGTTAAGGCAGATATGGTGTGTGGTTTTAAGGGGCGATGAGAGAGAGGGAGAAATGTTGTGCTCGAGCTGCAAGAGTGTTGTGAGAATAGATTGGTTCTGCGACTTGTACCATACATGCTTCCACACCAGGTAAGTTATATGAGTTAAGTATGCTGCAGTCGCTTGGCGAAAGACGCAACACAAAGTAAGCACTATTTCTCACCTAGGCTGTGGATGCAGGAACCTGCTGCATACCCAACTACGGGAATTCGTCACATGGGAGATGGAGGTAGGATAGCGAGTGAACTGCATCTAAGTCGAACCTTGCATCGGAGGTCGGCGTTCGAAACGGCCACTTCAACCAATGGTTCTATAATGCACGCGTATTGAACCTTCGGATTCTACGATATCGCACGCGATTCACACCTCGCAGAACATCGGGTCATTCAAGCCCGATCTCCAGAATCTGGAGAACCTGCTCAAGCACGCAAAGAGCGAGTGGGCACCGAGAAGAAAGAGATATTACACTTTGCACAAGCTTCCGTCTCAAGCACCATCATGTGCCGGCGCAAAGGGCTGGAGTTGCGAGATGTTGGATTGAGGCAGGAAGAGGAGGCTGTCGTTGGACAAACGCTGGATCAATTTGAGGAAGGCGAAATGGTGTTGTTTTTTAGCTACAAGACTCTGGGTGATATGGCGCAAAACGTGGGTAGAGAGAGCATTCTAGCACCGTTTTTAGTAGTACTCCTCAAGACTATCGGCTATGACATAACATGCTCATCGACTTGTTTGACACCGGCGTGTTGGTATGCCGCGGTGCTGACGAAGGTACCAATCAAGCTCCGGTTATTGTGTATAGTGCTGACGAGGCACACCACCGAGCACCAACAGCGTTCTGGATGAGCTGGATGCGCTGGAGATAACAACAAAGCGCTTGGATCAATGGGACTCTATGACCAAATTTGTGGATCTTACTGCGCGTAGTGCTTCCGTGAAGGTGAGGGAACACACGCGGAAATCATTTAGCCGAGCGCCACTGCCCCCCTGGACCCTGTAGATCATCCCGCGGGCTTACTTACATATTGTCTGCAGCCAGCCACCAGTGCCACCACAGTTTTTCCGTCTCACTCGGCAAAATGACGAGTCAAGAGGGCGCCACCATATTCTCGGTGTCCAATTTTCTTTGGGCAATCGCAACCTACTGGTTCGTAGCAACTGTCTACAACTTCCTCTATGCACCGACGCCACCTACAACAATACCATGGCTTGGCTACGGCAAAGGCTGGTTCGCGGGCCTGCGCAATTACTTTGCACTAACGAAGAGCAAGGACTGGGTTGCAGAAGGGTACGAAAGTTATAGCAAGAAAGACCAGATCTTCGTCCTACCAGCAACTTTGGGCCTGCAAGCGGAACTCGTGATTCCGAGATCACAGATGAGCTGGATGTTTGACCAACCTGATACTGTGCTCGGCGCAAAAGAGGCACACTATGACGTGCTACAAGGGGAATACACATTTATCGAACCCATCATACTAAAGGATCCTTATCACGAGCACGTCATACACAGAAACCTCTTTCGTAACCTTGGTCCAATTATACCAGAACTGGGAGATGAGATCCCACACGCTATCGAATCGACGTATGGCACCGACACTGACAATTTTGTCAAAGTGGACGTGTTAACTTCCTTCATGAAGATGATACCCGGTCTCACCAATCGGATGCTGGTTGGCCCAACGCTGTGTCGCGAACAAAAGTTCCTTGACGCTGTGTTGTCCTTTACTACGGATATCATTCGAACTCAGTCCATTTTAATCATTCTTCCTAAGGTAATTCATCCAGTGATTGGGAGACTGCTAGGATTAGCAGCAAAGTACCACTTCTGGTTGTCCTCCAGGTTCACTGTTCCTTTGATCAAAGAGAGGATAGCGCAGATCCAGAAAAAAGACGCTGGAGACCTTGATTACAAGGATTGGAAAGAGCCAAACGACTTCATAACATGGTCATACCGAACTGCGCAGGGCGAAGGCAGGTCAGACGAATCTCAACCAGTACGCATAGCTGAGCGCATCATGCCTATCAACTTTGCCTCTATCCACACCACATCTCTCACCGCGTACGAGACCATGATCAATATCCTCTGCGCTGACGAAAGCGTGGTAGCGAGCTTGAGAGAAGAGGCCTATCGTATACTTCAAGAGGAGGGCGGATGGACCAAACAAGGCTTGAGCCGTATGCATCGAATGGACTCGGCAATTCGAGAGTCGCAACGACTAGGCCCGATTGCTCTGACCTTCGTACAGCGAAAAGTCATTGCGAAGGACGGTGTCACGACTCCAGAGGGCGTCCATCTGAAGTACGGCACTCTCATGTCCTGTCCATGGACATCTGTTGCTATGGACGATAACATACACGACAAAGCCGGCACTTTCGATGCGTTTCGTTACTCTCGCGCGAGAGAAGAGTACGACGTAATGACACAAGAGCAAAAAGAGACGATAGATACGCTCAAATTGAAACAGTCTGGTCTAGTGACCACAGGTCACACTCACCTCCCTTTTGGCCATGGCCGACACGCATGGTAAGTCCACGACAAGCTTTGGGCGGTCATTCAACTAATCTCTTAACAGTCCAGGTCGTTTCTTCGTATCACATGAGCTGAAAATGATGTTCGCGCACCTGCTTCTCAATTACGACTTCAAGCCGCTGGAGGAGAGGCCAAAGAAGCTTTGGGTCGTGAGGTTCCAGGTTCCTCAGCCTGCCGATATTGAAGTGAAGCGAAGGAAAACTTCGTGGCAAGGACCTGAGTAACAGCGGCAAACAAAGCATAAGATTCCTTGTAGATCCTGCTTCCAAAGGATAGACAGATGGATTCACTATCAGGGCATTCGGCAGGGTCGCTGATCAAGTGCGTGCCAGCTAATTCGAAGGGGCCAATTACCGCGCGCGCAGTACCGGCCAATTGATTCAATGTTAATTTCATTAACATTCCTACTGATCCTGCATGCGCTCCCGATTCCACGAAAACTGTTTTTCGAGAAGTCGAAAATTGAAACAACACACGCTACTCGCAGCTCAGCTATAAAAGCTGGCGCTTGTCGCCCTTCTCAAGTCGTTTACTACAGCACAATCGCGGCGCTCTTTGCTGAGATATCGATTCCCATCCAATTTTTGTATCTGATTGTCTTCGCTGCCCTTCCTAACGTCTATCTCCGGGTTCATATCCTGCTACTTCTTCGATACACGTTTTGTACGGAGATGGCGCCTAAACAACTCAAGCTCCGCAAGAACCGCTCCGGCGTCGATTTTGCTCCTGTCACACGTGCGACCAGAGGTGTCGATGCGCGTGTCAGAAGACACACGACAAAAATCCGAAACCCGCAACTCACCAACCAGCTTGTGCTCGATACCCGTGTTCAAACCCGTAAAAGATTCACAGGCAGAAGGAACGCAAGCTAGCTGACCCGCAGCGAGCTCCAGAGAGGAGTGAAAAAGCTATGAAGATGTGGACCGAACTTAGAAAGCATGCAAGTGGAGTTGAGTAGTCGTTGGTCAGCCTCAGCTTACTTTATGTTCCTGCCTCACGTAAACTATCATACAAGGTAATATACATACAGTGGTAACTATAATAATTGGGTGGATTGTTTACGAAGCAGCGTCTTTCATAATGCTCGCCATGTGTCAGGATAGTTGACGCTTTGGGCTCCGAACGAACTCTACAGCTGGACCCCCCGGGGTTTTGTCAATGGATCGAGGCAAGGTCTAGGTATAGATATGTATACTTAGACATGGATTAGAAGGGCGATTTGCGCTATGCGTGCGCTATTGACGCAGCTCAGCGCAATTTGGCAAGGCTGAGCATTGTAGTTTTATGCTGTACTTGCTTGAGAAGCCCGTTGCTAGAAAGCAAAGTACACAGCTGTTTTTACTTTGTTGCAGACGATATCTTGTCCGTCATGATAGAACTTGCGAAAGTCCTTAGCGTACCTTCTTACCGTATGCCGTAACTTCGTATTCGCTACACGAGCTTCGTATTCTTGCAGCCCGCAACGACGACCCTCGCAACAACCACAATGCAAGGTGCGATGGCGAGAAAACAACTCGTACAACCGTATGCACAGCCGAGAGCGTTGCGCCTCTCCAGTTCCATACAAATAACAGCCTATCGGCCTTGAACAATCACTCAACCACCACAGTACTTTCCTTCGATCAGTTCGCCAGACCAATACCTCACACAATACACAGCGGGATGTCGTTCTTCAGATCTATACTCGCTCTCATCGATCGCTTCAGGCGCACCATCCACATCATCCAAGCGATTCTCGTTCTTGCTGCCTTCATCATAGGCTGCACGCTGCTCGCCGACAATTCTATGCCGCGAAGTCGCAGCACCACTCTCATCCTCGTATACTCGATCAAGTCCGCACTCTTCATCGCTTACCAGTGCATTACCAAGCATGTGGAGCGCTTCCGACGCTTTGCAAGCCTCAAGGCGTACATGATCATGGACACGTTGGACTGCTTGCTTTGGTTCACTGCGTTCATTATCTCGGTCATGGGGGGTGAGTACTGAAGGTTGATGGGAGAATCAAAGTGTCTAAGCTAATCATTACGCAGGTGGCCGATGCCGTGGAAGCTCGTGCGCTGCGATCGGATGTGCGGCTACTGTTGCGATACTGCTCTGGTAAGCTCGAACGCTGTACTAAGATATGACTTATGACTAACAATAGTCTTCAGCTTCACGTACATACTGACTGCGAGTCTGGCTATTCGGAACTGGCGCCAATCCAAGCAACCGTTGAAGGCGCCGTACGACGTACACCAGGGTGCTTGACGAGTCACCGATCAAGCTGCGCTCATGTGTCGACTTCAATTTCGACGCAGGGCTACAAGGAGTGTTAGGCCCAGCGAAACAAACAACGAACCAATGTTAATCTAAGACATCAAGGATTCAACGGGAGCAAGAAAGTGATGAGGGAGGTATCAAACAGCAGTGCAGACTTGCTGACATTCACATAGTCTATCGAAAAATTACAAGGCATTCACGATTCCCGGTGTCCTGGTTGTTGTGTCCAAATTCCGGTCGTGGAGATGCTCACTCGTCTCACAAATACAATATGCTATGTTCCACGATGTCAAAGTCGAAGCCATTCCATTTCGCGAGTACGCAAGGAAGTATAAAAACTGAAGATCGTAGATCTTTCCTCCTCAATCTCCCACTCCTTCCTCTAGCGTCTCTCTTAAAGCGTTTTCAATCCAACCTTTTGATTGGACCCCACAGCAGCAGCATCAACATGACACCCAAGTACTATCCATACTGGCCATCAAGCTGGTCTCACCATTCCCCAGAAGCCCAGGCCCCGCCTCCACGCCGCGGACGCTCTCCAGCACGTACTACACACGTGAGCAGCTTCAATTCTCAGGCCGATAGTCACGCCGCCGCAGAAGCTTGGCTTCGAATCCTTGAAAGAGAAAGTGCAACTCCACGTCGTGCACGTTCTCCGGTCCGAACACATATCGACAGACGTTCACGTGGTTGCACTGCTCCAGTCGAAACACACATCGGCCGCGAATTTAGCCCCCCTTGACGGCGTCAGTCCCCAGCACGCAGAACACATAGCCACGGTAATGTCAACTCGACTTGTTGGCCGGCGCTTACCATCCGCCTAGGTTCTCCAGCGCGCACGACGTACAGCCACGACGACTTCGAGTCTCGGTGCCTTCCCCTGCCCCTAATAAGCTCCTGGACGCGGGGCTTGTACAGCGTGGTTGACTTCCAAGACATCTACGTTCTTTCTCCTCACTTTCCCACGCACGCCGCACTCACCAACTCATCATTTTACACACAGACGCAAGTCTAGACCAGCGACGCAGCGCGCCGCGCCCTCCCACAGCATTGTCACGACATCATGCGCATCGTACACGCAAGCCACCCGATTGCACGTGGGCTCCTTCAAGGGCTGGAATAAGTCGAGATAAGGAGCCTGGGAGTGGGCCTGGAGGAAAAGAGGTGGGAGGTTGCGAGAAGCGGTGAGTTCAGGGATAGGGTGAATGAGACACTTAGGCGGCTTGACGACATGTTGGAGATTGATTTTGGGTATGCGGAGAGGGAGGGTTTTGAGTGGGAGAGACCCTGGTGAGGGGGTGGTGAGGGGATTGCAGGGGAGGAAGGAGAAGTGAGAGAGAGAGCGTGTGTGAAGGACAGTAAGAAGCGTCAATGAATCTGAAAGAAGCTGGTGTTTCCTAACTTAACTTACCTACTTCCACAAGAATTATTAACGTCTGGGCCCCACAGTATCACACGCACGTGCACCGCGTTTGCTCTACATTCCGCACTCACTTTGAACACACCCTAAACACCCTCCTTACTTACGGTATACCAATTGCTGCCGCGTCCTATCCAGTCCATACTCGCGACAACAATGGCACCCAAAGCACAGTCAGAAGTCCTCCGTGGACGCGGTCGGGGTCGCCCAAGGAGAGCGACTGCGCCAGAGCCGCCCACACCCACACGCGCAGTCGCAGACCCGCCCAAGAGACGCGGCCGCGGCCCCAAAGAGGTCGCCGCTGAGGCTGAGATCGAGGCCCCCGCCCCCGCCGTTGCAGAGCCGCCCAAGAGGCGTGGCCGACCCGCCAAACAGCAGGTGGAAGAGGCGCCAGTCGTCGTCGCTGAGCCCCCAAAGCGCGGCCGCCGCTCGCTCGCTGCGCCTGAAGTCGTCGTCGAGGAGACGCCCAAGAAGCGTGGCCGTCCCGGCAAGGGTGGTGCCCCCGTCGAAGATGCGCCTGCGACACCCAAGCGCGGCCGCCCAGCCAGGGCTGCCGCTCTCGACCTCAGTCGCGTCGCCGGCTCCTCACCGCGCGTCTCCGAGCCTCGCTCCAAGCCTGCAAAGGCCGCTCTCCCCGCGCCCCGCTTGAATCCGATTACGCGCTCCAAGCTGCGGACGCGTCTGCCACCCGCCGAGAAGGTGAAGGAGGTGCCTGCGCCTCAGCTCACCAAGCGACGCAGCAGGCCCGCCAAGAAGACTGCTGCTGCTGCTCGGGCGCCTTCACCCAAGAAGGCCCCCGGACGCAAGGCCACCAAAGCCGCCGTCACCAAGCCCACGGCTGCCCGCAAGAAGGGTGGCGTCACCACTTTCGAGGTCGCCGACAAGTTCGCCAATCAGGTCCAGCAGTACATCCAGGAGCTGCTAGGTGCCGAGACACTGCCCACGCCTGAGGCCGAGGACGTAGAGGAGGGTGTCGAGGAGGAGGAGGAGGACGATGTCAACGCCGGTGCCGGTGCCGAGGAGGAAGAGATGGACATGGCCGAAGACAACGGCATGATCACGAGCGCAACAGCGCAGCTCGACGAGGACGATGCCATGATGGTCGTCGCGGAGGAGATGGTCGAGCAGCAAGTCGTCTACGAGGAGGACGCAGACGCGGATGGGGCCGGTGATCACGACATGCCAGAGGACATTCACGACGAGCATGTGCAAGACGTCGTGATTCGCGAGGACTCCGAGGAGGAGGAGGAGGTGGAGGTGGACGATGCTGCTACCGATGTGGACCTCGAGACCAGCGTTCAGGAGGGTGACCAGGACGAGGAGAACGACGAGTTGCGTCAGGACGAGCCTGCCTCCATCTTCGACGACTTCGATGAGCCCACCACTGCCTTCGCACCCCAAACCGACTCAAGGCCCACGGCTGGCACCTTCTTCGCCGCTTAGAATCGTGTCCGCCGTCAGTCACATGCAGTCAGCAGTTCTTCAACCATCACCATTCAAGCCACAACGTCCAATTATGACACCTTCTGCTGCTTTCGACGCATGTACAGTGTACTTTCCCAGCGACCGTTTTTTCGGCATGGCAGTTTTCTCTCGCTATTTATGTGACACGATGCGGATGGAGCGAGGAGGCGTTCTTGTATAAAAAATATTCATGAGTGGGGAAAGGGAAATGATCATCTTTAGCGTGCTCATAGAGGCACTGTGCATCTCTGCCAGGAGGGTTTACGAGGCTTCAGCACATACTTCTTTTACTGCAGTCGACAAGACGGCTGCGCACAATCACATATTCGAAGAAATTGCTCATCTGTTGACCGTGACAATCATCGTGCCTGCGCTAACTCAGTATACCAGGCCATTTAGTGTTGTTGAGGTAAGAGCACCAATCAAGATCTACCTCACAGCTGCAGATGCCTTCAGCCGCATCCCACCCCCGCATCATCTTCGCGATGGTTACAACCCCAGCTTTGGCAACTGCATGTCGCAACATTCGACGAAATTCTATTCGCTCTACAAAGCCTCGAAGTTGTCTTATTGCCTCGCCTGCTCGAGAAAGATCGACGTCACTGTCCGTCGCAGAGTTTTGCTGAGGTGACGGTACGCGTACTTGCTATGGCATCTACAAACTGGCCGGATGTTGGCCAGCATCCTGCATCGATGTACGCACATGCGGCAGCCTTGAAGGTCGATATCGCGAGGCTGAACGATCGCATCGTGGGAGGTGCTGACCAGGTGCCTGCCGGGGTGTTGCAGTCCTTCTCAGCGAGTGTCGGCGTTCTGCTCGACAAGCTGCTCGAGGCCTCAGGCTCGTGCGATGTCCACGGTAGCGCTGTGCGAACGCGTGAAGATCCAGGCACACTATTGGTTTCCCAGGATCCTGTTACACAGCATGAAGAAGGGCGCGCCGAAACCCGAGCCTCAAGTAAGATCGTTCTACAAACTGTATCGCATAGAGGTAAGTGGAGCTGCTACAGATGAGTGTCTCGACTGAAATGGAGACTAGATGACGGAGCCGACCAGCCGCTATACGCTACCTCCCTGTGTAGTGAAAGCACTATACGTCTTTTGAAGATCAATCCGAGTCAACATCCCAGTGACCAAATCTACGGGAGTCTCTCTGTTGTGTCCCTCAAGTCAAATCCGGTTTACAAAGCACTATCATACACCTGGGGAGACTCGCGAGACATTGTATCCATCGACATCAATGGCTACCAAATTGACGTCACTCGTAACCTCAAAGACGCTCTTAAGCGTCTTCGCAGCATAGATACAAAGCATTTGGTATGGATTGATGCACTGTGCATAAATCAGCGCGACGGACAGGAGCGAACGTATCAAGTACAACTCATGCGTGAGATCTATCAGACTGCTTTCGAAGTCGTTGTTCATCTTGGCAATCCAGACGTACACGAGCATCCATCATCTACGCGTTGGCCCCGGCTTACGTCAACCGGTGAGCGATCATCAATCGTAGGAGTTCAAGAGTGGACGCGCGATGAGCGTGATGTGCCCAGAATCGAGGGAGTCCTTCAAATTGCACTGGAATATGCCGACAAGTTTCCACGACCACCACAAGGATTCGAGGTGGACGCACTTGCATTCTGTCTCATCCGCTGGCTGGCTGGAGATGTACACTTGGAGACAATACCACTCCTGAAGAATCGGCACGTTCTGGATGAATGCATCGGCGTTCTGCGTGATATGAACGCGAAACCATGGGTACATTACCCGCAAATGAGACGTTTGAGGCGGCTTATATTGACATATTCTCAGTGGAATCGCATGTGGACCCTCCAAGAGACTGTTCTACCATCCAATGTGACAGTCGTCTTCGGACAGCACAGCTCACCTCTCTACATGTTCATTGAAGCGGCAATCCATTTGAAGAAGCATGCTTCGTCATGCTGTCACGCAGTCCTCATCTTGTCTGAATCACAACGCGACGTTTTCGACAAATTTATGAGAACACTGATCGCACTTCACGAGAGTCGAGAACTATGGCGCACAAACACAGACCACATGAGACTCACGATTCTCCTTCCGCAACACTGTAGAAAGAACGCGACGGATCCAAGAGACAGTATCTATGGTCTGCTGGGCCTAGCGCGTGGTTGGGGCGACAGCGAACCGATCAAGCCACGTTATGACATTGTGCCTAAACGCCTTTTCGAAGACGTGGCATTTCGATGGATCGCTATGGATAAGAATCTAAACTTCTTGTTTTACAGAGTCAAAGGGTCACGGGCGACGGCGCGGGATCAAAACATGAAGGCCAAAACACAATACGACGCTCACTTTGGAAACATCAGCCAGCATCTCATGAGTGAAGCTAGTGATCGAATCATAGAAACGGCTAAGGGAGATCTGGATCATGAAGCGCGGAGGTCTTCGAAGGGTGGATTGGTGGGGCAAGTTCAACTCACGAGATCTTCTTGGGCTCCAGATTGGACGCGAATGACAAATCGAATCACCTACCAAACCGCAACGGAGACAGAGTTCATCACCAGACAATTCAATGCCGACAAAGGCAGATGTGCTATGCATACAACACGACTCGTCACAAAGTCATCGGTGTTGTCCGAAGCAACTGTGCTTGCTGTGGAAGCGTATCCGATTGGCATCATCAAGCCACCCCATTCAAGAATCGGCTTACCAGACGCCCCTACTCCTCGGATTATGTTGTTTGACGATACAGAACCCTTACGTTACGAAGACATCCCCCTAACTTCAGGCAAGGGTAACAATGGCCGTCCTTACGAGCCCACTCCTGGAACAAGCCATCAAATGACACAGCACGAAGCCGCATGTCGTGCCCTCATCGCCGATAGTATGATAGAGACTCCAGCTACCACAGGTCTTGTTGTAGCAGAGAGGGTGACTCGTCGAGCTACGCAAGCAGACGTACAGTCGGTGGATTCATGGTACAAGTGGATGTACAGCGCAAGATACAAGCACCGTGAAGTACATGTTCCACCAGAACGCGACGACTTTGTCGATGAAGGAACGTACCGCCGCGTTCTAGACACCGATCGTGCCGTTCGTTCCGTGGCGCTTCGCAGACGGCATGTCCAGCTTGACAGCGGCCACGTTGGCATGGCCGGTGGCTATGCACAAGGGAAAGATGAAGTCATGGTTCTTTTAGGCGCCAGAACTCCATTTGTGCTGAGAAAGCTAGGCCCGGTGGATATTGAGGGATCTGGAACACGGACGAGACAGACTATATATACTGTGGTTGGAGAGTGTTTTGTGATTGGAGCTTTAAGTGGTGAAATCGTCACGGCAAACGAAGCGGCGGGGACGAAACCGGAGAAAATATACCTCATATGATGTAGCCGATGAGACGTCGAGTTGATGGTTGAAGAGCGCTGTCTCACAATTTGTAGCAACCAGGAGAGGTGAGTCGGATCATGACACCGCTCACTGACCAATCAGACTCAGTGCAAAGTCTTGCCCATCAAAGTAAGCTCGCTTGCACGACCCCGTGACCTTCAGCTCAGTTCATGACACTTCAGCCGCATCGCAATAACCCCCACTTCTCGCTTCATAGCTCAACATGACCGAACCTAAGTGGCCAAACATAGGGCAGGGACTTGCCTCACTCCATACCCACGCAGCACAATTGAAGGTTCACATCGCAAGGCTGGACCAAAGAATGGAGGAAGGAGCACACGATGTGCCCATTAACGTCGTTCGCTACCTGACTTTCAGCGTGAACTCAGTGCTGGATAATATACTTGATGATCCAGAAGACATCACCCTCTACGAAAGGCTGATCAAGATCGAGGCAACCACCGAAGCGATCTTGAAGCGGACGTCCATACTGGAGGTACCGGACACTGCCGGCAAGCTAGATCAGCCAGCTTCGACTTCGGTGACTGTGAGATCTGTCGCACCGCCTAAAGGGCTTGGGAAAAGAACTGGTCTTCGAATGTCGACCAAGATTGTGTTGCAAGGCAGGAAGGCAAGATGTCAGCAGGTACGTTGTCATCACCGCGGGCATGAACGACAACATAGTCCAGCTTACAGATGAAGAATCAGTATACACAGATTCACTGTGAGAAGCGAGCGACACCATACGACTTTCGAACCATACAACCAGTGGCCATGTCATACGAAAGATGTATCGAGATACTGACAATTAATGGAAGATTTAG
>Ga0265798_10002098_pt1 | contig 29842 bp, 20 predicted proteins | sample P3T30metagenome_FD_192430 | JGI IMG/M metagenome (GOLD analysis project Ga0265798, IMG submission 192430) | Plant litter microbial communities from East Loma Ridge, Irvine, California - P3 T30 | ecosystem: Environmental > Terrestrial > Plant litter > Unclassified | place: USA: California...
CCTCGGCTGATACGGTCAGCGTCACCTCCGATTGAACGTTCAAGAGCAGCAGTGTCGCGGATATCCTGAGTTTCGAGCGTCTCGTAAGTCCCGCCTTTTGCGACATGTGAATGTCGTGTTTTGGTGGTTAGCGGTCATTCACAACGGGTCGTCGCCGCCATCTTTCCGGGAACGCCAAATATCTCGCAGCCCTGTGAAATCGCTTACGAACGAACCGACGATGATTGGCATGCCGACTAGCAGGTAGACCGGCAAAAACCATTGCCATGTCCTGTCTGATGCCCCCGTATAGCGCATTGCAAGGCACGCGACGGTTAAGATCAATGTGGGCCACAGCGTCCATCGTACCCACTGCTCAGTCTTTCCGACCGTCGATCTATTGGCGCTGCTCATCCGACAATCCTCCGGGAAATTACGAATGTCCGCAAGTGGTGGAAAGCGGACGGGCCGCTTTCGGGCTGCACTCGGAAAAACCTGCCATCGAAAGCGCTCGCCAAATGCATCAGATTTGTGCCCGCGAATTTTGCGTCATTGAGAAAGCGATCTTCCGTTCTTGGGTTGACGATCTATCACCAAGATCGACTGATTCAGGAGAGAGCCTGTGCTGCCCCTTCTAGCGCTAGTGATGATTATCACTGCCAGCCCTGACCCTGCTTCTTGCCCTGGTGCAACAACAACAGAGGTGAACGCCTGTCTGGCAGCGCGCTTCGGTGAGGCAGATGCTGACCTAACCCGCTATTACGACGTGGCGATTCAGCGAGTTCGCAAAGAAGGTGGGGAGCCTGTAGCCAAAGATTTCATCCAAGCTCAACGAACATGGCTGTCGTACAGAAATTCCGAATGCGGTGCGCTTTTCGAGAAGTATCGCGATGGCACAATCAGAACGAGCGTGGAGATTGGGTGCCGCATACGCTTAACGCGCTTACGAACTTATATGATCTGGCGTAACTGGCTGCCTTATCCCGATAGCACGCCGCCCTTATTACCTCGCCCAGCGACGGATAGCGCACTGTCAGATGGTCGCGGATAGCTGAGCGTACGCCTTGTTACGATCTTGTCGTTGATTCAAAACTTTTGATTTTTTGCCTCAACGCTTGGCCGTGTTGGCATCATCGTGATGAACGAATGCCTGCTTTCGAGACTGCGAGTTGCAACTGGAACGTCCGGCTTTGGGCGGGAGCGGACATAGGCTTGTCGCAAATGTTCTAAGTTCTCCGACAGCTAGGACAACGTTCAGCCTTTAGCTGATCAATCGCCGCACAACTCCGTCGCAAAACGATGTGGTCTCAAAACAAATTTGCGACAGCCTACCTAGTCGATCGACGTCGTCGGAGTACGGCGCAAGCAGGATCGGCTCCTACCGGATATGCTCCATCTTGAGACCTTTAACTTTTACCTTCTTCCACTCGCGATCAGCAGTAAGGGCGGGAACGCCAAGTAGGATCGCAAGAGCTAGACAGGAGCGATCGCCAAGACCGCGCCCAAACTCCTTTGTCTGAGCGTGCAGTTCAGCAGCCGCATACGCTGCCTCCGCATCGTGAGGGCGTACATCGAGACGAAGCTCGTCTAGGATCTCACGAACAGTGGCTGCGCCCAAACCACCAAGCAGCAGTTCTTTGATAACTTCCTGCAGGTTGACGGCAGAGATCGCTGCTCGCCCGACGTGAGGTGTGACCTTGTCGGCGCCTGGTTCATCCCGGACCAGCGCCAGCACCGCAGATGCATCCATCACAACAGACGTCATGCCGAATCTCCGGGCCGGTCCGAATGCGAGGATCCGCCTGCCTCGGTGACGGCCTCGGCCTTGCGATCGGATAGGAAGTCGTCGATTGTTCGAGCCTGCTTGGCATGCTCCCGATAAAGCGCCTGAGCGCGAGAGACCCCATGACCGATCGGTGACAGACGAACCTGGTCGTCCTCAACAGTCAAGATGACCTTCGCATCTCCATGAAGCCCCATTGCCTTGCGAACTGAAGCCGGCAGAATCATTCGACCGTTACTGGCCACTTTTACGTCTATAGACTGGGTAGCCATCGGAACGCTCCTCCTCAATGCGTTGAAGGATGATTATGCCATCTCAATGCATGTGGCACAATGTGAGTTTCGACATTGCGCCTGAACTAGCATGTCCTCAATGTCAGTCCGGGTATACCGTGAGTAGACACACCACGCTGGACAGTCTTCCCGTTCAACAAGGGTCATTTGCATAGTGATTGAACACTCCGTTTAGGCAGTCTAGAACCTGACTGAACAGAAGGGGTTCCGATGACACCTTTTGGTTACGCGCGCGTATCGACCTCCGAGCAGGATCTTGAAATACAGGAAACGGCGCTGCGCGCCGCTGGCTGCCAGACCATCCGGTCGGAGAAGAAATCAGGCGGCGAGCGCGCCGCACGGACCGAACTGCAGGTCCTGCTCGACTTCCTTCGCAAAGGCGACACTTTGGTGGTGACGCGCATTGACCGGCTTGCGCGGTCGATGAAAGATTTGCAGGATATTGTACACGAGCTGAAGGGCAGGGGGATCGCTCTCAAGGCGACCGAGCAACCGATTGATACAAGCACGGCAGCGGGGAAAGCATTTCTCGATATGCTAGGCGTATTTGCAGAGTTTGAGACGAACCTTCGACGCGAACGGCAACTTGAAGGTATCGAGGCAGCGAAGGCGCGGGGTGTCTACAAAGGCGGTAAGCCGCGTATTGATCCCGACGCAGTGCGTAAGTTGATCGCTGAGGGTATAAAGCCTGCACATATCGCTCGCCAACTCGGCATCTCCCGAGGGACCGTCTACAAATTCGTCCCCAGGCTAGACGTAGTAGCAGGTTCCGATACGTAGGACCGCGTTTCCGCCTTTCGTGGGGGGGGCGGTCCGTCTGCTTTAGAAAAGAGAAGATGCGAAACTGCCGTTTCTGTCAGCCCAAACTATCGGGGGAACGGCCTTCGAGATCGCGCCGGGTGGATTAACTCCCCCCTAAATCACTCCCAAACTTGCAGAATAGCGATGCACTCCGCTTTCATTATGTTTCCGGCCCAATTGAAGCCGTCGTCTCGAAGGTGAAATGGCGGATAATCGTGTGCTTCGCGGATGGTCTCACCGGTCTTGCTATCAACTAGATAGCCTCGGGCGGGTTCCACAACGTTTTGTAGCAGGACGGCTTGTGTGCCGATGGCAACGTCAAATGCGCGACGGCACTGTTGGCAGCATACCTGCAGCAACATATTTGTTGGGGGCAAAGGTCGCTTTATCTGCATGGTATTTACAGTACCGCGGGATGCCGTTGAGCCACCAAGTCGACCGCTCTGGGATACGATCCGTGATGTCCATGAGGGGGTAATGCTTGTCCAACCCTTTGCTTTTCAAGATGAACCTATGGCAGCTTTCAGGCAAGGGATAGCCCAACGGGAGCGAGTAGGTCTAAGCAGAGCCGGTCATTCGACGCGATCGGCTCCGGAACATCCAGAATTGCTGAATAGCGGACCGTCAGCTCACAAGCCACGACAAACGAAAGACCACGTGCGGCCCACATGGTTTCCACAATAGCAAACGCAATATAGGAACCCTTCGAGCATTTTATATTGTCTGCTACCAAGACATAAATGCTTCGACTTGGTGTCTCAGATTGAGCACCTCGTCTTCATCACGAGATACATAAGCCTGAGCCTCGCGTGATGAGATTGTTACGTATAAGCTATACTGAACTTTCCTATATTGAGACCATGACCAATATGCCGCACCGGAGAATATTGGGGTCATAATTAACAGTAAAGATATACCAAGTGGAGAGTCTAATACTACGCAACAAAACGCGACTACTGCCAAGAATGAAAATACAGCGGTTGCAGCTAGGGCGGCCGGGTGGCCTTTCCGCACCTCAACACTGTTTGGTCTGCTTATGGCATAGCTCTTGTTTCCGAACTTTGCGAAGTCCGCGTCGATGCCCGCCAAATGATCATCGCGCACCGTATCCCCCAAAGGCCGTTTCACTATCAACACACATCAACCTGTTCCCGCGAATGTCGTCAAGCTTCGCAGTCCAAATCACGTTGATGCGGCCTCCGCTCTGCGCGCTTAACGAGTGACTGCCTTGAGGCCCGCGGATGGCCAAACTGAACGTCTAACGCTGGACGTCTTCGGACGTTCGTTGAGAGTTGTGGTAAAGTTCAACCCGCCTCGACAAATGCTTCTTATCAACGGGTCCAAAAGGTTAGCCATTAGCCGCGGGGCACCGCAGAACGCCGTGGCCGTTGCGGCATAGGTTAGACAGCACATGCTGTTGAAATTGCACGATTGTTGAAAGCCCTCCGGGCGCGTCACCCCGCACCGACTGAACCCGCACGTTCGTGCTTTGAGACGGGAAAGTCCGAAGGGGTAAGTGACGCGGAGCACTGCAGCGCCTCGATCGGCGCAGGATCAGCAACGGCGATCCAGCCTTCTTCCGTTATCAGTCGATTGCCATAACCTGATGGCCGCAAGCGAATGGGCAGCCCCAAAAACTGCTCGATGGAGTTAGGATAATATCCCAATACTGCTTCGGTATCGATAGCAAGTTGAACGACAAACTTGGCGTCCAAAGACCAGCTGATGGGTCGCTGATTTAATGCTCCTGCTTTAGCAAAAGACCTTTGCAAGGCATGTCTAGGGCTCAAAGGAAAGTATCCATCACTATTTATTAAGGGCAATATTGCATGTCGCGCATTTGCACTCTAATCAGCCCAACGAAGTTTTCGTGTTGCGGGTGTCATTTCGGCTAGCTCGCGATAGCTGGCGGCCATGGCACGATGAATGGCAGCAATTTTCGGATCTTCAGCCAACCCTGCTAATTTAGCTGCGTTCGACGCGCGCTGGGCGTAATATGAGCGTTCGTTTACCTCGGGCATGGTCTCGCTCCATGACAAGCGGACATGATGAGCACGTCCATCACCACTGCGCTTCAGGCTAGTCGTGGTGATTGGCGGATTATGGCAGTTAGGATGCCAGACTTCAACATATGTGTTATCAAAACGTCGAGTAGGCGGGTTCGGACGTTGCTGAGCGTTGTGGTAACGTGGACCCCGCCTCTGCGAATGAGACATCGCCTCCTACGGTGCGATTTCACCTTACCTCAAGATTGAGACGCGCTCGGCCCCTCCCTAGAAAATAAGGCTCGTCGCTGACGATATCCGTGCCATTCTTCGCTCATGGTAATTTTGTATTGCGCACTCGCTATCGTCTGGGGCCTCCCGCTGGCCTTCCTGTTGGCGACCCTCGTCGGATGCGGGGTTTCGTCGCGCTTCGCCTTATTCGCGCGGACGCACCTTGGTATCTAATCTGATGGCCGTGACGCCATCGCACTAGCCCTCACGACTTGAGGCATTGCAATGTGACTGTCATGACGCACGCGGAACAACCCCGGTCCGGAAGGGTTTTCAGTCATCTAAACAGGGAGAGTAGAATGTCTGATTATCGCACTGGCGAACCGATCCGCGAAAAGCGGGGCGCAGGCAAAACAGTTATTATTGTTATCGTAGCAATTGCCGCAATCGTGGCAGTGCTCTTCGCTACGGGGTTCTGGAGTGCCGACGTTAAAGAGGGGTCACTTCCCGAAGTTTCGGTGAAGGGCGGCAATATGCCGAACGTTGATCTAGACTCTAAGCAGGTCGTCGTTGGCACGTCCAAGACGGAAGTCGAAGTACCGAAGGTTAAGACTGAGACCGAAACGGTAGAGGTTCCGACTGTCGGCGTAAAGGACAATGGCGAAAAGTAAAATTTATGGAATGGGGATCCCCGTGAAATGCGGGGGTCCACGACCACATATTCTAGTCGACTTCGGCTTACACAATCACCGATACGTTTAAAATGTCGAACCAGATCTAGGCCAGCGTGGATCGGCTAATATTTGATTGCAATTCCGGCTAAGCACTAAAAGCAGTCGAGGTGCATTTTGCCAAAGTCCTAGCGATTGACCTGAAGCGCTCGGGTAGCGCGCTCAAGTTCGCTAGCTACTGTTTCGCGCGAGCCGTCCTCCCCGCCATCGCCGAAGTCCGCGACCAGGCCGCCGGTCGCCTCCAAAAGCGAGACCGGCGGTGATGAGATCGGCTCTGTGATTCCTCTATTCTGATCGGCTGTTTCTGGGACGGTGCCCAAGACGACGATATCATCAACGATCGCAGCCTTTTCGACTGCCAATCGTGGCGGTTTTCCGTCGCACGCCGGAGAGGGGGCGGACATAAGCATGATGGCACCAGCAGGAAGTGAAAGAGGCATCATACGAGCGCTACTAAAGCGCCACAGTTAAGCATCTGTAATTCCATGCCACTTGCATGACGCTCGTGTTATTCGTGGGGTGGCCGGTGACAGCTGACATTCCGGGATGGCCGCCTGATAAGCGGCCCGGGTTCGGCGTTTGTGAACTTCCGCCAGGAGTTGCGATAACGCTGAATCCGCCTCTGCGAATGAGACAGCGCCTCGTACGGCGCGGTTTCACCTTACCTGAGGCGCGGCCGGAACGTCTCCTTTTGGGAGGTCAGCGGACGGTCCGCTTTCGGGGCCTGTTATGGGAAAACCGACACTAAATGTAGGCGTGAAACGCCTTAGATTTTTGCACCGGCGCATCGCACGGTTCCCGCCGTTTTCTGGCCGATGCAAAACCTGTGAGTTTTGCATCATGCCGCGGCTGAGGGCTAAATCGTTACGTAGAGGGATTTGTCAGCAGTCCAGGTGCATACTCAGCGGATCGGCAACGGGGAGATGCGGTGATGATAGCAACGATAATCACGGTCGGAATGACCCTGATCGCATCCTTCCAGGTACAGGATACGTCAAAGGCGAATTCATCGTTTCGACAGGCAGCACCTGCCGTGCCCGAGAGCAAAACGCCTGTATTTCCATATCCTGTGTACGTGGTGCCCGTTCAACAGCGGGACGGTCGCACGCCTAAGCAGCGTTGCTGGGATAATGAATCGGCTAGGATCGGGAAAACCCTCAGCGACCTAGATCGGCGTGCGATCGATCTGAAATGCAGCCAGCGCTAGCCATCAAACTTGATGCAAAACTTTTGATTTTTGCATCAGGAGTGACCGGGATAGAAAGATCGCTCTGAACGAATGGCGGCTTTCGGAAGCGCCCATTTGTAACCCGAGTGTCCGGCATTGGGTCGGTTTCGGACGTGCGCGAACGGATGATCCATTTTAATCGGGCTGGACATGACGGCCTGCCTGACTGGGGTATCGCTGGGGTGCCTCGTGCCATAGGCTGCGCATAAACCGCCGTTATCTGCGGGGTTCTATCGGCGGCGGCGGAGGGGTTTTCCGCTGCACGATTGTAAACGTCGAGAAGAGAGCCTCGGGTCGATCATCTCGGGATGTTTTTATGTCCGCAAAATCGTGCCTGCTACGGTTTGGCGCATACTAACGCGGCGATCTGCACGTGCGTTGCGCTAAATTCCGCCGAGTCCACGTGCATCCCGGGCGGCTGCACTGGTGTCTGCGATCAGCGCGGGGTCTACCTAGTGACGGGCTTCAAAATGCAAACGATCTATTGCTGAAGCTTTAATGTTGCAGGTGCCGCAGTCGAATATATCATTAGCGTGAATAGGTCTAACCGGTTCGCGTCAGTTACTGTCATTGACCATTCATCGCCATTCCAAAACGGCTCTTTCTGCTCGCATAGAAGCGCAGCAGCATATTTTAGAGCAAAACGTCGGGCATCATCGAGCGATGCAAGGTTCTCACCCACGCAGGGGATCGGTGGGTTAGCGTCGGCAATTTCGAAAAAGTAAATCGACATTTCCACTCCCGAAATAAAGCGGGAGAACTGAGTCTCTCAGTCGCTTTCGAAAGCGATGCTCTAGTAGCGAACGCCAAGCCGTTTTGGTTCCGTCGCATCCTCCACGGGACCTATCAGTAACGTACGTCGGCACTTGCAGTGCACCAAAAAGGGGGCGCATTGCGTGGGCTTAAGCTGGTCGCGGCGGAGAGAGCCTCTGCTGCAGTCACTGTAGGCATCGAAATTACGATTGTGCGCGCAGAGTCAGTCCCGTTTAATCAGGCTAAGCGACGTTCCCACTTCGACTATTCATAGCCCATGACCGTCTTGATCTACATTTATTCCATGATGTAATAAATTACAAAACGGGTAATCCAGCTATATCTCGGTTTGATAGTGCAAATAAAGGTCTATCAAGGTACGAATCAAAAGAGGGAGTCATAGTCTCACTAGTTTTAAGCAATATCGGTCTGAATCAGAAGCATTATGTCGAGTGGCGCGATAAGAGCTCATTCATGCCACTTTCCTTGTCTAGCAACGGAGATGGTGATGAACTTGGTCCTATATTGGAACAACGTGCTCTTGGAATGCTCGCGTCGGGATTTCACGCGGGGCTTTAACAACTCGCAGCAGCCGGGCCCGATTCGAACGTCTCGCGCGATGGCGATCGTGCACATCGCCATCCATGATGCTGTAGCCTTCGAGACCAATCGGGCTGCCGCCGCCTATCTCAACAAGAAGAGCGTCGCGCACGTGATCGGTGCGCCGCCAGCAGGCAGCGTCCTTGCTGATACGGTTGCGGGTGCTGCGGTGACGGCGTTGAAGGCAATGTACCCGCGGTATGGTTCGTTTATCGACGACGCACATAGCGGCGCATCTAATGCGGCCTTCGCTTATGGTGCAACGATCGCCGGAGCGATCCTGGACATGCGCGCTGCCGATGGATCGACCGTGATGGTCACCGCGCCTCAAAACGAAACGCTCGCCTACGGACAGCACCGCGCTGACCCGTTCGCTCCAAACCAACCAAGGCTGGGTCTTGTGTGGGGAGACGTGACGCGTTTCACCGGACCAGATCACCAAGCGCTTGCGCCGTACCCGGGCCAAGGCAGCATGCCGTTAGTTGATGATCCGGCGTATCGCGAGGATTATGAAGAGGTCGTGCGCTACGGCGCGGCTGATCGGCGCGATAGAACTGCCGAGCAGGAGCGGGTTGGCGTCTACTGGGGCTATGACGGAGTGATGAATTTAGGCGTTCCCCCGCGGATGTACATCAAATCGCGCGCGTCGTTGTCGCAGACAAGGCGCTAAGCGTCGCCAAATCGGCGGAACTGTTTGCGCAACTTAACGTCGCAATGGCGGATGCGGGTATCGATGCGTGGCATTGGAAGTATCACTACGATCTGTGGCGGCCCGTGGTAGGCATCCGGGCCGAAAACTCGCCGGACGGCGATCCGTTTTGGGCGCCGCTCGGCGCACCGCAGACCAATGCGTCGCCAGGGCGCTATACACTTACGCCTCCATTCCCCGCCTATCCATCGGGACACGCCACTTTTGGCGCGGCGCTGTTCCAGACGCTTCGGCTGGCTCTTGGCACAGCCCCCGATCCAATCACACTCGCCGATGTTCTGCTTGAGGAAGATGGCCCCGGCGATACGATTAACAACGAAGTCTTCACCTTCGTGTCGGATGAACTTGACGGCATATCGATCGATCCCAACGGGTCGGTTCGTCAGCACAGCCCGGTAACGTATCCTAACTACGCCAGGGCAATCTGGGAAAACTCCGTCAGCCGCATCTACCTTGGCGTTCACTGGCGATTTGATGGGATCCCTCGCACCCCCGCTCAAAATGTCGGCGGCGTGCCGCTAGGTTTAAAGATTGCCGAGGAAGCACACGCGCTTTTCAATTCCTCCCCGTCGCTCGGGGGATCTGTCTAATAACGAAAGGCGGGGCAGCTGCGCGTATGCTTTAAACACCAACTAGTCTGATTGGCAGCGCTGGGGTACATCGTGTCATAGGTTGCCTACAAACTGCGGCCCCGGAGGGGTTCGCTCGGCTGCGGCGGAGGGTCTCGCCGCAGCAACGAAGGCCGAGAATGTCCGGTAAATAGACGACTGCCGACTATCCATTCTCTAGAACAAATCGGGGGGGCGGTGAAGATCAGGTGCGCCTCTTTCGGCAGCCGACGAGATCGAAGAACTGCCTATTGAGAAAAGCCGTGTCTCGTGAGCCCCCCGAGTCCGGGAAAAGCATATGCGCTGGCGCAGCTTCGCCTCGGTTCGGAACATGGTCAATCAGTTTATAGGTCGCGTCGGTTCCTATATACTGCCTGTTCCCGTACGGCCGGGGCCCGCCATCCGGGCTCGGCGGCCGCCAACCCTGGACGGTGACATCTTCGGTAGAGGCAAGGTTTTGGAGCGCGTTCGAGCCGCCGTTCCAGGGCAGCCACCAAAAGGTCTTCCCCGACCCTGCATAGTGAACAGCTAACGCAATACGGCTCGGCCAATCGAGACCACTGTCGATTGGACGGAAGTAAGCCGTCACCCCTGGGTTATGGCGTTGAGCGTACTGCGCCTGCTCAACCGGACAGGATGCTACTGTAACTGCCGCAAATCCCAACAGGCCGATCATAGTGACGGACGCCTCCGTTCGTGTGACCCCCTTGTAGCCTTGCGACGAACGTCGGCAATCATGATTGCTAAAGTGAAATTGCGATGAGGTGATCTGCGTGGAAGCTAACAAGCGCGCAGACAAGATCCGTTCTCGATCAAATCCGTCATGGCGTGCTGCGTGGCTGGGGTATCGCCGGGGTACATCGTGCCATAGGTTGCTCACATCCCGCAGTTATCCGTGCGGTTTGATTGGTTGCGGCGGAGGGCATCTCCGCCGCTGCCCTGACTATTTAATGCTCTGCCCTGGTTTACGACTGCGTTCCCCGAGCGCGGCGTAGATGGCGGCCTGATCCAGATGAGCTCGGCGCTTTTCTATCGTATCTGCCCGTGCGGCAGCTTCCAGTTCATCTGACGCCAACTTCTCGAAATCCGGTTCGGGTTCGATGTATGCCACTCAGAAACCTCGCCATTCAACAAGCCCGGGCCGGTACGACAGGGAACACCATGCGCAAATACTCAAACTAATACGCTTCCAAAGATCGTCTCATATCGAGACAAACCGACGTGATTCGTGCGGATAGTGGATGAGGTTTATTCGTCACCGTAGAGACGCGACGTGATGAAAGCATTCTGCCAGATAGCTCGTAGAACCGGACTCTGGCCCTCGTCATAAGGGCAGTGTTCCAGCCGTCCTTCTTTTTCCTTACCGGCTGCTAGCCCTTCGGTTTGGGCAGTAAGCGCCGTCGTCGTATCTGTCATGATGGCGGAAAATTACTCAATCGGGGGGAGCGGTCATCCCGTTTCTACAGACGTCCTGTTAGATCCAACTTATTACCAATAAGCCAACTAAGCTATGACGTCGGTGGCTCAATCCTAAGGTGTCTGCCACGGGAGGACGGGGTACGCTCGCGGTAAACGGCGCGGATAATCGTGGCTGCGGCGGAGGACGCCTCCGCCGCAGTCGCGCGTCCGCTATTGGTGGAAAGCAGAATGGCCGCTTTCGAGCGAACCGTGGCCTGAGCGGACGTTCGTTCATACGGCGGAGCGGATTTAATGGTTGAATCCGGCTCCAGACCCAGCGCGTTCTTCGGATCCGCTGGTCACCACGACCTATTGAGCTATGTATTTGATCAGGTGTTTCCTTTTCCGCCAAAAATTGATGCGGTGGACTCGCGAACGGTCATCCTCGCGGGTACCGTAACCGGGGTGGCGGTCGTTGGGCCGTTGACGTGGTCGGCGATGATGAGGTTGACGGCCAGCGCGGTGACTTCGGCGATCGGCTGGACGATGGCGGTCAGCGACGGATGCGCCAAGCGGATGATCGGGGTATCGTCGAAGCTGATAAGAGATAGGTCCCCTGGCACGGCGAGGGTACGCTCGCGCGCGAGTTCGAGCGTCGCTAGCGTCATCTGATCGTTGCTCGCGATGATCGCGGTCGGCGGCTCGTTCAGCGTCAGGAGTTCTGATGCCGCGGCGCGACCAGAGGCGTGGCTAAAGTCGCCGATCGCCAGCAGATCGTCCGTCGCCAGGCCAGCCGCCTGCATCGCCGCACGCCAGCCGTCGACCCGCCACGCGCTCAGCTCATATTCCGCCGTCCCGGCGATAAAGCCGATCCGCCGGTGGCCGAGGTCGAGCAGATGCTCGGTCGCGATCCGCGCCGCTCGCGTGTCGTCCATGATCAGTCGGATGCCAGGCCCGTCGGTCAGCGAGCCGATCCGTGCGAAGCTGATGCCGTGGGCCTCGAGCAGGTTGATGATCAGCGGATTGCCCGAATGCGGGGGCGTCAGGATCACGCCATCGGGTTGCAGTGCGGCGATCGCGGCCAGCAACTCGCGCTCGATATGGTCGCTATGCGTGTCGACGAGCTCAACGATCAGGCGATAGCCGTGTTCGGCGCAGGTCAGCATCCCGCCGAGCATCATCTGGTCGAACCAGTCGGTCCCTTGCCGCGCGCGCCAGTCGGCGATGGTTCGCTCGCGGTCGTTGAGCGCGAGGATCAGGTACGAGCGTGATCCGCCCATGCGTTGCGCGGCGATCGACGGGACATAGCCGAGCTTGTCGATCGATGCCTGGACGCGTTGCATCATCTCGGGCCGGACACCCCTTTCCTTGTTCACCACGCGGCTGACAGTCTGCAGCGAGACACCAGCATCAGCCGCGACATGCTTGATCGTTACCGCCTGACGCCGCCGTGCCATGCGTCTGAACTCAGGCTGCGAGGACGGGTGAGGGGGCGGGTGCGGCGCCGCAGTAGCGCGCGACGTACTCGGCATGCTCGGGCAACCCCGCGACGGTCGCGTTGGTGCCGTCGCGCAGGCCGCCGAGCAGCCGCGCCAGTTCGTCGTCGCGCAGCTTGGTCGCGATCGGGTGATAGCTCCGCGGGACGATGCCCTGGCCGAGCATCACCTGCACCCAGCTGTTCTCCGCGAACAGCTCCTCGTTCTTGCGGAACACGCGGCCGGTTTCGCGGAACAGCTCGATCTTCTGTTCGAGCGAGGCGGGGATCGGCATCGCCGCGCATTGCCGCCAGAACGCGCTGTCGCGGCGGTTCGTCGCCTTATAGTGCAGGATCAGGAAATCGCGGATCTGCAGCATGTCGGTATGCTGCTGGTCGTTGAACTCAGCGACGTCGCGGGGGCTGACTGGGCCCGACGGGAACAGCCGCAGCAACCGCAGTACGGCACGCTGGATCAGGTGAATGCTGGTCGATTCCAGCGGCTCCATGAACCCGCCCGACAGCCCAATCGCGATGCAGTTGCGATGCCATTGCTGCCGCCGCGCGCCGGTCACGAAACGGATCACGTTCGGCTCCGTCAGCGTCTTGCCCTCGATATTGGCGAGCAGCCGGTCGAGCGCTGCGTCGCGGTCGAGATAGCGGCTGCAATAGACGATGCCGTTGCCGGTGCGATGCTGGAGCGGGATGCGCCACTGCCAGCCCGCATCATGCGCCATTGCCCGCGTATAGGGCAAGGCAGGCCGCACGCTCTCGGTCTGAATCGCGATCGCGGAATCACACGGCAGGTAATGCGTCCAGTCATCGAACCCGGCGTGCAGCGCGCCCTCGATCAGCAACGCGCGAAACCCCGTGCAGTCGAGGAACAGGTCGCCCTCGATCCGCGCGCCGGACTCGAGCACCAGCGCGGCGATGTCACCGCTCTCACCGTTCAGCTCGACCTGCGCGATCCTGCCTTCGAGGCGGCGCGTGCCGTCGGCCTCCGCCATCTTCCGGAGGAACTTGGCGTAGCGCGTCGAATCGAGCTGGTACGCATAGTTCATCCGGTCGTCGGGCAGATGCGCGAATTTGCCCTGCAACGCAGCACGCAGCTCGAGACAGTAATCGTCGTAGGGCTGCGCTTGACCCTTGGTCAGGCCGTGCAGCCAGAAATGCTGGAAGCCCGCGGACCAGTGATCCTTGCCGGTGATCCCGAACGAGTGGAAATAGCTCTCGCCACGATCCTTCCAGTCGTCGAACAGGATGCCGAGTTTGAACGTCGCCTGCGTCTCGCGCATGAACTCGGCTTCGTTGATCCCGAGCAGGCGGTTGAAGGTGATCATCGGCGGGATCGTCGATTCGCCGACGCCGACCGTGCCGATCGCATCGGATTCGACCAGCGTCAGCTCGATCGTGCTGCCCATCGTGCGCGCGATCGCGGCGGCGGCCATCCAGCCGGCGGTGCCGCCCCCGGCGATTACGACGCGGCGTATAGGGTGTTCGGTCATCGGCTGAGCGCTCTCAGGAGGAAGGCGCGGAGGCGACCCGCGGTGTCGGCGGTGAGCGGCGCGAGCACGCCGAGCGCCGCCTCGGGAATATGGTCCGTGACGTCGGGACCGTTGGCGAAGACATACTGGTCGAACATCTCGCGCCAATGCGCCTTCTCGTCCGCGGGCAGGTCGCGGATCGCCAGCATCGCGTGGTTGAGCGCATCCTGCGGCTGGCCGAGCCACCGCGGCGTCTCGCGCCACCAGTAATTCACCAGCACGTTGAAGTCGGACAGCCCCTCGACATGATGCCACCACATCGCGGGAATGTAGAGCGCGTCGCCAGCCTCCAGTTCCGCGACCTGGCCGTGCTCCAGCGCCTGTCGGAAACGGGGGTGTGCGGCGAAGTCCGGATCGTGGAAATCGACCATGCTGACCGCGCGCCCGGCCGGCGTGTTGTCGACCGGGCCGAGGTAGAGATTGCGGAACTGGTCGCGCGGGAAGACCGTGAAGCGGCGTCGCCCGACCGCGACGCAGGCGAGATTGTCGGGCACGTCGTTATGCGCGGCGATCCGCGTCCGGGTGCCCATCCAGATACTGGCGAGCGGCGTGCGGACGCCCAGCGCGACATGGTTCGCCTCGTGCAGCCCGACGAAGAATTGGTGCATGTCGATCGACGCGAGATAGATGGCATGCGCGTCGGCCACGCCTTCGTTGGCGTCGATCCGTGCGAAGATCTCGGGCAGTTTCGCGCGCAGCATCTGGAAGTTCATCGCGTGCGCGGCGTCGTAGAACAGTCGCCCGCCGCTGTCGGGCATCGCGACGGAGACCGCGAAGGGCAGGTCGCGGGCGTGGCCCTGGATATAGTCGCGTGCCGCTCGCGACGATTGCAGTCCCGCGCGCACCATAGGCCAATCCGCGATCAACCCACGGACAATGAACGGCGTGGTCGCTGCGCGCAGATGCACGTCCAAGTCTGCGGGATCGCGGATCTCGATCTCGCGGATGCGCGGCATAGTCGCAAAGATACCGGGATCGGCGTCAGCCACGCGTCATCCGCCGGTTCTTTCGCGCGATCAGGTCGCCGATATTGCCGAGCGACGCGAGCGCCATGAAGATCGGCATCAGGTACCCCGCGGCGTGCAGGTCGGCGACCGCGGCATCGTCGAGCGCGACCAGTCGATCCTCGTCGATGACGTGATAGCCGACCAGCCGGTTCTTCGAGCCATCGTCGAGCGTGACGTCCATCGTCAGCGGTTCGAGCAATTCGTAGCGGCGCAACGCGGCGAAGAAGTCTGCGGACGCGACATAGTCGGTGTCGAGTGCGCGGAGCTGATCGGCGATCCGTTCGAGATACGGCGTCGGCCGCCCGGTATCGTCGAACACGCGCGTGCCTTCGCGGGCGCCGATACGGGGGCTGGCCATGTCGAGGTGGACCTGGCGGACGTCGCCCGCGCCGCGCCCCACCAGGAACGGCTGGCTGTCGATCGCGAGCGGGCGATAGCGCGCGTCCCATCCGGCGTCGGTCAGGAACAGGTTCTCGCCGGGCTCGAACCCGAACATTGCGAGCGCGGTAAAGCTGTCGCGCGTCTGGTCGAGCTGGAACAGGATCGGATAGTGCGTTTGGACGCGGCGAAACTCGCTGGGGACGGTGATGCAGGTCATCACCGCGTCGCCGAGCTCGGGCGTGCGCTCTGTGCGGATGCGAAGGTCGCGGTGGTCGTCGGCGGTGAGGATGACGTGGTCGGACATCAGGCTGATAATTCCATCGCAGGAGCAGTCGTATGCCGCAGGGCGTCGAGATACGCACGATTGCTCGGCAGGCCGGCAGCCAGCATACGCCTGCGCTGATCGATCTGTGCGAGCAAGGTTTCCGTGCGCGCCCGGTCCGCCGTCGCGATCGGTCCGCGGGTCGGCGGCGGAAAGCCCATGCCGTACAAGACATACTGATAGCTCGCGGCGGGGAAGATCTCGTCGATCATCGGGAAATCGGCGCGCGACGGTGGCTGGTGCCGCCACAGCGCCAGCAGTTCGACGAGGCGCGGGGGGATAGAGGCGGCGTCGCGGTGATCGCGCCAATAGGGGTCGTCGCGTTCGCTGAGCACGTAATGCAGCTTGAGGAACTCGACGATCCGGTCCCAGCGATAGCGGAACAGCGTGTTGAAGCGGGTCGCTTGGATGTCCATCGCGCCGCGGTGACTGGGGAAATTATCGAGCAGCGCATCGAGCGACAGTTCGATCAAAACGATCGCCGAGGCTTCGAGCGGCTCCAGGAACCCGGCGGAGAGCCCGACCGCGAGGCAGTTGCGCTCCCAGAATTTCGCGCGGTGGCGGGACTGGAACTTGAGCTGGCGGAAGGTCGGCAGCGGCGCATCCGGCGCGGTGGCGCGGATATGCCGCGTAAGCGTGTCCGCCGCGGCATCGTCGCTCAGATGCCCGGATGAATAGACGCAGCCGATGCCGCGCCGGGTGGGCAGGCCGATGTCCCAGATCCAGCCGGCGGCATGCGCGGTGGCGTTGGTCTGAGAGGCGATCGGGCTGCCGGCCGCGACGGGCATCTGCACGGCGAGCGCGCGGTCGTTGAACAGTTCGCGGTCGCGGTCGATCGTTGCGACACCGTAATGGTCGCCGATCAGCAGTGCGGCGTGGCCGGTGCAGTCCACGAAAAGGTCGCCGGCGATGGCGCCCGATGCGCGCGTGCGGACCGCGACGATATCGCCGTGCTCGGTGCCGTCGATGCCGACGACGTGATCGCGGACGTGACGGACGCCGAGCCGCTCGGTCGCGTGACGCGTCAACAGCGCCGCGAGCTTGCCGGCGTCGAGATGGTAGGCGTAGTTCAGCGTGCCGGCATAATCGGGCATCGCCCGCTGGCGTGGTGCGAGGTCGTGATGGCAGATCGCGCCCTGCGCGCCGACCATGTCCGCGAACCGCCCGCCATGCTCCGACCAGGCCGAGACGAGATCGCGCGGGTCGCCGTCGACGGGGGCGGTAAAGGGGTGAAGATAGCTGTCGTCGGCCGCGCCCGTGCGCCAGCCGTCGAACCGGGAGCCCTGCTTGAACGCGGCATCGCAGGCGAGAAGGAAGTCGGTTTCGGTGATGCCGATACGTTCGAGCGTGCGACGCATCGTCGGCCATGTGCCTTCACCGACGCCGATCGTCGCGACATCGGGGGACTCGACGAGGGTAACGGAGAGCGGGCGCGCGGTGTCGCGATCGGCACGCGCGGCGATCAGGCAGGCGGTAAGCCAGCCGGCCGTGCCGCCGCCGACGATCACGATGTGCGTGATCGGGTGGTCGCTCGTGATTCCGGGGCCGGTATTCGTGGCCATCGTCCGTTTCCTGTTTCCCTATCTGCGCGTGCCAACTCGTTCCGTCCGCGGCGGTTGCGCCATCCTTGGCCGTCATTCTGACGAAAGTCAGGACCCAGGGTACCTGAAGACGGTCGTCATTGGCTTTGGGTCCTGACTTACGTCAGGATGACGGAGCAGTTCGAGACCGTCCATACCTCACGATCTTCCCCCGCCAGGGGGAGGTGGCGCCGTAGGCGACGGAGGGGGAGGACACGGAACCGCTGTTACCCTTACCTCCCCTTCCGTCTGGCAAGTGCCAGCCACCTCCCCTTTGCGGGGGAGGATCGTTCGCCTTAGAAGTTGAAGCGGAGGCCTGCCGAGTAGCGTGCATACCCCGGTTGCGCGAACGTCACGAAATTGTCCGAGCGACGATGCCCGCGGCGGCCCTGGCCGGTGAGGTTGATCGCTTCGGCGAACACCGCGAGCCCCTTGGTCATCTGGACACTCGCGCTCGCATCGACCTGGCCATACGCCTCGACATAGGTCGGGTCGAACGCACCCCCGGCATAAAATTGCCCGCGCCAGTTATACGCGACGCGCGCCTGGATGCCGTTCTTGTCGTAATAGCCGACCGCGTTGGCGCTGTCGCTCAGCCCGGTCAGCGCGAACTGGCCGATGTTCGGATCGAGCGTGTTGTCGTATTTCGCGTCGCCGTTGACGATCGTGTAGTTCAGGATGACGCCGAAGCCGGTTTCCCACAGCCGGTGCTGGATCGCGAATTCCCAGCCGTTGATGTTCGCGGTCTGGTCGCTGTTGAACGGCTGGCTCAGCTGGAAGTTGAACAGATCGTCCTCGGGTAGGCCGAAGATGTTGCCGTTCAACAGGCCGGCATCGCTCGTCCCCGTAACCTGCGACGAGGCGGGGAAGTTGCGCAGGATGTAATCGCGCACGCGCAGATTGTCTGTCGTTCCCAGCGCCGCCACCGCTTGGCGATAGCGCGGGCCCGAGCCTGGGTTGCGGAGGTTGAACGCGGGCGTGTTGAGCTGAGTCGTGCCGATGAAGTTCTTCACGTCCTTGGTGAAGTATCCGACCGAGACATAGCTCTCAGGCCCGTAATACCATTCCGCCGACAGATCGATGTTCTTCGATTTGAAGGGGAGAAGGTTCGGGTTGCCCTGGCTGCCCGTGCCGCCGCCGATACGCGGGTTGGAATCGATGTTCAGGCCACCCTGCAGGCTGCCGTAGTCCGCGCGCGTGATGGTGTGGCTGTACGAGGCGCGCAGCTTGACGTTGCGCACCGGTTCGATGTCGAAATCGACCGCGGGGAGCCAGTTGTGATAGTTGCCCTTGAGCGAGGTGAACGAATTGGCGCCGTATGTGAGGGCGAATTCATTGGCGCCGGTCCAGCGCGTGCCGTTCGGAATCGGCACCAGTGCGGACGAGTTCACCTGCGTCTCGTCATAGCGGACTCCGCCGATGATGTGCGCCGGGCGACCGAACACGTCGAACTTGCCGTTGAACTGGATATACGGCGAGATCGTCTGCTCGCGAATCCGGCGATCGTTGGTGTAGTTGGCAAGGCAGGTGCCGGGCGCGGCGACGCCGGTCTGCGGCGCACTGCAGATGTTGTACTGCGCGCGCAGCAATTCGGCCATCTGCTCGAAATTGAAGGTGTAGATCGACTGCGGGATCGCCGGATTGCCGGACCCCGAGACGCCCTTGAACTTGTCGGGGATGCTGGTGAGGTTGAAGAAATCGTCGGGTACCGCGGCCGCACCGAACGAGGCGCCGCGCGGATCGATGCCGCCCCAGGTCTCGTTCTGGATGAAGCCGTAGGCCGAGCGGACCTTGTTGTCGACGTACGAGAAGCCCCAGTCGATGCTGTCGAGAAACTCGCCGTCGTGGTCGTAATGACCCTTCAGCTGGAGCTGGTTGATCTCGTCCTTGAAATACGCGTTGCGGAACGCGTTACCGGTCGGCGTGATCAGCGCAGCGTTGAGCGGGTCGATCCCCGGATACATCTGGTACGAGATGATCGGCAGGTCGTTCTCGAAGTTCACAGTCTGCGACTGGACGCCAAAGATCGCGCCGCCAATCGACGTGCTGCTGCCGTAATCGTTGGTCGGCTTTGAGACCGCGGTCGAGTGATGCGCGTCGAGCGACATCGTGACGTTGCCCGGCGCTTCCCAGGTCAGGTTGCCGCCGATCGACTTGTTCTCGGATTTGTTTGCGGTAAGCGAGCTGCTGTACGACAGATCCTTGCCGGGCGCGAAATTCTCCGAATAGAAGACCGGCCCTGCTGCGGGGCCATTGGTCCAGGCGCTGCGCGTGTCGCCGAAGTTGAACCAGATCCCTACGCTGCTGTCGCGCACCTCGACCTTGTTGCTCGAATAGGTGAAGTCGAGCGTCGCGGTCAGCGTGTCGGTCGGCTTTGCCTGCAACACGAGCTGGCCGTTGATGCGCTCGCGATCGATGTCGATGACGTCGTAGGCGGCGCTCTGCGGGATCTCGTAAACGTCCGTCGGACCGGGGCGATTGGTGATGTTCGCGGCGCCGGGCGTGCCGGGCTGCGCCAGCGTGCCCCAGTTGTTCTCCGCACCGAGGAACCCATCGCGGAAGCCGACGCTCGCCGAGTTGTTGCTCGCCTTGCGACGCTGGTACGCGCCGCTGAACAGCACGCCGATGCGGTCGTCGGCGAACGTGGTGGACAGAATACCCGAGACTTCGGGCGTGATCTGGTCCTTGCCGTTGCGCGAGCTGTCGAGCACGCCCTTTGCGGCGATGCTGCCGCGCGTGCCCGGCTTGTCGAGCGGGCGCGGGGTGCGGATGTTGATGCTCGAACCGATGCCGCCCGACGGTATGGCGGCACGACCGGTCTTGTATACCTCGACCGCGGCCACGCCTTCGGAGGCGAGGTTGGCGAAGTCGAACGAGCGCGAGGCGGGCGCGCTGGCGCCGTCGCCGAGCGTCGAGGTCGGCATCTGGCGGCCGTTCAGCGTGACGAGGTTGTACTCGGGACCGAAGCCGCGGACGGTGACGGTCGAGCCTTCGCCGTTCGAGCGGTCGATCGACACGCCGGTGATGCGCTGGAGCGACTCCGCGAGGTTTGTGTCGGGGAACTTGCCGATGTCCTCGGACGAGATCGCGTCGACCACGCCCTGGCCGTTGCGCTTGATGTCGATCGCTTCACGCAACGATGCGCGGATGCCGGTCACGACGATATCGTCGGTGGTCGCGTTGGGGTCGGTCGGGGCGGCCTGTGGCGCGATGTCCGACGGCCCTGGATTGCCGACGGTTGCGGCCGCGTCCTGCGCCATGGCGATACCGGGCGTGCCGACCAGAGCCAACGCGGACGTCCCGATGATGAAACGCGAAAGCGAGCGAGCTGCGAAGCTACGCATGGTAATCCTCCCCTGTAGACGACGCTATGACCTGCGCCTTTTCCCGTGAACGTTCACTTTCCCGCTGCATGACATAGTGTCAAGCGCGGTAGCGCTACCGTTGTGAACGTTCTCAAAATATGCTGTTGATAGTGGCTCTGGCGCAACACGCCGCCGGACGACCGCCTTCGAGAGCGGTCGCCGCATCGGGAAAGGACGCAAGAATGTCGAACAGGTTTCGCGGGATGCTGCTGGGGGCGTCGCTGCTTGCACTCGCAGGGGCTGTCGATGCTCGGGATGCGGGCAAGCTCGGCACTACGATCGTCGCCAGTGCCGATGCGCGCGCGCGGGCCCGGGCTATCGTCGCGCGGATGACGCTCGACGAGAAGATCGCGCTGGCGCACGGGCTGTTCCCACCGATGGCCGCCGGCAAGACCGCCAGTGAACTGATCCCGTCGGCCGGGCATATCGACGGCATTCCGCGGCTTGGCATCCCGTTGGTGCGAGAGAGCGATGCGTCGCTCGGCGTCGCGAACCAGGTCGAACAACGCAAGGGCGACGTCGCTACCGCGCTACCGTCGAGCCTCGCGACCGCGGCGAGTTTCGACGTCGCGATCGCGCGTGCGGGCGGCACGATGATCGGCGCGGAGGCGCGCGCCAAGCGGTTCAATGTGCTGCTGGCGGGAGGCGTGAACCTGACGCGTGACCCGTGGAACGGGCGTAATTTCGAGTATCTGGGCGAGGACCCGTTGCTGGCGGGGGAGATGGCTGGCGCGCATATCGCCGGGGTGCAGTCGAACCATATCGTGTCGACCGTGAAGCATCTTGCGCTTAACGCGCAGGAGACCGGGCGGATGGTGGTCGACGCGCGGCTCGACGAGGCGAGCCTGCGGATGAGCGACCTGCTCGCCTTCCAGATCGCGATCGAAAAGGGGCGGCCGGGATCGGTGATGTGCGCCTATAACAGGATCAACGGCGACTGGGCGTGCGAGAACCGACACCTGATGACCGACGTGCTGAAGCGCGACTGGGGCTATCGCGGTTGGGTAATGAGCGATTGGGGCGCGGTGCATTCGACCGCCAAGGCGGCGAATGCGGGGCTCGACCAGCAATCGGGGCAGGAGCTCGACAAGGCGATGTATTTCGCTGCCCCGCTGAAGGCTGCGGTCCAGTCTGGCGCCGTGCCGGTCGCACGGCTCGACGACATGATCGCGCGCTATCTGACTGGGCTTATCGAGACCGGCGCGTACGACAATCCGGTCCCGGCTACCGCGCAGGTGCCGCCCTATGCCGCGCATGCCGATGTCGCGCAGCGCGCTGCGGAGGCGGGCATCGTGCTGCTCAAGAATGACCGCGACCTGTTGCCGGTGGCGCGGACAGCCAGGCGCATCGTGGTGATCGGTGGGCGGGCAGATGTCGGCGTACTGTCGGGCGGCGGATCGAGCCAGGTCCGCTCGGTCGGTGGCGCACCGATCGAGATTCCGCTGACCTCGGGCGCGGCGATGTCGTTCGCGCGCTACACCTATCACGCGTCGTCGCCGCTGAAAGCGCTCCAGGCCGCGCTGCCGGGTGCAACCGTGACGTTCGTCGACGGAAAGGACGTCGGGGCAGCGGCTGCTGCGGCGCGAACGGCGGACATCGCGATCGTGTTCGCGACACAGTGGACGACCGAGGCGCAGGACGTACCGAATTTGTCGCTTCCCGATAACCAGGATGCGCTGATCGCCGCGGTCGTCAAGGCCCAGCCGAGAACGGTCGCGGTGCTCGAAACCGGCGGGCCCGTCCTGATGCCGTGGATCGGATCCGTCCCGGCGGTGCTCCAGGCCTGGTATCCGGGCCAGCGTGGCGGCGAGGCGATCGCCGACATCCTGACGGGCAAGGTCTCTCCGTCGGGCCGGCTGCCGATCACCTTCCCCGCCGCGGCATCGCAGGCGCCGCGCGTTGCACCGGTCGGGCTGGACCGGCTGACGTCGGTCGAGGCGCAGGCCGCGGCAAACCCCGCGAACGCATCGACCTTCCAGCTCGAGAGCTTTCCGGTCGATTATGTCGAAGGCGCGAACGTCGGCTATCGCTGGTACGAGAAGCAGGCGCAGCGTCCGCTCTTCGCGTTCGGGCACGGGCTGAGCTACACCAGTTTCGCCTATCGCAACCCGGTAGTGACGGGCGGGCGATCGCTGAACGTCACGTTCGAGGTCACCAACACCGGCAAGCGGGCAGGGGCGGACGTCCCGCAGATGTACGTCGCGCGCGACGGTTCGGCCACGCCGATGCGGCTCGCGGGCTTTGCGCGTGTGACGCTGAAGCCGGGGGAGACGCGGCGAGTCACGCTGACCGCCGAACCGCGCATTGTCGCCGATTACGACACGACGCTGCCCGGCTGGCGGATTGCGGGGGGTGCTTACCGGGTGGCGCTCGCGCATGATGCGCAGGACCGGGCGTTGGTTGTTACGACCACGCTCGATGCGGCGACGATGAAGCCGTAGTCTTTTCTCTGTCCGGGTCCGAAATCCTCCCCCGCCAGGGGGAGGTGGCTGGCGCTTGCCAGACGGAGGGGGCGGTACGCGATGAACTATCGTTCCGTGTCCTCGCCCTCCGTCACTTTCAGCGCCACCTCCCCCTGGCGGGGGGGATTGCAGAGACTGGCAACCGTCACCGTACGCTTGCCCTCGATACGCATGTTTCCTCGCGAAGGCGGGGATTTAGCCTGAGCTCCCGCCTTCGCGGACGAACAAGGAACGCGCTAAATTATCCTGACTTGGTAATTAGCGGGTATGAGCGCGGTTGCCTGTCCGGCTCGGACCGGCATAGGTGGACGAATGGCGCGTCTACCCGTTTCCCGTGACGTCTTGCCCACCCCCGTCCGCCGCTCCACCGGTTTCCTGCTCGTCTTCGCGCTCGCCTATGTCGGTGGGGTCGTCGGCTATCTCCCGCTGCTGACAATGTTGCTGCCGATCAAGGTCGACGCGGTCGTTACCGCGATCGGGGGTGCGGGGCGGCTCGACGTTCTTACCGTGATCGTCGTTACGGGGGCTCTGGCGGCGAGCGTGTCGAACATCGCGTTCGGGTGGCTGAGCGATCGATCGGTCGCGCGGGGCGGGGGGCGCCGGGGCTGGCTGGCTGGGGGCTTCGTGGCAACCGCGATCGCCTACGCCGCGATGGCTTTCGCGAGTACGACGATCGCGCTGATCCTCGCGGTCGTCGCGTTCCAGGTGGCGGTTAACGCGGTGCTCGCGCCGCTGCTCGCGATCATGGCCGACGAAGTGCCGGATGCACAGAAAGGCTTGGCCGGCGGCCTGCTGGCGATGGCGAGTCCGGTGGCGTCTGCCTTGGCGGCGCTGCTGGTGGCGACCGCGTCGCTGAACGAGACGCTGCGGCTTGCGATCTTGCCGGTCGTGGTCGCCTGCTGCATCGTTCCGCTGTTGCTGACACCGGCGCAACCGATCGCGCGAATCGATCCGAGATCGCCGATCGAGGCGGTGCTGCGCCGGGATCTGGCGCTCGCGTGGAGCGCACGGCTGTTCGTGCAAGTCGCTGGCAGTGCGCTGTTCGTCTATCTGTTCTACTATCTCGAAAGCATCGCCCCGTCGGTGGCGCCGGGCAGTATCGCGGCGCGGATGGGGATGGTGATGATCGTCGGGTACACCGTGCCGCTGCCGATCGCGGTCCTGGTCGGACGGCTGGCTGATCGTTCCGGGCGGACCAAGCCGTTCCTGTTCGCCACCACCATCGTTGCTGCGTCCGGACTGTGTGGCATGGCCTTCGCCAATGACTTTACAAGCGGCGCGGTCGCATTCTGCGTCTATACCGCGGGGGCGTCGGTGTTCCTCGCGCTGCACGCGTCGTTCGCCATGCAGTTGCTGCCGAACCCACTGCACCGCGGACGTGACCTGGGACTGCTAAACCTGACCAACACGCTGCCGGGGCTGCTCGGGCCGACGCTGACCTGGGCGCTCGCGACGCCGACCGATTTCGATGCGGTGATGCTCGTGCTCGCGGCGCTGACGCTGTGCGGCGGCGGGATCATCCTCGCCGCGCGCGGCCGACACTAGCGGCGCCAGTAGCGGACGTAATCGACCGCCATGCGCTGCGGGAAGGCGGCGTCGTCGATTCCCTTCTGGCCACCCCAGTCGCCGCCGACCGCGAGGTTGAGGATCAGTTCGTACGGACGCGTGAACGGCCAAGCCGCCTTGCCGCCAGGCTGATTGTTGGCGACCCGCAAGACCGCGCGGCCATCGACGCCGATGGTGATTGCATCCGCCCGCCAGTCGAGCTGATAGCGGTGATATGTGGTGCACGCCGTTGCGACCTGTGTCTGGGCGCCACGCTGCGTACCCTTGACGTGATTGAAGGCGGCGGTGTGCAGAGTCGCGTGGACGGTGCCGGCATCCCAGCCGACCATTTCCATTACGTCGATCTCGCCTTCGTCGGGCCATTTGCCGCCTGACGGCAGAAGCCAGATGGCCGGCCAGCTGCCGCGACCGCACGGCAGCTTCGCACGGACTTCGTAAAAACCGTAGCCGCGGGGCTCGCGAGAGACGAGCTTGGCGGAGGTGTACGCCTGGCCGCCCCAATCGGCGAACTTCGATCTGTCCAACGTGTCGCGCCGGGCCTCGATTACCAGCGCGCCGTCTTCGATGCGGGTGTTTTCGACGCGGTCCTTTGCGTAATATTGCCGTTCGTTATTATACCAGCCTTCGGTGTTGCGCGACACGTCGAAGCGCCATTTGGTTTTGTCGACCGCCTTGCCGTCGAACTCGTCGGCAAAGCTCGGTTTTCCCTTGGGCGCGACCATCGGCGCGCTGGCGCTGTAATTGGTTGCGCCCAGGGTAGCGGCTTGCGCGGCGAGTAGCAGCAGGATCATCGGATGGCCCTTTTCGTCATGGATAGCGTGTCAGCGTCTGGCGAACCGCGCCCGGTCGCGCGGCGGCGCCTGCATCGTTGACCAGATGCGCGATCGTACCCTGGCCGGTGCCGAGCGAGATGGTCGTTATGCTGGCAAAGCGAACGCCCGGTCGCCGCGGTGCCTCGATCGCGCTGTCCAGCACGATCGAGGGGTCGGCGGTAAAGTTGGCGTAGATGCCGAGGCCGGTCGCCTCGTGCGACGTGACTGTGTCCGCGACCTTGTACGCGGCCCAGCCTCGCGTCTTTCCCGCCTTATAAGCGGCCTGGTTCGGCGGGTCATAGGGCAGTTCGCACTGGTAGAAATTGGTCCGGCCGCGTTCGCCGTTCCACTTCACCTGGTATTTCTGGAAATGCTCGACGAAGAGGCCGTGAATGGTCACGTCGTCACCGTTGACGATGAGCCCCTGGTCGGCGGTGCTTTCGGTCCAGCCGACATGCACGCGTCCGCCATCGCGGTTGCCATGGTCGGCGCGCCAGATCCAAAGATGATCACCGATCACGTGGTGGCTGTTGATCTCCAGGCAGGTCTGCGCCTTGCCCACAGTCGCGCCGCCGACCCGGAAGAAAAGGTCGGCGAGCAGGGTCGGGTTGCGGCTGTGGTCGTGCTTGGCACCGCGGGGACCGACTTGGATAAGTACCGGCGTTTCGACCGGCCCGGCGTCGATCAGCAGGCCGGCGATCGCGACACCCGGCACGTCCGCGACGACGATCGCCGCGGAACCCTGTTCGACGAGCAGGGTCGCCAGTCCCAGACCCAGCACCACCGTTCCGGCATGTTCGATTCGCAACGGCTCGCGGATGCGGTAGATACCGGGGGTGAGCAGAAGATGCTTTCCCTTGGCCAATGCCGCGTTGATCGCCGACACGGGCGTATCGGGATGGGCGATCAGGAACCGGGACAGCGGAATGGACGTGCCCGCGGGTGCGCCGCCGGCCCAGCTCGTCCCGCGCGTGTCGCGTCGCACGGCAGGGACGAAGACCGCCCATTCCCCTAAGCGCGTGATGTGCAGGAAAGGCTTCTCCCTTATCAAGGCCACCGTCTGCAGGCTGGTATAAGGCGGCTCGGGGAAACTCGTCGGCGGGGCGCCCTCGACGCCCGCGAACATCATGTTCCAGTTCGATCCCCGCCACTCGCCGATATGGCTGTTGCGGGTGAACCATTGCTGTTGCGTACCCGAGCGCACGGTTCCGTCGATTTGGCAGTCCGCCATGAACCCGCCGCTCGACCAGCCGCCATCGTCCAGCGCCAGGTCGCCGTTTAGATGCACGCGGCGATAAGGTGCGGCCTGCGACACCGCCCAGCGATCCGCGCCATCGGTGGGGCGCACCGAAAGGTTCTCTACGCCGCGCCAGAAATTGACGAGCGCCATGCCCTTTGCCCAGTCCGCTTCGGCATGGACGTGCCCGTCGATCGCGACGTCGCCGGGCAAAGGGCCAAGCCCTGCGACTTGCGTGAAGAACCCGACGTTCACGTCGATCGAATAGCGCCCCGGCTTGAAGAGAATCGCATGACGCGCGTCCGTGAAATGCGCGCGTTCCTGTTTGCGGAAGATGGCGTCTACGCGGGTCTGTACGACGTCTGCTGGCATGGCGGGGTCGACGATAAAAACGTTGGGGCCGAAATCCGGCGAGGCTGGGCTTGCGGATGCGGCAGCGGTTGGGAACGCAGCGACGAGACCCGTTCCGCCAAGTCCTTCGAGAAACGCCCGGCGCGTGTGGTTCAAGGCTGGCCTCCCCAGTATATGCTCCGGAACCGTCGCAGCGTGGTGCGGGCGCAGTCCGGTAGCGCGACCGGGTTAGGCCAAGTGAACCCGTGGCTCAACCGCCCTCATTCGATCGCGAGGAATGCGGTGATCGTCAGTCGCCCAACCGCTGGATCGGCGGATAGTGGCGCATCGCGTGCGATTGCGCCGCTGTGCAGGACGTAGCTTCGATACAGCAAAGCGCGATTATAGGCCGCATCGACCAGCGCCGTGCGTTCGAACAGCGCCGTATCGCTGGCGATATACCCGTCGGGCGGCGTCGCTGCGACTTCGTGGCCGAGGTGCTCGAAAAATGCGGGCGCGCGCGTCTCGTCGATCGTCTCGAACCCGGTCTTGCGATGTCGGAAAAACGCCGTACCTTCTCGGATCGTCGGCGAGAGGTAATGGATCAGCGCGATCCGGTCGCGCCCGTACGCGTCGACATGGGGCAGGCGTTGCCGAATATCGAGCGCTTCGGGCGTGGTCGTGACCATCGAGAATTGCGCATCGACGACGCGGATGCGGCGGCATGGTCCGAACTCCCGCCCCAGGGCGCGTGCGACCACGGGAAGTTGATCGCGCAGATACGTATCAGGAAGGGCCGCGCGGATGCCGGGATAGTGCTGCCCCGCAGGGACGAACGCGGCCTCAGCAGCCGCTGCGCGCAACCCATCGGGATCGCTGACAAAGCCATCGATGACGATGAGTGGTTCGGCTTCGCCACCGATATGCCGTCTGGTGATACTACGCATGGTCATGGCTCATCGTCCGTTATCGGTGTTTGACGCAGCACAACGCAAGGGCGTCGTTGCTCCGTGGCCAACCTAAGACGGTCCCAAATCGGCATGCAGGATCGCTTCGTAGTTCGGCTCGAGCGGAGAGTTCGTCATATGCGTGCCATTACCGCAGCGCTCATCAGCGTGAAACCAACCGAAGATGGCTTCCGAGAGGGCGATATACAGCGCTTAGTTGCCCGTGGCGCGAGCATCGTTACGACCTAGCGTCGCAAATTCAACCGCTCGCGCGCCGGCTCGAAGGAACTTGCTTACTTCATTGATTAAAAAACAGCCGAACTTTATCGCATCTATGATTCACCACACCTGACGACTGAGATAATAATGTAGTGCGGCGTCAATTTACCGTACGGTACCGATTGCAATATTCATGCGATTCTTGTATATTTGCCGTATTCCGGTCTCCCATTTCGGGAAGCTTGCTCCTTTTCGAGCGCACAAAAGCGCCGGGCGATATCAGCTATTTCGAACCGCCTATCGTAATTCATCGGTTCGTAAGCGGCGGCGAGGTAGGCTCGTGCAAGATCGAGCATCTGCCCGAGCGAAGCCCTCGCGCCAGGGTACGTTAGATAGGCTCGGGTTTCAGCCTCAGAGACCTCCGTTTAAGGGGGTGCCAAGCAACTCATTAATTGTGAGTTTCGGCACCCCCCCGGTCCGGGTCAGCGAGAAGCTGACGGCTCATTGAAGGCAAAATCAATGTGAATGGACGACCGGTTTCGGGAGGCGGCGGAAAGGGCGTGAATGTCCAAAAGTGGGTCTTCTCAATTCAGGCCGTGAAACTCTCGATGTGGTTCTTAAGTTCTAGCCGCTTCCGATCGTCAATATCGACATTGATACCTAACCACCTGACAATCCGTCCGTCCTTAGCGCGCATCGGAACGGCATGGACATTCATCCACCGGTACTGCCCGTTCTTTCCTTTTAACCGGTATTCCGCATCGACCGCTTGCTGATCGTGTAAAGTCTCACGCCACTTCTCCATCGTAGCTAACCGGTCGTCTGGATGGATTGCGGTTAGCCAACCATATCCTTTCCAGTCGTCATAGCTCTGACCAGTATAGGCTCGCCAGCTGGGACTGTCGGTCTCGATAAGACCATCCGGCGCACTCTCCCAAGTCGTTGCGGCGATTCCAGTAACGGCTAATCGTTCATACGCTTCGGCATCACCCAACATGTCGTACGCGACGGAGTAGGTGTCTGTGCATCTTTCCGCGACCGAGGCGTAATCAATCGCATCACTTTGTTTACGGCTGCCGGTATCGACAGGCGGCCTTCCAAGGCGAATTTTCCGCTCCGCCTTTCTCCGTCTCAGCACTTCGTCCGCAGCCACCAGAAGCGAATTCATGGTCTGATTGTTGCCAGTGCAGCGGCTTGATCCAACGCTGGCCGCACAGTTCATTGAATGGCCCTCCAACACGTATGAACCATTCAAGGCCTGCTCAATGCGTAATCTTTGGCGCTCAACGTTAAGGTCGGAATCGGAGTTGATTTGCACAACGACAAATTCGTCGCCACCGAGCCGGACAACCACGTCTCCAAGATTACTACATGCCCGCAACCTATCGGCGACCAAACATAGCAGGCTATCGCCTACCTGATGACCAAGCCGGTCGTTGACCGGCTTGAAGTCGTCAAGGTCAACATAGTGAAACGCGATACGTCCGTGTCGTTCTG
>Ga0265798_10002099_pt1 | contig 29829 bp, 14 predicted proteins | sample P3T30metagenome_FD_192430 | JGI IMG/M metagenome (GOLD analysis project Ga0265798, IMG submission 192430) | Plant litter microbial communities from East Loma Ridge, Irvine, California - P3 T30 | ecosystem: Environmental > Terrestrial > Plant litter > Unclassified | place: USA: California...
CCACCAGCGCCGCCACCAGGCCGACCACGATCGAGGTCTGGCCGCCCTTGATGGTCTTCTTGACGATGTCGTGGCCCCACTTGTCGGCGCCGAAGGGCAAGGTGGCCGCTTTCACGGCCTGCGCGGAATGGCCCTTCTGCGCCAGTTCCGCCTTCAGCGCCGACAGATCGGCAGCCAGCGGATCGAAGGCGTTCGGCGGCGTCGACGCAGGCGGACGGGCCAGCGCAGCCAGCGCCGGATCGGCCCCGACGAAGCCCGGCGGCGCATAGTTCACCGCCACCTCGTCTTCCCAGTCGGCGGCGACCAGGCCGGTGCCCGACAACAGCACCGACAGCAGGAACAGCAGCACCACCGCCAGCGCTCCCATGGCGACGCGGTCGGCGCGCAGGCGGCGCCAGGCGAGCGCCCACAGGCCGGGCGAAGCGTTTTCGATCATTTGATTCATTCTAGTTGCTCACTTGAGCTGCTTATTTCAGCTGTACCCGTGGGTCCACCGCCTGGTACATCAGGTCGGCCAGCAGGTTGAACACCATGGTGGCGGCGGCCACGTAGACCGTGATCGCCTTGATCACCGGGAAGTCGCTGCGCTCGACCGCCAGGATCACCTCGCGCCCGATGCCGGGGATGCCGAAGAAGCGCTCGAGCAAGAAGGCGCCGATCAGCAGCGCCGGCAGGTTCGCCATGACGTAGGTGATGATGGGAATGGCGGCATTCCTCAGCACGTGCACCCAGACGATGCGGCGCTCCGACAAACCCTTGGCGCGCGCGGTGCGCACATAGTCCTGCCCCGCCTCGTCCAGCACGAAGCTGCGGAACAGGCGCAGGGTCGGCGCCACCGACACCGTCAGGCCGATCAGGATCGGCAGCGTGGCGTAGCGCAGCAGGTTTTCCAGGAAATGGTCGCCCCAGCCCTGTACCGGGAACAGGCCGAGTTTATAGGCCAGGCCGTACTGGAACACGATGATGTAGACCAGGATCGAGATCGACATGCCGACCGTGCAGGCAACCATCACCAGGCGGTCGGTCAGCGAACCGCGGACAAAAGCGATGGCCAGCGCCAGCGCGATGCCGATCAGGGTTTCCAGCACCGTCAGCGGCACCAGCACCGTCAGCGAGGGACCGAGCCGGGTCGAGAGGATGTGCGAGACCGGTTCGCCGGTGCTCCAGGCATTGCCGAAGTCGAAGGTCAGGATCTGCTTGACGAAGATGCCGAGCTGCACGTACCACGGCTGGTCCAGCCCGAGCTGGGAGCGGATGCTGGCGATCGCCTGCGCGTCGGCCATCTTCCCCGCCAGAAGGTAGGACGGATCGCCGCCCACCCAGTTGAACAGCACGAAGACCAGCACCACCACGCCGGCCATGGTCGGCAGCATCTGCCACAGGCGCCGGAGGATATAAGCGAACATCGATGATTCCGGATGAAAAGCAAAACTATAGACCAGAACGGGGACATTGCAGCTAAAAAATGGCCAGCGGCTAGCACAAGGGGAAGCCCCCTGTGTTGTATAGACACAATATTGCAAACAAATTACAAACGAATCATATTGACACTGTATGGACGGCAATGATCTGATGAGATGTTAAGTAGAAAAATACTAAATTTTTACTTAATAACAATTGGTCAAATGTGATGTTAGCGATGTTTGGTACGTGCATACCAAATATCTGGAAAAAAGCATATGCACTTGTAGACCGATAACCAGACCATTTCTTGGAGTCGTAATGTTGAAAAGAAAAGCTGTAGCCCAAGCAGTTTCCATCGCCCTCGCCACCGTGGCCTTCGGCAGCGTCGCCATGGCGCAGGACACCTCGTCCGGCGCGATGCAACGTGTCGAAGTCACCGGCTCGAGCATCAAGCGCGCCACCGCCGAAACCGCGTCGCCGATCCAGGTCATCAGCCGTGACGACCTGGTCAAATCCGGCAAGACCACCGTCGCCGAATACCTGCAGACCCTGACCGCCGACGGCGCGGGCTCGCTGCCGACCGGCTTCGGCAACGGCTTCGCCGCCGGCTCGACCGCGATCTCGCTGCGCGGCCTGGGTGCGACCTCAACCCTGGTGCTGCTGAACGGCCGCCGCATGGCGCCGTTCGCGCGTGCCGACGACGGCCAGAAGAGCTTCACCGACCTGTCGACCGTGCCGATGGAAGCGGTGGAACGCATCGAGATCCTGAAGGACGGCGCTTCCTCGACCTATGGCGCGGACGCGATCGCCGGCGTGGTGAACATCATCCTGCGCAAGGACTTCACCGGCCTGACCGCCAAGCTGGAAGCCGGCGAATCGAAGTACGGCGATGCCGAGATGGGCAAGGGCACCCTGACCTGGGGCAAGGGCAATCTCGACACCGACGGCTTCAACGTCATGACCAACATCGAGGTCTATGGCAACCACGAGCTGATGAACAAGGACCGCGCCGACCGCAAGTGGATCGGCCAGGGCGACATCCGCCCATGGGGCTACGCCGCGAACAGCCAGTTCGCCGCCGGCTACATCACCCCGGGCGCGGCCAGCCCGTCGCCGGCCGGCGCCCTGCGCAATCCGACGACCCTGAACTACGTTCCGCTGGCGGGCTGCTCGCAGTTCTCGCCGGTCGTGAACCAGGACCCGGCAGGCGGCTGCCTGTGGTACCAGGACCAGTTCCGCTCGATGCAGCCGCAGATCGGCGGCCACAACCTGTACGGCCGCTTCACCAAGAACCTGGAAGGCGACCTGCAGCTGTACGCGGAAGCCGGCTACTCCCGCCGCGACACCTCGTTCACCCTGACCCCGCCGGCAACCAGCTCGACCGTCGCCTTCCCGCCGAACGCCGCCAACCCGACCGGCGTGATCAGCTACGGCAACACGATCCTGATGGGGGCCACGCACCCGCAGAATCCGTACGGCACCGCCGTGCGCCTGCGCTATTCGATGTTCGACGTCGGTCCGAGCACCCGTTCGGTCGACAACGCCTTCACCCGCTTCGTGGTCGGCATCAAGGGCCAGCGCTACGGCTGGGACTTCGACACCGCCTACCTGCATTCGAAGTCCGAACTGGACCTCAACTACAGCAACATGATCAACATGCGGGTGCTGCAGGCCGCCCTGGGCAACCCGGCCAGCCAGTACTTCCCGTACTACATCGGCACCCAGGCCAGCAAGAACCCGGCCTCGCTGTACGCCGCGATGGTGACCAACGCCACCTCGCACTCGACCACCCAGCTCGACATCGTCGACTTCAAGGCATCGCGCGAGCTGATGCAGCTGCCGGGCGGCGCCCTGGGCCTGGCATTCGGCGCCGAACACCGCCGCGAAAAGCTGGACAACCCGTCGCTGTCGGGCACCTCGGACGGCTCGATCAACGCCTCCTACGTGGCCGCCAAGGGTGACCAGAACGTCTCGGCAGTCTTCCTGGAAGTCGCCGCCCCGGTCATCCCGACCGTCGAACTGACCGGCGCGGTCCGCTACGACAAGTACAAGAACTTCTCGTCGACCACCCCGAAAGTGGGCGTCAAGTGGACCCCGCTGAAGACCTTCGCACTGCGCGGCACCTACTCGGAAGGCTTCCGCGCCCCGGGTCCGGCCGAATCGGGCACCCAGTCCCAGAGCACCGGCAGCTCGTCGGTGCGCGATCCGGTCCGCTGCCCGGGCGGCGTGCCGGCAGCCGGCGGCGCCACCTCGGTCGACTGCGCGATCTCGATCGGCGCGGTCAAGGTCGGTAATCCGAACCTGCAGCCGGAAACCTCGAAAGGCTACACCCTGGGCCTGGTCTGGGATCCGCTGGCCAACACCAGCCTGTCCCTGGACGGCTTCAAGATCCGCCGCGAAAACGAGATCAACCCGCTGTCCTACGTCGAAGCCGCCGCGCTGCCGACCGCGATCCGCAACGACAACAACCTGGTCGTGAACGGCGTCGTGATCCCGAACACCGGCACCCTGCTGCTGTCGAACGCGCCTTACCAGAACTCGAGCTTCACCGAGATCAAGGGCGTGGACCTGGACATCAAGCAGCGCGTGAAGCTGGGCGACTACGGCCGCGGCGTGTTCGGCCTGACCTGGACCCACATCGCATCGTGGGTGCGCGCCGAGAAGAGCGGCACGCGCTACCAGTACGCCGGCACCCACGGCAACTGCGATACCTCGAACTGCGCCGGTACGCCGAAGGACAAGATCAGCGCCACCGCTTCGTGGGACTACAGCCAGCAGTTCAACGTGACCGCGACGGCCAACTACCGTGCCGACATGAAGAACGTGTACTTCGCCGGCGACAAGTGCGCGAACGCCTTCGCGAACGGTTCGGACGCACCGGGCAACTGCCGCCTGGCTTCGTTCACCACGGTCGACCTGTCGGCACGCTACAACGTCAGCCGCAACCTGCAGATCTACGGTTCGATCCAGAACCTGTTCGACAAGATCGCACCGCTGGATCCGCTGACCTACGGCGGCATGAGCTACAACCCGATGGACGCCAGCGGCGCCATCGGCCGCTACTTCAAGGTCGGCGCACGCTGGACCCTGTAAGCCAGGCACCTTGCCCCCGCTTTGACACGGTCGCCCCCGCGCAGGCGGGGGCCCAGGTGGCCCAAGCAAAACGGCGAACCTCGGTTCGCCGTTTTTTTTACGTCTTCAATCGCCATATCCCGATGCGCAATCCTTACGCGTCGATGCTTGATTCATCCTTATCAAGCAGAAAATGGAAGTCAGGATCCAGTTTCAACCCATCTGGATCCTCGGCAATCTGCGAATATTCAGACAGGTCTCGTGCTGGTTTCGGTGGTGGCGGTGCCGGCCCAAGGCCTGCGAACGCAGCCACGATCAGTACGCCGAGCCAGCGATATCGCTCTTTCCAATTGCGCGGCCCGAGAATCGCATTCGAGGGAGGCTCTTTGTTTTCGTCATCCACCTGGAAGATCACTTTCGTTCGAGTGCGTTACGTATCGACCGGCTCGCCGCTCACCTGAGGCAACAGGCAAACGGGCAAACCGGCATGCGCATGCGTCCGGCCCTACAGCGCCAATCTGGTGATTTTCCGAATTATTTCAATAGTGACACGGGGTCCAGAGAGGCCCTTCTGGTCCGTGCTGAACAACAAAGCTGTTTTGGCGGTCAAATGCAAGGATTTAGCGCCGGGACTTCGACATCAAGGCGCCAGTAAGCACGCCAATCGCGATCCCCGCGCTCATGGCATCCTTTCATTTCGAAGTGGGAAGGCCGCTCCTGGCCCGGCCATTGCGGACGAATCGCGACATCAAGTGGCCTCAGTGTCCGGGCTGCCGACACGCGTCCTTGTAGGCGTCGACATAAGGCTTGTCGAAACAGTTTTCCAGACCTTCGACCACATCGATGTTGATCGGCCAGCGAATCTTTCTCTTCGAACCGTCACCGAATTCCGCTTCCATGTAGCCATTGACGACAGGCGGTATCCCTTCTCCCACTGGCGGCTGAACAGCCGCGAGTCTTGCCTTTGCCTGCTTGAGCGCAGCCCTGTCCCTGCGCAGGAAGGCGATCGTCGCATCGACGTAAGGGTTCCACCCGGCCTTGTCCGCTTCCACAGGCTTGTAAGCCCGTTTCATGAGGGCGATGGCTTCTGGATACTGCCCAGCGTCGGCCCGCACCTGGGCTTCATGCCAGAACAACAGTCCCGAGTCCTGATGATGGGCTTCCCGGTAATCGCGCAGCAGGTCGGCTGCAACCAGGGCGCAGCCCGGTGTGGACGCCAGCGCCCGCCATCCTCCGGCCATGTCCTGATCGAATGCGTTTTCGTCCAGGGCAAGCAGGCGGGCGCGGTCATGAGCGCAGTTTTTTGCAGGAGGCTCTTGCGCGCCGGCCAAGCTGGAACAGGTCAAGAGAAGACATGACAATAGAAAAGGCAGGGTTCGGTTTGGCATGGCGCGGCCGTCCTTCAATCCTGCCGCACGCGCCGCTTGCGCACCGCCGCCGCCAGGCCTTCCAGCACGCCCACGCTGGTGTCCCAGTCGATGCAGCCATCCGTCACCGACTGGCCGTAGGTCAGCTCCTGGCCCGGCACCAGGTCCTGGCGCCCGCCCACCAGGTGGGACTCGATCATCACACCGACGATGCGGTCGTCGCCGTTCGCCAGCTGGCCGGCGATGTCGGCGCACACCGGCACCTGGTTCTGCGGATTCTTGCTCGAGTTCGCGTGCGAAGCGTCGATCATCAGGCGGCTGGCCAGGCCGTTGGCGGCCAGCTGGCGGCAGGCTTCCTCGACGCTGGCGGCGTCGTAGTTCGGCGCCTTGCCCCCGCGCAGGATGATGTGGCAGTCCTCGTTGCCCGAGGTCGACACGATCGCCGAGTGGCCGCCCTTGGTCACCGACAGGAAGTGGTGCGGCTGCGAGGCCGCCTTGATGGCATCGGCGGCGATCTTGATGTTGCCGTCGGTACCGTTCTTGAAGCCAACCGGGCAGGACAGGCCGGAGGCCAGTTCGCGGTGGACCTGCGACTCGGTGGTGCGCGCGCCGATCGCGCCCCAGCTCACCAGGTCGGCGATGTACTGCGGACTGATCACGTCGAGGAATTCGGTGCCGGCCGGCAGGCCCAGCTCGTTGATGTCGCGCAGCAGCTCGCGCGCCATGCGCAGGCCGTCGTTGATGCGGAAGCTGTTGTCCATGTAGGGGTCGTTGATCATCCCCTTCCAGCCCACGGTGGTGCGTGGCTTTTCGAAGTACACGCGCATCACGATCTCGAGTTCGCCCTTGAAGCGTTCGCGCTGTTCGGCCAGGCGGCGCGCGTACTCCATCGCGGCCTTCGGGTCATGGATCGAGCACGGGCCGACCACCACCATCAGGCGGTCGTCCTGGCCGTGCAGGATGCGGTGCAGCGCCACGCGCGCCGAGGCGGCGGTCTGCTCGGCGGCCGGCGTCACCGGAAACTCGCGGATCAGGTGCGACGGCGGCGTCAGTTCCTTCATTTCGCGGATGCGTAGATCGTCGGTGCGGGGCATTGCGTTTCTCCATGTTGAAAAAGAAAAAACCGCCATTTCTGGCGGTTTTTCTGGAATTTTGCGTCGGACTTCGTTCTGCTGTCGCGTGAACCTGCCGCTACTCCACCGCCGTCGGGCTGGAATGGCTGAACCAAAAATAAAAGGTAAAGAAGGCAGTGTGGCGCATGGGCTTGTCCGGGGGTGTCCGACTGACTATAACAACAATATATGAGCATTGGCAAGCTCTTTATCCGTTGCGTGTAACCGTCATTACAAGGCGATCGGTTGCGAGAAGCAGACAGTCTATCGTCGCATGCCGGACACGCTTGAGAGATGTCAGAGGATTCTTCTTGTCTGCTGCAAAAGTCCCGACATACCCCGGCCAACTTGCGTCCCATGCGAGCTGGGCAGGGATCCCTCAATGCCACCTGGAGTCTGGACATGACTGAAACCCCGATTTCCCGCACCATCCGGCGCCTGTTCGCCAGTGGCGGCGCCGGCCTGGCCCTGCTGTCGCTGCCGGCGCTGTCCTTGACGCCGCCGGCAGCGCTCGCCCAGGAAGCCGCGCCCAAGCCGATCCAGCGCGTCACCATCACGGGCTCGAATATCCGCCGTTCCGAGGCCGAGACGGCGTCCTCCGTCATCACCGTCAACCGCGCCGACATCGAGCGCTCCGGCAAGAACAGCGTGGCCGAGCTGCTGCAGACCCTGGCCGTCGACAACCAGGGCTCGGTGCCGACCAGCTTCGGCAACGGCTTCGCGGCCGGTGCTTCCGGCATCTCGCTGCGCGGCCTGGGCGCGGCCTCGACCCTGGTGCTGCTGAACGGCCGCCGCATGGCGCCCTACGGCCTGGCGGACGACGGCCAGAAACAGTTTTCCGACCTGAACATCATCCCGACCGATGCCGTCGAGCGCATCGAGGTGCTGAAGGATGGCGCCTCCGCCATCTACGGTTCCGACGCGATCGCCGGCGTGGTCAACGTCACCCTGCGCAAGGACTACCAGGGCAACACGGTGCGCTTCTCGCGCGGCACCACCGAGGACTGGGACGGCAAGCAGACCAACGTCGCCTTCACCAAGGGCATCGGCAACCTCGACACCGACCGCTACAATTTCCTGTTCAGCCTCGAGTACAAGAAGTTCGACGAGATCTGGTACCGCGACCGCGCCGACCGCGACTGGATCGGCCGGATCGACCTGCGGCCCTGGGGCTATTCGTCGAACCAGGGACTGGGCGGCTCGGGCGCCATCGTGCCCGGCAGCGGCGCCGCCGGCAGCGCGATCAACGGCAACGTGCGCCCGGTCGGCTCGACCGGCGACTTCGTCAACCGCGGCACCCTGATCCCGGGCGCGGCCTGCACCAACTTCACCAGCCACCCGCAGGGCGACCCCGGCGGCGGCTGCCTGATCGATGCCACCCAGCTCTACAACCAGCTCATTCCAAAGCAGGAGAACCTGAGCTTCTTCGCGCGCGGCACCTGGCAATTCACGCCCGAGATCGAGCTCTACAGCGAACTCAACTACTACACCAGCCAGACCAGCACCTCCAGCACGCCCTCGGGCGTCAGCGGTTCGGTCGGCTACCCGGGCGGCCCGGTCAACAACAGCATCGTCGCGCTGGGTGCCGGGCACCCGGACAACCCCTACCCCGGCCCGGCCACTCTGCGCTACCTGGCCGCCGACGTCGGCCCGCGCACCGCCCGCCTCGACGGCAACTTCATCCGCTGGATCGGCGGCGCCAAGGGCAGCAACTACGGCTGGGACTGGGATGCGGCGATCCTGTTCTCGCACAACCACGTGAACAACAACCAGACCGGCTACCTGCAGCGCGACGTCGCCTTCGCCCTGCTCGACCCCAGCCCGGCCAACATCGCCACCGCCCTCGTCAACAGCCCGGCCTATGCCGCGCTGCCGCTGGGCACGGTGTGGCGCATCGGCGAGAACGCCGGCCTGAATTCGCCGGCTTTGTATGCAGCCCTGTCGCCGACCATCGGCAACCGCGCGAATACCAAGATGGTGCAGGGCGACGTCAAGGCGACCCGCGAATTCGGCGGCATCCCTCTCCTGGCCGGCAACCTGGGCCTGGCGGTGGGCGCCGAGTGGCGCCACGAAGCCACCGAGCTGCAGCCGACCAGCGGCACCGAACGCGGCAACATCATCGGCCTGGGTTATTCGGCCTACGAGGGTGCGCGCAACGTGTTCGCCCTGTACGGCGAGGCGCTGGCGCCGCTGCCCTACAATGTCGAGGCTTCGCTGGCGCTGCGCTGGGACCACTTTACCGACGTCGGCAATTCCTACACGCCGAAGGCCGGCCTGAAGTGGACACCGGTGCGCCAGTTCGCCCTGCGTGGTACCTTCGCACGCGGCTTCCGTGCGCCGAGCTTCGCCGAGAACGGCCGCGGCGGCCTGGCCGCCTACTCGACCGCGGCCGACCCGGTGCGCTGCGGACTGGGCATCACCAGCGCCTGCAACCCGGCCTCGGTGGCGGTCATCACCTCGCCCAATCCCAACCTGTCGCCGGAACGCTCGCGCAACTACTCGCTGGGCGTGATCTGGGATCCGCTGCCGCGCACCAGCATCTCGATCGACTACTGGAAGATCAAGCGCAAGAACGAGATCAACCAGGAACAGGTCCCCGCCGCCATCGCCGCCGGCAGCGTGACGCGCGACCCGACCAATGTCAGCGCCACGCCGGGCGACCCGGGGCTGATCACCGGCGTGCTGACGCGCTATGTGAACTCGAACCAGACCAAGGTGCGCGGCCTGGACATCGACGCGCGCTACGGCCACAAGCTGCCGGACAACTACGGCATGGCCACCGTCGACCTCAAGTACACGCGCCTGTTCGAGTGGCTGCGTACCGAGCAGGACGGCACCTCGAGCGAGTTCGCCGGCACCCACGGCAACTGCGACGTGACGAACTGCACGGGCACGCCGGACAACAAGCTGAACCTGCGCTTCGGCTGGGAACGCAACGACTGGCGCGTCTCGCTCAACGCCAACTACCGCGGCAAGATCGAGAACACCCTGTTCCGCGGCGACGCCTGCGCGGTGACCTTCGACAACGGCGCCAATGCCCCGAACAACAGCTGCGAACTGCCTTCGTTCACCAGCTGGGATCTGGTGGCACGCTGGAAGCCGCTGCCGGCCTGGGAAATCTTCGGGTCGATCCAGAACATCTTCGACAAGGTCGCCCCGCTCGATCCGCTGACCTATGGTGCGCAGGCGTACAACCCGCTGGACTTCGAAGGTGCGCGGGGACGTTTGTTCACCCTGGGGGCGCGCTATACCTTCCAATAAGGAGATAAAGCTACAATAAAAAATGCCTGCGATTTCGCAGGCATTTTTCTTGTTTCCGGAGAAACGGGGATCAGGCAGTACCACCCACCGTCACGCCATCGATGCGCAGGGTCGGCTGGCCGACGCCCACCGGCACGCTCTGGCCTTCCTTGCCGCACACGCCCACGCCGGAATCCAGGCGCATGTCGTTGCCGATCATCGAGATGCGGTTCATCACGTCCGGGCCGTTGCCGATCAGGGTCGCACCCTTCACCGGATAGGTCACCTTGCCGTCCTCGATCATGTAGGCTTCGCTGGCCGAGAACACGAACTTGCCGTTGGTGATGTCGACCTGGCCGCCGCCGAAGTTGACCGCGTAGATGCCGTTCTTCACGGATTCCAGGATTTCCCGCGGGTCCTTGTCGCCGGCCAGCATGTAGGTGTTGGTCATGCGCGGCATCGGCAGGTGGGCGAAGGATTCGCGGCGTGCGTTGCCGGTGATCGGCATCTTCATCAGGCGCGCGTTCATCGTGTCCTGGATATAGCCCTTCAGGATGCCGTCCTCGATCAGCGTGGTGCACTGGGTCGGGTTGCCTTCGTCATCCATGTTGAGCGAGCCGCGGCGGTCCTGCAGGGTGCCGTCGTCGACCACCGTCACGCCCTTGGCGGCGACGCGCTCGCCGATCATGCCCGAATACGAAGACGAACCCTTGCGGTTGAAGTCACCCTCCAGGCCGTGGCCGACCGCCTCGTGCAGCAGCACGCCGGGCCAGCCCGGGCCGAGCACGACCGTCATCGGACCGGCCGGGGCCGGACGCGCTTCGAGGTTGACCAGGGCCGCCTGCACGGCTTCGTCGGCGTACTTGTCGAGCAGTTCGTCGCTGAAATAGCTGTAGTCGTAGCGCCCGCCGCCGCCGGAGGAGCCGACTTCGCGGCGCCCGTCCTGCTCGGCGATGACGGTGACGGACACGCGCACCAGCGGGCGGATGTCGGCCGCCAGCACGCCGTCGCTGCGCACCACCAGCACCACGTCGTATTCGCCGGCCAGGCCGGCCATCACCTGCACCACGCGTGGGTCCTTGGCGCGCGCGATCTTCTCGACGCGCTCCAGCAGCTTGACCTTGGCGGTGGCGTCGAGCGAGTTCAGCGGATCGTGCGGCAGGTAGAGCGAGCGGCCGCCGCTCTGCTGAATGCCGGTCGCGACCTTGACGCGGCCGCTGCCGGCACGCGCGATGGTGCGGGTGGCGGCGGCGGCGTCGAGCAGCGCGGCCTGCGAGATTTCGTCGGAATAGGAGAAGGCGGTCTTGTCGCCGGACACGGCGCGCACGCCGACACCCTGGTCGATCGAGAAGCTGCCGCTCTTGACGATGCCTTCTTCCAGGCTCCAGCCTTCACTCTTGGTGAACTGGAAATACAGGTCGGCGTAGTCGACCTTGTGCGTGAACATCGTTCCGAGCGTCGTGATGAGCTTGCCTTCGTCGAGCCCGAACGGCGTCAGGAGCACGTCGCGCGCGACCGCGAGGGAGGAAAGATTCGGTTCGAATGGCTTCATGTTCAGGTCTTTCTGATAGGGATAGGGCATTTTGCCATATCGAGGGGATGTTCGCGTGGGCACGGGGTGCCCACCCTACGGTCAAAGCTTCCTGTGTTTCAATGCAGGCAAGCTCTGACGTACTTGCGCCAGGAAATCGGTATCGATCTCGCCGACGACTACGCCCTCGCCCTCGGCCACCCGGCCCACGACTTCGCCCCAGGGATCGATCAGCATGCTGTGGCCGAAGGTGCGGCGGCCGTTCTGGTGGGTGCCGCCCTGGGCCGAGGCCAGCACGTAGCACTGGTTCTCGATCGCACGGGCGCGCAGCAGGACTTCCCAGTGCGCCATGCCGGTCGTGTGGGTGAAGGCGGCCGGCACCACGATCAGCGCGCATTCGCCCATCGCCCGGTAGAGCTCCGGAAAGCGCAGGTCGTAGCAGACCGACAGGCCGACCCGACCGAACGGCGCTTCGAAGCTGCCGACCGCGGCGCCCGGCACGATGGTGCGCGCCTCGTCATAGGATTCCGCGCCTTTCGTGAAGCCGAACAGGTGGATCTTGTCGTAGCGGCTGACCGCCTGGCCTTCCGGATCGTAGACCAGGGTGGTGTTCAGCACGCGGCCGGCGTCGCTCGATGCCAGCGGCAGGGTGCCGCCGATCAGCCAGAAGCCGTGCTCGCGGGCCTGCTCGGCCATGAATGCCTGGATGATGCCCTGGCCGGGCTGCTCGGCATGCGCGACTTTATCGGTGTCCGCCATGCCCATGATCGGCCAGTATTCGGGCAGCGTGACCAGTTTCGCGCCCTTGCCTGCCGCTTCGGCCAGCAGGCGGCGCGCGCTTGCCAGGTTGTCGTCCACGTTGGGCGAGGACACCATCTGCACTGCTGCAACTATCGTCTTGCTCATCATTGCCCTTTCTTCTTGGCCGCAGCATTGGCTGCTGCGTTGGCTGCCGCATTCGTGGCCGCCGCATTGGCCGCCTGGCTGTCCAGCTTGATCACGTTCGGCGACTTCCACGGACCGGTCACCTGCATGTGGTAGGTCAGCGCCTTCATCACCGGCGCCCGCAGGAACAGCTGGGCCAGGTAGCTGCCGAGGCCGATGACCGGGTTGACCGCCAGCGCATACACCAGCGGCCCGGTACCCAGGTTGAATTCCGGAATCACCACCACGTGCAGGTTGGTCGATTCGTTGGCGATGTCGGCGGTGCCGTCCATCAGCACCGTGGCGGCCACCCCGTGCATTTTAAGATTATCCGTGTGCACCACCCCGCGCGAGATCATGGCGTTGGCGGTGATGCCGTCGAAGGCCAGGCCCTCCGAGAACACGTCGTGGAAGTCGAGCTTGAGCATGCGCGGCAGCATCTGCAGGCTCAGCACGCCCAGCAGCTTGGCCGCGCCCGGGTCCTTCTTGAGGAACTGGCCGTCCTCGACGTTCATCTGCACCTGGCCGGACAAGGTCGGGATGTCGAGCGAATACGGCAGGCCGGACCAGGAGACGTCGCCCGACAGCGAACCCTTGCCGCGGCGCAGGGTGCCCGGGAAGCCGAGGCGGTCCAGCAGGCGGCCGGCGTCGCTGATGTCGAGGTTGAAGTTGAGCGCGGTATTGCTCTTGCCGTCGCGGGTGAGCCAGCGGCCGTTCGCCTTCAGCTGGCCGTCCGGGTTGGTGATGGCGAGGCGGTCGATGCGCCATTCGCGCCCGGCCAGCGCCTGGGCGTTGCTGGCGACGAGTTCCAGGCGTCCGAACTGCTTGTCGAACAGCTCGAAGCGCTCGGCCACGATGTCCAGGCCGGGGATGCCGGCGCCGGGGTCCTTGCCGCCTTCCAGCAGGTCCTTCACTTCCTTGGCCGAGGATTCCGGGATGTCCAGCGAAGCCAGGCGCGCCGTGACCTTGCCCATGCCCTGGCCGTTCGGCGCTTCGTTCCAGGTGACGTAGCCGGTCACCTGGCGCGAGTCGACGCTGGCCTGCCACACGCCCGGCTGGTGCGACACGCCCAGCACCACCTCGTGCAGCGAGCGTTCGCCGATCGTCAGTTCGCCGGCGCGCGCGCCGATCAGGTCCGGCACCACGTATTGCGCCATGCCGCCGCCCTGCCCCGCTTCCGCCGTGGCGGCCGCAGCCGGGTTCGCCGCCTCCGAGGGGCCGGCGATGCTCGAGGCCGCCGCCAGCCAGTGGTCGACGTTCACCGACTTCATGTTCACGTTGATCATCATGCCGCTGTCCGGCTCCGGCGCCGGCACGTTCACGCCGATGCCGCCGCGCTTGACGATCCAGGGTCCGTGCGGCTGGCGCTCGCGCACGTAGCGCGCCGCCATCGTGTTGCCGAGGCCGATGCGGATCTCGTCGTGGGCCACGCCGTTTTCGCCGGTCGGCTGGCCGCTCAGGACGAAGTGCAGCGGCAGCACCTCGGCGGCCGGCTTGTTGAGCGGCGCCGGCAGCTCGACACCGAGGCCGGCCAGGGTCGAATCGAGCACGATCTGGGTCTGGTGGTCCTTGACCGTCACCGAACCGCCGAAGCGCGCCCCGCCCGACAGCTTGCCGGCCAGGCGCTGCAGGGCCGGCAGCGAGCCTGTTGCGCGCATGCCGTCGGCGGTGGCGGTGCCGGCCATGCGGATCACGATGGCGCCGTCGCGCTGGGTGCCCCCCAGCAGCTGCAGCGGACCGCCCAGGAAGCTGGCGCCGATGCCGTTCAGGTTCACGCCGTGCTCGCTGAATTCGACCTTGCCGAGCGCGGCCTGGATCGGCGGCAGTTCCGGGAACAGGGTGATATCGTTGCTCTGCAGTTGCAGGGCACCCTGGACCTTGGCCTCGTGCAGGTTCGCCAGCGGCAGGTGCAGCTTGAGCCCGAGGCGTGCGCTGCCGCTGGCTTTCGTGTCTTCCGTGAAGTGGCCGATCCATTCCAGCACCGGGCTGGTTGCCACATAGCGCAGGAATTCCTGCAGCTGGCCGCTGGCGGCGCCGTCGATGTCCAGCATCGATTCGTGCGCGCCCAGCTGCGGGATCACGGCGTGCACATTGTTCAGGCCGAGGCCGAGGGTGCGCGCGCTGTCGGCGTGGATCTCCATGCGCGCGCGGTCGAACAGGATGCTGCCGTTGATGTTTTCCAGCAGCGGCCACAGCGGCGCCTTCGTTTCCGGAACCCGGTGCGCGGGCGCGTATTCGAGCTTGCCGTTGTCGATCCGGCCGCTGACGCGGAATTCGCCGCGTGCCCGTTCTGCGGGCGTGTCGCCATGGAAGGGAAAATGCGCGAGGTCGCCGCGCAGGCGCAGGCGCGCGTCGTGCAGGGTGCCGCCCTGCAGCGCGCCGGTCAGCCACTCGCGCAGACCCTCATGGGTCGCCAGCGGCAGCCAGCGGCCGATGGTCGCGATATCGAAGCCGTCCACGGTGCCGGTGAAATCCGCGATGCCCGCGCTTCGGTGGCCATCCTTGTCCTGGCCCAGCGGCAGCAGGTGGCGGCCCGACAGCGTGCCCTTCAGCTGGCCCTGGCTGAAATCGAAACCATCGACCTCGACCAGCAATTGATCGTCCTGCGGATAGGACCAGCGCGCACGCAGGCCAAGCTGGTCGAACGCCAGGTCGGGGTCCGCGAACCAGGCCGGCAGCGCCAGCGCCAGGTGTTCCGAAGCGATGTTCAGGCTGCCGCCGCGGTCGCTGGCGTCGACGCTGCCGCTCAGGTTGCGCACGCCCGGCAGCGCGGGCCGCGCCGGCTGTGCTTCCAGCGGATTCATGCCGAAGCCCTCGACCTGGCCGCGCACGCGCCACGCGGCCAGTTTCGGGAAATGCCCTTCCCACTCGACGTCGGCGTCGAACAGGCGGCCATGCGGCGCCAGCGCGGCCAGCAGTTCGCGGTGCTGCGGCGCGAGCGGCATCTGCGCCGCCAGCGTCGCCAGCGCGCCGAGGTCGAGCTTGTCGGCATGCACCTCGAAGCGCTCCGGCTTGCCGCGCGCGGCCGGGCGCCAGGTCTCGCTCAGCGTGGCGGGCGGCAGCACCACGCCGTCGCGGGTCACGACCGAAAAATTCTCCAGGCCGATGCTGTGGCCGAGCGCGCCGAAGGTCGGCTTGCCGTCCTGGTTGCCCGGCCTGATTTCCTCGCGCGCCGAGAGGCGGCCGGCCACCCGGGTCAGCAGGAGCGGCGGCGCATCCGCGGCCAGGCGGGCGCTGACGCCGGCCAGGCCGAGGTCGGCGGTAAAGCTGGCCAGGCGCGCCTGGTCGAAACCGAGCCAGGCGCGCACCGAACCGCGTCCGGCCTCGACATTGAAGGGATAGGTGACGTACTGCTTCCAGCTGGCCAGGTCGGTGTTGCGCAGGTCCGCATACAGTTCGCCCTTCCAGCGGCCGGGATCGGAAGCGCGGGCGCCGAAGGCCGGATGGCTGAAGCGCGCGCGCACGTCGAGCGGATCGGCGAGCCCGCGCGGCGGCGTGGCGTGCAGGGCGAAACGGTGCGTGGTCCAGCGGTTCTGCAGCACCATGGTGACGTCGGACAGGGCCAGCATCGGGGCCGCGCGCAGCTCGTCGGTCCAGGACAGTCGCCCTTCGCGGATCACGATCTCGCGCTGGCGCAGCAGCCAGTCGGCGCCGCCGCCGCTGGGCTCGTCCTTGCGGTTCGGATCGACGCGCACCCCGGCCACCCAGAACACGCCGTCCGCGGTGCGCCGCACGTCGAGTTCGGGGCGCTTGATCTCGAGGTTGTCGAAGCGCGGCTCGGCGGCCAGCACCGACCACCAGGACAGCGTGGCCGACACCGAGGGCAGCAGCAGCAGCTGGCGCCCCTGGCGGTCGCGCAGGCGCACGTCGCCCAGGTAGAGGTTGGGGTGCAGCCCCTGCCACGAAGCGTAGACGCGGGCGATCGTGACCTGGTTGCCGAGCGCGCGGCTGGCGGCGCGTTCGATGTCCGGCTTGTACAGGTCGATGTTCGGCAGGACCGCCCAGCGCAGCGCCAGGAACAGGACCATGAAGGTGAAATAGGCGAGCAGCACGGCCTTGACCGTGAAGCCGAGCACGTGATGCGAAGCCAGGTTGGCATAGCGGTAGGCCGCCTGCAGGCGGTGCCAGCGCTCGGACAGCGGCAGGTGCCCGTGGACGGACGCGGCCGGCGCAGGCGCAGCCGCGACCTGCGGCGACTCCGCGTGCCGGTCTTCGTCCCCTCGTTCGGCCTGCTGTTCCGGGTTGTGCATCAGGGTGCTCAAATAAAGGCGTCGCCGTAATTCGTTCGTCAATAAGCTATTAATAAGTGAAGCGCTTGCAAGGCTTGCGGCGTCTACCTTACCATCACGCTGACCCAGGGCAGCATGGCGGGCAATTTTACCGCATAGCACGCCTCCCGGAACGTTCAAACTCGTCTGGATCCGCCCTATGAATTCTGCTGCAAGCGCCTCCCGCTTCCTCCAACGCTGGCTCGGCGCCGACCCGGCGCGTGCCGGACGCCTTGCGGCCATGGCCGAATTATCGCTGTCCTCCCTCGATTTCGGCGCGGCACTAGAAGCCGAAGCCGCCGCGCTCCCGAATGGGGCCAGGCTGCCGCTGGACCGTGCCATGCGCCGGCTGCGCAATCTTTTGATCTGCGCCATTATCGAGCGCGACCTGGACGGCCGCGCCGACCTCGACGAAGTCGTCACCGCGATGAGCCGCTTCGCCGACTTCGCCGTGCAATCGCACCTGGCCGCGCTCATGGCCGAGATGACGGCCGTGCATGGCGTCCCCATCGGCCAGGACTCCGGCCGCCCGCAGCAGATGATGGTGCTGGCGATGGGCAAGCACGGCGGCGGCGAACTCAACGTCTCGTCCGACATCGACCTGATCTTCGTCTACCCGGAAGACGGCGACACCCACGCCGGGCCCGGCCAGCGTGCGCTGTCGAACCACGAATTCTTCATCCGCCTCGGAAAAAAACTGATCGCCGCGCTGTCGGAAATCACCGAGGACGGATTCACCTTCCGGGTCGACATGGCGCTGCGCCCGAACGGCAAGTCCGGCCCGCTGGCGGCCAGCCTGAACATGGTCGAGGAGTACCTGATCGTGCAGGGCCGCGAATGGGAGCGCTACGCCTGGGTCAAGGCCAGGGCCGTCACCGGCGAGCCTGACGACATCGCGGCGCTGGACGCCATCGTCCGTCCCTTCGTGTTCCGGCGCTACCTCGACTTCGGCGTGATCGACGCCATCCGCACCATGCACGACCAGATCCGCGCCGAGGTCAACCGCCAGGAGCGCCTGCATCCGGAACGCAGCCACAACGTCAAGCTGGGGCGCGGCGGCATCCGCGAGATCGAGTTCCTGGCCCAGCTCTTCCAGCTGATCCGCGGCGGCCGCGACCCGGCGCTGCGCGAGCGCTCGACCCGCAAGACGCTGCGCCTGCTGGCCGAGCGCGAGCTGCTGACGGCCGACACCGTCGAGCGCCTGCTGGCGGCCTACACTTTTCTCCGCAACCTCGAGCACCGCCTGCAATACATCGAAGACGCGCAGACCCACACCCTCCCCGTCTCGCCTGAAGACCGGCTGGCGGTGGCGCAGATGATGGGCCTGCCGGACGAGGCCACGCTGCTGGCGCGCCTGGACGAGCAGCGCGTGTTCGTGGCCGCCCAGTTCGATGCCATCTTCGCGGACAAGGCGGCAGACAAGGCCGAGCAGGTCGACGCGGCCAGCGCCATGAGCGACCCGGAAAACAGCGGCGCAATCGCCCAGCAGCTTGCCGGCCTCGGCTTCGACAGGCCGCAGGAAGCGGCGGCGCGCCTGGTCGCCACCTGGCAGGCGCCGCGCCTGCAGACCCTGCCCGAGGCCAGCCGCAACAGGCTGGCGGCCCTGGTCAACACGGCCCTGGCGCAGATCGCTACCGTCGTGCAGGAAGCCGGCCTGGGCAGCCATGCCGCCACCCTGGGACGCCTGCTCGACTTCTTCGAGGCGATCGCGCGCCGCTCGGCCTACCTGTCGCTGCTGACGGAATATCCGCACACGCTGGAACGCGTGATCCGCATGATCAACGCCAGCGGCTGGGCCGCGACCTTCCTGACCCAGCATCCGATCCTGCTCGACGAACTGCTGGACGACCGCGGCAATGCTGCCACCGAGGACCTGCCCACGCTTGCAGCGACCCTCGCCGGCCACCTGGATGCCGCGGCGGGCGACACCGAACGCCAGCTCGACATCCTGCGCGAAGCCCACCACGCCCAGATGTTCCGCCTGCTGGCGCTGGACCTGGCCGGCGAGCTCTCGGTCGAGCGCCTGGCCGACCACCTGTCGGCGCTGGCCGACCTGATCGTGCTCGAAGTCGTGCAGCGCGCCTGGCTCACCATCCCGAAGCGCCACCGCGAGGTACCGCGCTTTGCCGTGATCGCCTACGGCAAGCTGGGCGGCAAGGAGCTGGGCTATGTGTCCGACCTCGACGTGATCTTCCTGTACGACGACGACGACCAGGACGCGCCGGCGAACTACGCCAGGCTGGCCCAGCGCTTCATCACCTGGATGACGACGCATACGCCGGCCGGCATCCTGTTCGACATCGACACCGCACTGCGCCCGGACGGCGCCAGCGGCATGCTGGTGTCCACGGTCGGCGCCTTCGAGCGCTACCAGCGCAGCTCGGCCTGGATCTGGGAACACCAGGCCCTGACCCGGGCCCGCTTCTGCGCCGGCGACGCCGCCATCGGCGCGCGCTTCGAAGCCATCCGCGAGGAAGTGCTGCGCCAGGACCGCAGCGGGCGCGAGCGTGAGTTGCGCGAGGAAGTCGTCAAGATGCGCAAACGCATGCACGCCACGCACCCCAGCCTCAGCGAGCGCTTCGACCTGAAGCACAACGACGGCGGCATGATCGACATCGAATTCATCGTCCAGTACCTGGTCCTGCGCCACGCCTGCCAGCATCCCCAGCTCACGGCCAACAAGGGCAATATCGCCCTGCTGGGCATGTGCGGCGAGCTCGGCCTGATCGACCCGGCGCTGGCGAAAGGCGCAGCCGACGCCTATCGCCTCATGCGCAAGCTGCAGCACCAGGTGCGCCTGCAGGGCCAGGAAAACGCCCGCGTCGATCCGGCCCTGGTGGCCTCCCACGCCGATACCGTGATCCAGCTCTGGCACGCCTGCTTCGGCTGATCTTTCTCCCCTCCCCTACCGGTCATGCGCCCTGCATGGCCGCGTCAAAGCCAATGATGACCGTTGCGCAAAAGTGACGAATCGCTAATAAATTGTGTTCTACGGCTCCATTTCTCCGGTGTCAGCTTTGCAAACCGTTAGCCCGATGACACACTGCACAGGCTGGTTTTCGGGTCTTTAGAAACAATTCTCAACAGTAAGCTTTGATGAGAATCAGCCGATTTCACACTTCCGGCAAGCTCCACAAGAGCACGTTTGTATTTACGCAAAATAGCAACAAACGTATTTATGCTACGGAAACGATTGACAGCTCGGCATTCCAGATGATTTTATTGCTGTTTTGGAATGTATGTACTTTTTGCATTGTTTCAAATAAATCGCAACAGCGATGGCATTTTTCACAGCGGGCTTGATCAGCTCGCCGTGCCCTAACCCTAGGAGTTTTGCAAACATGATGGAAAAAGTCTTATCCCGGTCGATCCGCCTGATCTGCCTGGGTGGCATTGCCTTCGGCGTCAGCACTGCCTATGCGCAGGAAATGCAGACGCAGACTGGCCAGAACCAGAGCGGTGCTGCCCAGCAGCAGGCCGCTGCGGCTACCCAGACCCAGCCTTCGACCGCGATGCAGCGCGTCGAAGTGACCGGTTCGCGCATCGCTTCGCCGAATGCCGAGTCGCCGTCGCCGCTGCAGGTGCTGTCGGCTGCCGACATCGCCGCGTCCGGCGCCACCAACCTGCAGCAGGTGCTGCTGGAAAACCCGACCATGGGCTCGCCGACGATCAGCCGAACCAACTCGGCTTTCCAGACCGCCAGCGTGGGCGTGGCCACCGTCGACCTGCGTAACCTGGGCATTTCGCGCACCCTGGTGCTGGTCAACGGCCGCCGCTTCGTTTCGGGTATCCCGGGCGAATCCGCAGTCGACCTGAACTCCATCCCGACCGATTTCATCGAGCGCGTCGAACTCCTGACCGGCGGCGCATCGGCAGCCTACGGCTCCGACGCCGTGGCCGGTGTGGTCAACATCATTACCAAGCGCAACTTCAACGGCCTGATGCTCGACGCCCAGGCCGGCCAGAGCTACAAGTCCGACGACCAGAAGCGCAAGTTCTCGGCAACCTTCGGCACCAGCAACGACGACGGCTTCCTGATGGCCCACCTGGGCTACACGCGCCAGGGCCAGGTGTGGTCGCGTGACCGCGAAGCCTCGCGCATCGACCAGCAGACGCGCGCCGCCTCCACCGGCAAGGGCTCGGACCTGTTCATCGTCGACCGCCCGTTCTACTCCGGCTTCGCACCGCAGGGCCGCTTCTTCACCGATAGCGGCAGCTTCACCTATGACAGGAGCGGCAACGTCATTCCGTGGAACACCAACGGCACCAACGGCCAGGCCGCTACCGGCTTCAACCGTAACGAATGGCGTTCGATCGCCGTGCCGGTCGAGCGCTACCTGTTCGCCGCCAACGGCGAGCTGAAGCTCAACGAAAAGACCCGCGCCTTCATGGAAGGCACCTATGCTTCCAGCCACGTGGCGACCAATATCGAGCCGTTCGGTCTGTCGTCGGAAGACATCTTCCCGTCGACCTTCGGCTAGGTGCCGGCAGGCTCCATGGTCAACGGTACGCTGGTCATGAACCCACTGTTGCCGCAAAGACTGCTCGGCGACATCAGCGACACCGACGGCGACGGCATTCCGGACTACTCCTTCACCCGCCGTCTGTCCGAAGTGGGCGGCCGCGGCAGCACCGCCGACCGCGACACCTTCCGCTTCGTGACCGGCATCAAGGGCGAATTCAACGCCTGGAAAGACTGGAACTACGAGGTCTATGGCGGCTACGGCCAGACCAAGGAAGCCCAGCAGTCGACCGGCCAGGTCAACGTCCTGAACTTCGCCAACGCACTGCAGGCGGTGCCGGGCGCGAACGGTGGCCCAGCGGTTTGCGCGAGCGCCGACGCCGTTGCCCAGGGTTGCGTGCCGATCAATGTGTTCGGCTACAACAGCATCTCGCCGGAAGCCCTGAAATACGTCACCGCACCGGGCTCGCTGCTGACCCGCACCACCCAGAAACTGGTGGGCGGCCAGATCAACAGCGAAATCTGGGATCTGCCGGCGGGCCCGCTGGGCATCGCCGCAGGCTTCGAGTGGCGCAAGGAATACTCGGAAGCCATTCCTGACGCCCTGACCCAGGCTGGCTTGAACGCCGGCAACGCGACCCCGCCGACCGCCGGCGAGTTCAGCGTCAAGGAAATCTTCCTCGAAACCCGCGTGCCGATCCTGAAGGGTGTGCCGTTCGCCAAGGAACTGAACTTCCTGGCTGCGTTCCGCCATGGCGATTACTCGTCGGTGGGCAGCACCAACAGCTGGAACGCCGGCTTCGAGTGGTCGCTGATCGATGACCTGAAGTTCCGCGGCACCCGTTCGCTGTCGACCCGCGCGCCGAACATCAACGAACTGTACCAGGCGCCGAGCCAGGACTTCCCGTCCGGCCTGAACGACCCTTGCCTGGGCGTGACCGCGACCTCGAGCGGCACTTATGACGCACTGTGCCGCCAGGCGCCGGGCGTGGCCGCCAACATCGCCGCGAACGGTTCGTTCACCCTGAACCAGTCGGACATCCAGGGCGTCAGCGGCTACAACCGCGGCAACCCGAACCTGCAGGCGGAAAAAGGCCGTTCGACCACCGTCGGCGTGGTCTGGACCCCGCGTTCGATCGAAATGCTGAAGCGTTTCACCTTCACGGCTGACTACTTCAACATCAAGATCGCCGACGCCATCGTCAGCACCCCGCGCCAGTACGCGCTGGAAGCCTGCTACAGCGGCGCCAACCCGGCCATGTGCTCGTTCATCACCCGCCGTCCGGCCAGGACCGCCGCCAACAGCGCCGGCTCGCTGGACCTGGTCGACACCGCGGTGTCGAACACCGGCGGCTTCGCGACCGAAGGTATCGACCTGACCGGAACCTGGAACGACCGTGTCGGCCCTGGCCGCCTGTCGACCAAGCTGGCCTACACCTACGTCAAGCAGGGCTACATCGTGCCGACGCCGGGTGCGGACCGCGATCCGTTCGACGGCGAAATCGGTTCGCCGAAGAGCAAGGCACTGTTCGACATCGGCTACAAGTGGAACCAGCTGAGCGTCAGCGCGACCATGACCTACATCGGCCGTTCGGCGCTGGACGACCAGTTCCTGACCAGCATCGGCCTGGCGCCGAACTCGGTCAAGTTCGGTTCGCGCACCTACACCGACCTGCAGGCATCGTACGCGGTGACGAAGGCAGCCGAGCTGTACTTCGGCCTGAACAACGCCTTCAACACCCGTGCACCGGCGATCATCTCGGGCATGCCGGGCAGCGACACCGGCACCGAAACCGCGGCAGGCACCTACGATCCGATCGGCCGCCGTTACTACGCCGGTATCCGCGTCAAGCTCTGATCGATCCCTTCCGGGATTCTCGAAACGCCGGGTTCGCCCGGCGTTTTTTTATTCGGGGTTATCATAGAGGGATGCCGGCGCAAGGCCCGGCCCCCACACACTATATACATGGTCATCAAACTCAAGAACGACAAGGACATCGCCAAGATGCGCGTTGCCGGCCGCCTGGCCGCCGAGGTGCTGGAGATGATTTCCGAACACGTGCAGCCCGGCGTCTCCACCGAGGAACTCGACAGGCGCTGCAACGAATACATCCGCAAGGTGCAAAAGGCGACCCCGGCCAACGTCGGCTACCACGGCTTCCCGAAAACCCTGTGCACCTCGGTCAACGGCGTGGTCTGCCACGGTATCCCGAGCGAGAAGGAAGTCCTGAAGGACGGCGACATCATCAACATCGACGTCACCGTGATCAAGGACGGCTGGCACGGCGACACCAGCCGCATGTACTTCGCCGGCACGCCCTCCCCCGAAGCCAGGCGCCTGGTCGAGGTCACCTTCGACGCCATGATGGCCGGCATCCGCGTGGTGAAGCCGGGCGCGCGCCTGGGCGACGTCGGCCATGCGATCCAGACCCTGGCCGAGAAATCCGGCTATTCGGTGGTGCGCGAATACTGCGGCCATGGCATCGGCCGCGTCTACCACGAAGACCCGCAGGTACTGCACTACGGCCGCCCGAACACCGGCCTGCTGCTGAAGGAAGGCATGACTTTCACCGTCGAGCCGATGCTGAACGCCGGCGAAGCAGACGTCGAGCAGCTGGATGACGGCTGGACCGTGGTCACCGCCGACAAATCGCTGTCGGCGCAATGGGAGCACATGATCGCCGTGACCAGGGATGGTTTCGAGATCCTGACGCCCTGGCCGAAGCAGCGCTGAACCTTTTCATCTTCAATGGCGCGCTGCGCATCAGCACGCGCAGCGTCGCCAATCCCCGCCATACCCCCTCCTTATGTAACGCAAAGTAACGCCAAGTAACAAAAGACATCAGGCGTTGTCAGTTTGCTGTCTAAAAACAACAATTTTCTTTGCGAAACATGTTTACAAGTTTGTTTTCTTTGATGCAAGACGTATTTCTGCGAGACTTGTTATTCCATTCATATCGAATGGAGTAGGTAAAACAAGAATTGCTAGGTACAGCATTACGGAGAAAACTTGAAACAACCATTCGTCCTGAAACAGAGCGTCATCGCAGTCGCCATGACCATCGCCGCCGGTTCGAGCTTCGTGCCGGTATCCGTCTTTGCACAGGAAGCGCCGGTCTCGACCGCGGCTTCGGCCTCGGCCACCGTCCCCGATGCAGAGAACAAGTCGATCAACCGGGTCTACGTGACCGGTTCGAACATCCGCCGCATCACTGCCGAAACCGCCTCCCCGGTCCAGGTCATCACCCGTGACGAAATGGTCCGCGGCGGCGCCACCTCCCTGACCGAAGTCCTCAAGACGATTTCGGCCAACGTGGGCGGCGTCAGCGAAGACCGCACCGGCGGCTTCTCGGCCGGCGCGTCGAGCCTGAACCTGCGCGGCATCGGCAGCCAGGCCACCCTGATGCTCGTCAACGGCCGCCGCCTGGCGCCGTACGCACAGCCGGAATTCCAGACCACCTTCGTCGACCTGAACTCGGTCCCGGTCGGCGCCGTCGAGCGCATTGAAGTGCTGAAGGACGGCGCCTCGGCGATCTACGGTTCGGAAGCGATTGCCGGCGTGGTCAACATCATCCTGCGCGACAGCTTCGAGGGCGTGGAGATCGGCGGTTCGTACGGCAAATCGTCGCGCGGCGACGGCCAGCAGGTGCGCACCACCCTGAGCGCCGGCTTCGGCAGCCTGGTGGACAACCACTTCAATGCCTATGCCACCCTCGACGTGCGCCAGCGCAAGCCGATGTTCATCAGCAAGCGCGACGACTACCTCGGCACCCAGAACTGGACCCAGTGGGGCTACAAGGACAACCGCAGCCTGTACACCTTCCCGGGCAACATCTACTGGACCGACAAGGCGACCGGCCAGTTCGTCGCCCGTTCCCTGGGCGGCAACTGCCCGGCCGACCACCAGGTCGCGGCCAACAAGCTTCTGTCCGCCGGCTCGACCGGTACCGTCTGCGTGTTCGACGACCTGGCCGACGGCACCTTCAATTCCGCCCCGAAGACCGACCGTATCGGCCTGACCAGCCGCGCGACCTGGCAGATCAGTTCGAACCTGACCGGCTTCGCCGAAGTGATGGCGAACCAGAATAAGGCGACCATCACCGGCGCCTACCACTGGGTCGCCGGCCAGAACGGCCAGCCGACCGGTGCACTGCCGATCACCTCGCCGCAGTATCCGAAGGACCTGATCGGCCCGGACGGCAAGACCCTCGCCGGCGGGAACGGCACCGTGCGCGTGCGCGCCAGCCTGAAGGACCTGCCGGGCCAGGGCCAGGACAACACCACCGACTTCACCCGTGTCCTCGCGGGCCTGAAAGGCACGGCCGGTAACTGGGACTGGGAAACCGCCGCCATGGCGAGCACCAGCAAGGTCGAGTCGCACAACACCAGCGGCCTGCTGACCACGCCTTTCACCGATGCTTATAACAGCGGCAAATTCATCTTCGGCGACACCGCCGGCAACAGCGCCCTGATCAATTCGATCATGACCGACTCGGTCGACGGCTTCAAGTCGTCGCTGTACCAGATCGACGGCAAGGTGTCCGGCGAGCTGTTCAACCTGCCGGCGGGCGCCGTCGGGGTCGCCGCTGGCGTCGAAGCGCGTCGCGAAAAATTCGAACTGAATCCGGATCCGCTCTCGGTCGAGGGCGAACTGTGGCACCAGGCCCAGAGCCCCGCGGGCTACACCAACAGCCGCACCATCAAGTCGGTCTACGCCGAGATGACGGTGCCGCTCCTGAAGAGCGTGGAAGCACAGCTGGCCGTGCGCCACGACCGCTATTCGGACTACGGTACCTCGACCACGCCGAAGATCGGCATGAAGTGGACCATCTCGCCACGCTTCATCGTGCGCGGCACCTATGCCGAAGGCTTCCGTGCCCCGACCCTGGTGGAAAACTCGAGCGACATACGCCACGCCTTCCTGAACGGCTTCAAGGACCCGGCACGCTGCAACGCCACCTTCAAGGATGGCTGCAGCTGGAGCAGCGCGTATGACAGCGGCGCCAACCCGGCGCTGGGCCCCGAAACGGCCAAGAGCTACACCCTGGGCCTGGCGATGGAGCCGACCAGCTGGCTGGTGGCGACCGTCGACGCGTGGCGCATCCGCCGCGACAACGAGATCGGCACCTACGACCTGACCCGCGTGCTGGAAGATCCGGTCCGTTACGCCAACAACCCGGCGGCGGCGGTCGTGCGCGATCCGCTGACCCCGGAAGACAAGGCCCTGGGCGCGACCGCCGGCGAAATCACGCTGGTCAAGCTGCTGCTGACCAACGTGGCGGTGACCGACGTGCGCGGTATCGACCTCGACCTGCGCGGCAAGTTCAACTTCGGCGAATACGGCCGCCTGGAGCCGCGCCTGCAGGTTCAGTACATGAGCTCGTACAAGAACTCGCCGTCGCCGGAAGACGAGCAGATCGAGTACATCGGCACCCGCGGCACGCCGCGCGTCCAGGCCACCTTCGGCGTGGCGTGGAAAAAAGCGGCATGGCAGTTGTCGGCTGACGCGGTCATGGTCGGCCACATGGCCCCGGTCGGCGACTTCACCACGCCCTGCGTGTACGAAACCGAAGGCTACGGCGACCTGTGCAAGCGCGACATCCCGTCGTTCACCGTCTTCAACCTGGGCGGCAGCTACAAGGGCGCATTGGGCATGAAGGACCTGAAGCTGGCCTTCGCGATCCAGAATGCCTTCGACCGCAAGCCGCCGTTCAGCCCGTACAGCAGCCTGGGCTACTACCAGCCGCTGCACAGCGCGATGGGCCGCTACTTCCAGGTCAGCGCGGATTACAGCTTCAAGTAATCGCATCGCCTGACTGTTAGATGAAGCACGGGAAGCGCCGCAACCACTCCGGTTACGGCGCTTCTTTTTTGACCATGTTTAAGATTTGCGAGAACGCATTTTGAAACAGAAACTCATTCCCGCGCTGTTGGCCGCAGCCCTGCTCGGCTCCGTGTTGAGCGCCCCGGCCATCGCTGCCGACACCCAAACCGCGACCGTCAACATCAACGCCGAGCGCCAGATCCCGATCGCCGATTTCTTCAAGAAGCCACAGTTCGGCGGCATGCCCATCCTGTCGCCGGACGGCAAGAACATGGCGGTGCTGACGCCGCGTAACGGCCGCTTCGTGCTCGCCGTGATCGACCTCGCCACGCGCCAGCCCAAGGTGGTCGCGTCCGATCCGGACTGGAACATCGGCTCACCGATGTGGGTCAACAACAACCGCCTGGTGTTCGGCATCACCAAAGGCAGCGACGAAACGATGGAGAAGAACGACGGCGGCGGCGGCCTGTACGCCGTCGACCGCGACGGCAGCAATTTCCGCAAACTGAGCGTCAGCATCCAGGAAGCGCGCGCCAGCAACGTCGCCTTCAAGCCGGTCACCGTGCTCAAGCGCGCGGGCGGCGACAGCAACGACCTGTTCGTGATCGACAATGCACGCGGCCGCGATGCCGCGCTCGGCGCCAGCGACGTGTTCCGGCTCGACACCACCAACGGGCGCCGCACCCTGCTCACCTTCGACAACCCCGGCAAGGTCAACAGCTGGCTACTGGACCACGCCAACGTGGTGCGCGTCGGCTCCGCAATGACCGTCGAAGCGGGCACCAAGCGCATCATCCAGACCGTGTACTACCGCGACGGCGAGAAGTCGCCCTGGAAGCCGATCTATTCGGCCTACATCGACGAAGGCAAGGACATGGATCCGCTGGGCTTCGATTTCGACAACAAGACCCTGCTGGTGGCGGGCCGCTTCAACGGCCGCGACAAGGCGGCCGTGTTCGTCTGGGACTTCGCCAACAACAAGCCGGGCGAGATGATCGCCGAGCATCCGCAGGCGGACATCAGCGGCCGCCTGATCTACGACGAGCCGCGCCGGAAAATCGCCGGCATCGCCTTCCAGAGCATGGTCGACGAGCTCTACTACTTCGACGAGGACTACGCGAAGATGCAGGCCACGCTCGACGCCAGCCTGCCCGGCCAGCAGGTCAGCTTCAGCTGGCGCGGCGATCACGTGGTGGCGGTGGCGCACAGCGCGACCAACCCCGGCCAGATCTACTTCTTCGACACCGCGAAAAAGACGCTGGAACCGGTGTTCAGCATGCGGCCCGAGTTCGACAACAGGAAACTGGCGCCGCAGACCGTGATCAACTACGCAGCGCGCGACGGGCTCAACATCCCGGCCTACCTGACCCTGCCGGTCGACCGTCCGGCCAGGGCGCTGCCGCTGGTGGCCTATATCCACGGCGGTCCGCACGCGCGTGACCTGCCGGGCTACGACCCGCTGGCGCAGATGCTGGCCTCGCGCGGCTATGCGGTGCTGCAGCCGCAGTTCCGCATGTCGACCGGCTTCGGCTGGAAGCACCACACGGCCGGCTGGAAACAGTGGGGCATGGCGATGCAGGACGACGTCACCGATGGCGTGGCCGCGCTGGTCAAGCAGGGCGTGGTCGACCCCAAGCGCGTCTGCATCATGGGCGCCAGCTACGGCGGCTATGCGACCATGTACGGCCTGGCGAAGGATCCGGACCTGTACAAGTGCGGCGTGAACTTCGTCGGCGTCACCGACATCGACCTGCTGTTCTCGGTGAGCTGGTCGGACACCAGCAACAGCCCGATCATGGACGACCTGGGCGTGCGCATGCACGGCGATCCCAAAACCGACCAGGCCTACATGAAGGAAAGGTCGGCACTGGCAAACGTCAGCAGGATCAAGGCGCCGGTGCTGATGGCCTACGGCAGCGAAGACGTGCGCGTGCCGCTGATCCACGGCGAACGCATGCGCGACCTGCTGCTCAAGCAGGGCAACAGCGTCGAGTGGATGGTCATGACCGGCGAAGGCCACGGCTGGGCCAAGGAAAGCAACAACATCAAGTGGGGCGAGGCGGTGATGCGCTTCATCGACCGCAACATCGGGCCTGACGCGGCGGCGAGCAAGAAGTAACTCCCGCACGCCGTAAAGGCGAAAAAAAACCGTTCGGGCCGGCTGGTCCGAACGGTTTTTTTACGCGCCCGAAGGCGCACGCAGAGCGATTACTTGGCGTTCATCAGCGCCACGGTGGTGTCCAGCATGCGGTTGCTGAAGCCCCACTCGTTGTCGTACCAGGACGAGACCTTCACCAGGCGGCCCGAGACCTTGGTCAGGGTGGCGTCGAAGTTCGACGATGCCGGGTTGTGGTTGAAGTCGACCGACACCAGCGGCTCGGTCTGGTAGGTCAGGATGCCGTTCAGGGCGCCACCGGCGGCGGCGTCCTTCATGATCTGGTTGACTTCGTCGACGGTGGTGTCGCGCTTGGCGATGAAGGTCAGGTCGACGATCGAGACGTTGATGGTCGGCACGCGGATCGCGAAGCCGTCCAGCTTGCCGTTCAGCTCGGGCAGCACCAGGCCGACCGCGGCGGCGGCGCCGGTCTTGGTCGGGATCATCGAGTGCGTGGCCGAACGGGCGCG
>Ga0265798_10002101_pt1 | contig 29805 bp, 24 predicted proteins | sample P3T30metagenome_FD_192430 | JGI IMG/M metagenome (GOLD analysis project Ga0265798, IMG submission 192430) | Plant litter microbial communities from East Loma Ridge, Irvine, California - P3 T30 | ecosystem: Environmental > Terrestrial > Plant litter > Unclassified | place: USA: California...
TCAGGCGCTCGCGGCGGCCGGCGCGCCGTTCTTCCTGCGAGAGTCCCCGGTAGGACCGGGTGGGGGTGAGCTCTGCTTTCATGACCGACATTCTACACAGAAACTTGTCTCGAAGTTTCTGACAATGTAGAGTGTCAGGCAATAAGAGAGATATCTGGAATAGCCCATGGAGACACCCACTGCCGACACGCTCGACGTCCTGATCGTCGGCGCCGGCCTGTCCGGCATCGGCGCCGCCGCCACCCTGCAGCGGCGCTGCCCCGGCAAGCGCTACGCGATCCTGGAAGCGCGCGACGCCATCGGCGGCACCTGGGACCTGTTCCGCTACCCCGGCATCCGCTCGGATTCCGACATGTACACCCTCGGCTACGCCTTCCGCCCCTGGCGCGACCAGAAGGCGATCGCCGACGGCCCCACGATCCGCGCCTACATCGAGGACACCGCGCGCGAGCACGGCATCGACGCCCACATCCGCTACGGCCACAAGGTCTCTAGTGCCAGCTGGTGCAGCCACGAAGCGCTGTGGCGCGTCGAGGCACGCCTGGGCAACGGCGCGGTTCACACGCTGCGTGCCCGCTTCCTCTACCTGTGCAGCGGCTACTACCGCTACGACGCCGCCTACCGCCCGCGCTTCGACGGCGAGGCGCTGTTCCAGGGCCGCATCGTGCAGCCGCAATTCTGGCCGACAGATCTCGACTACACCGGCAAGCGCGTGGTCGTCATCGGCAGCGGCGCCACCGCCGTGACGGTGGTGCCGGCCATGAGCGCACAGGCCGCGCACGTGACGATGCTGCAGCGCTCCCCGACCTTTGTGGTGGCGCGGCCGGCGCGCTACCGTTTCGCCGAGCGCATGCGCGCCGTGTTCCCGGAACGGGCGGCGTGGCGCATCGCGCGCTGGCGCCTCATCGGCGAAAGCATCTTCCTGTACTGGCTGGCGCGCCGCCAGCCGGCGCTGGTCAAGCGCAAGATCGTCGACATGGCAGCAGGCCAGCTGGGTTCGCGCGAGGCGGCGGCCCGCCACTTCACGCCCGACTACCAGCCCTGGGACCAGCGCATCTGCGTGGTCCCCGACGGCGACCTGTTCACGGCGCTACGCGCTGGGCGGGCCAGCGTCGTCACCGACCATATCGTCCGCTTCACCCCGCACGGCATCCTGCTGCGCTCGGGGCGCGAGCTGCCAGCCGACCTGGTCGTGATGGCCACTGGCTTGAGCCTGCAGCTGTTCGGCGGCGCAACGCTGGTGGTCGACGGCCGGGTAGTCGATCCGAGCCGCGCCATGTCCTACAAGGGCATGATGCTGAGCGACGTGCCGAATTGCGCCCTTGCCTTCGGCTACACCAACGCCTCCTGGACGCTGAAGGCCGACCTCACCGCCGCCTGGGTATGCCGCCTGCTGCGCCACATGGACCGGAAGCGCCGGGCCATCGCGGTTGCCCCGCGCGATCCCGATGTCGAGGAAATTCCCTTCCTCGACTTCCAGTCCGGCTACGTCGAACGGGCCCGCCACCTGCTGCCGCGCCAGGGCGCCATCCAACCCTGGCGGGTCTACCAGAACTACCTGCGCGACCTGCTGGCCATTCGCTGCGGCCGCATCGAGGACGGCGTGCTGCGCCTGAAAGAACAAGGAACCCCTTCATGAAGCTTGCCAACCGCGTCGCCGTCATCACCGGCGCCGGCGGCGGCATCGGCCGCGCCACGGCGTTCGCCCTGGCGCGCCGCGGCTGCCACCTGGCCCTGGCCGACATCGACGGCAGTGCCGTCGCAGCCGTCGCCGAAGAAGCGCGCCGCCTCGGCGTGCGCGCCTCGCACCAGCAGCTCGACGTCGCCGACCGCGAGGCCGTCGCCGCTTTTCCAGGCCAGGTGGTCGCCATCCATGGCCGCGCCGACCTGTTGGTGAATAACGCCGGCGTGGCCCTCGGCGGCAGCTTCGAGCAGATCCACGCCGACGATTTCGATTGGCTCATGGAGATCAACTTCCATGCCGTGGTGCGCATGACGCGCGCCTTCCTGCCGCAGCTGCATTGCAGCGACGAAGCCAGGATCGTGAACCTCTCCAGCATCTATGGCATCATCTCGCCGCCGGGCCAGAGCGCCTATTCGGCCAGCAAGTTCGCGGTGCGCGGCTTCAGCAACGCGCTGCGCCACGAACTGGCCGGCAGCACGGTGGGCGTGAGCGTGGTGCATCCGGGCGGCGTCGCGACCGCGATCGCCGGCAGCGCGCGCCCACCGAAGGATGCGCCGCCGGACGACATCGCACGCGGCCGCGCCGACGCCGAGCGCCTGCTGCGCATGGCCCCAGGCCAGGCCGGCGAGATCATCGTGCGCGGCATCGAGCGGCGCCAGGCCCGCATCCTGGTCGGCGCCGACGCCAGGATCGTCGCGCTGCTGGAGCGCCTGAGCCCCGTGCATTACTGGACACTATTGAAACGAGCAACTGGACGATGAACCTGGCCTCAACGCTGTTGTACTCCCTCGGCGCGCTGATACTGCTGCTGGTGCTGCTGGTCCAGTTCAGCGCCCGCACCACGCGCCGCATCGAAGAGACGCTGCCGCCCGCCGGCATCTTCATCGAGGCCGGCGGCGTGCGCCTGCACGTGCGCGACGAGGGCGAAGGACAGGTGCTGCTGCTGGTGCATGGCCTGCAGGGCCAGATGGCGCATTTCGATTACGGCGCAATGCGTGCGCTCTCGTCCCGCTACCGCGTGGTGGCGATCGACCGTCCCGGCGCCGGCTATTCCTCGCGTCCCGCGAACGTGCCGGCCGATCTGTCGACCCAGGCGCGCAGCATCGCCGCCCTGATCGAACGCCTCAACTTGGGCCGCCCGACCGTGGTCGGCCACTCGCTGGGCGGCGCCACCGCGCTGACGCTGGCCATGGAGCATCCGGACAAGGTCGGCGCACTGGCGCTGGTCGCGCCGCTCACCCACAGCGATGGCAGTGTGCCTTCCGCCTTCCGCGCGCTGACGATTGCCTCGCCGCGCCTGCGCACCCTGTTCGCCTGGACCCTCGCCGTCCCCGCCGGCATCCTGGCCAGCAAAGCGGTGCTGCGCCAGATCTTCGCGCCGGAAAGCCCGCCGCGTGACTTCGCGACCCGCGGCGGCGGCCTGCTCAGCCTGCGCCCGAGCCAGTTCCTCGCCGCTTCCGGCGACGTGCTGGCCCTGGGTGCGCACATGCCGCGCCTGGAGGCGCGCTACGGCGATCTGGCCGCGCTGGAGATTCCGGTACACGTGCTGTTCGGCCGCGGCGACCACCTGCTCGACTGGCGCAGCAATGGCCAGGCGCTGGCCGACAAGGTAGAGGGATCGAAGCTGGAGGTGATCGACGGCGGCCACATGCTGCCGGTAACCCAGCCGGCGCGCACGGTGCGCTTCATCGACGAGACGGTGGCGGCGCGCCGCGACCGCAAGGCCGGGCGCGCGTAGAGAAATCAGCGTTCGCGGTCGGCCGTGCCCTGGTCGTACTGCGATTTATCGGTCTTGGCCGGATCGTCCGGATTGGCATCCTGGCGGCTGGCGCCCGATTCGCCACGGCGGGTATTGATGCCCTCCATGCCGGTCTGAAGCTGGCCGCCGTCGCTGCCGCCCTGGAATGCCTCGTCGGCTTCCTCGCGACTGGTATCGCCCGCGAGCAGATCGTCGCTGCGGCTGGCCGACTGCTGGCTGCTCTGGGCGTTTTCGCTGCCCATGGCGCCGATGTCGCCCGTGCCGCCGGCGCCGACACTGGCGGCGCTGCCGGTGCCATCCTTGGTAGTCTGATGGTAGTTACGCCCTTTGGCGTCATTGCCTTCGGCTTGCATCGACATATGGCCTCCTGGTATCAAGAATATTGAAAACCATGGTAGCGCGCCCGCCAGCCTGCCCGAATAGGCGCAGGCCCGCTATCGATGTAGGACCGCGCCTCAGGCGGCGAGCGCCTGCTGCCCCAGCGCCTTCATCAGGCTGCCCAGGTCGTAGGGCTTGCGCAGCACCACCGCATCCGGCCAGTTCGCCACTTCGCCGTTACCGGTTGCAAACACGATGCGCATGCCCGGCACCTTGCTGCGCGCCTGCGCCGCCAGGGTGTCGCCCGACATGCCCGGCAGCTGGACGTCGGTGATCAGGACGTCGGTTTTGCCCGTGATCAGCGGCAGCGCCGACTCGGCGTCACCGGTCGCGCGCACCCGGTGGCCGAGGTGCTCGAGCAGGGCCGCGGTGTTGTTGCGGATGCCTTCCTCGTCTTCCACCAGCACGATCGACAGGCCGCCAGGACGCGCGCTTTCCACCGGCGCCACGGCGAGCAGCTCCGGCTGCCCCTTCTGCCGGCCCAGCACCTGGCGGATGCGGCGCGCCAGGCTCTCGCGCGTGTACGGTTTGCCGAGCAGCTCGACGCCAGGGTCGAGGCGCCCACCGTGCACGATGGCGTTCTCGGTGTACCCTGAGGTGAACAGCACCGCCAGGTTCGGCAGGCGTTCGCGCGCGATGCGCGCCAGTTCCGGACTGCGCAGCGTGCCCGGCATGACGACGTCGGTGAACAGCACGTCGATCGGCACGCCGCTTTCGATCACCGCCAGCGCGCTGGCCGCGTCGGACGCCTTCAGCACGCGGTAACCGAGCTGGGTCAGCATCTCGACCACGGTGGCGCGCACCGCGTCGTCGTCCTCGGCCACAAGGATGGTCTCGCTGCCGCCGACCGCGCCCTGCTGCTCGACCGGCCCGATGGGTTCTTCGGCCGCCGTGCTGCGCGGCAGGTAGATTTTCACGGAGGTGCCCTGCTTGACCTCGCTGTAGATCTTGACGTGGCCGCCCGACTGCTTCACGAAACCGTAGACCATCGACAGGCCCAGGCCCGTGCCCTTGCCCTCTTCCTTGGTCGAGAAGAAGGGCTCGAAGGCGCGCACCGCCACTTCCGGCGCCATGCCGGAGCCGGTGTCGGTCACCGCCAGCATCACGTACTGGCCCGGCATCACGTCGCCATGGGCACGGCAGTACATCTCGTCCAGCACCGCATTAGTGGCCTCGATCGTCATGCGTCCGCTGCCCTCCATCGCGTCGCGCGCATTGATCGCCAGGTTCAGGATCGCATTTTCCACCTGGCCGACGTCGACCGCCGTATTCCACAGGCCGCCCGAGATCACCATCTCGATCTCGATCTCTTCGCCCAGCGCGCGGCGCAGCATGTCTTCCATGTTCGACACCAGGCGCCGGATGTTGATCACCTTCGGCTCGAGCGGCTGGCGGCGGCCGAAGGCCAGCAGGTAGCTGGCCAGCTTGGCGCCCTTCGCCACCGCCGAACGGGCGCTGTCGATCCAGCGCACGCTGTCCTGGCCGCCCTCGCCGACCTTCACGCTGGCCATCTGCAGCAGCTGCAGGTTGCCCGAAATGATCTGCAGCAGGTTGTTGAAGTCGTGCGCCACGCCGCCGGTCAGTTTGCCGATGGTTTCCATTTTCTGCGACTGCTGCAGCGCCAGTTCGGTGCGGCGGATCGCCTCCTGCTGTTCGCGCTCGGCGGTGATGTCGCGGCCGATCGCATGCACGAAGCGCTCGTCCGGCGCCGCGGTCCAGGACAGCAGGCACCAGCTGCCGTCCTTGCGGCGGTAGCGGTTCTCGAACTTGTTGACGTAGCCGCCCTGGCCGAGGGAGGCCATCTGCGCGATGGTGGCGGCGCGGTCTTCCGGGTGCACCAGCTCCATGAAGTTGCGGCCCAGGATCTCGGTCTCGGTCCAGCCCAGCAGCGCCCCGAACGAGGGGCTGACCGCCTCGACGCCACCGTCGAAGCGCGCCACCATCAGGATGTCCTTCGACAGCCGCCACATGCGGTCGCGTTCGGCCGTGCGCAGCGCCACCTGGCCCTGCAGGTCATCGTTCAGCGCCGCGTAGCGCTGGGCGGTGGCCTTCTGTTCCTCGATGTCGGTGTTGGTGCCGACCCAGCCGATCACCCCGCCGTCGTCGCCGCGCAGCGGCACCGCGCGGTTCAGGTGCCAGCGGTAGCTGCCGTCGGCACGCCGCAGCCGCACCTCGGATTCGAACGGCATCCCGGTGGCCACCGACTCGGTCCAGCGCGCGCGGATCCCGAGCAAATCGCCCGGATGGATCATGCGCCCCCAGCCATCTTCCATCAGCGCCGCGTGGTCATAGCCGCTGTAGGCGAAGGTGATATCGTTGAACCAGTCCAGGCGCCCGCCGGCGTCCGCCGACCAGACCTGGTTCGGCATCGCCTGGGCGAAGGTGCGGAAGCGCGACTCGCTATCGCGCAGCGCACGCTCGGCCAGCACCCGTTCGGTCACGTCGCTGCCCTGCACGAAGATGCCGATCACGGCGCCGTCTTCGCCGCGCACCGGCTGGAACACGAAGTCCAGGTAGTGCAGGCGGCTCTCGCCCTCGGCCGTCGTGAGCCAGATCTCGGTGGCTTCGCCCGTGTGCGGCCGGCCGCTCGCGTAGACCTCGTCCAGCAAGGCCAGGTAACCCTGGGCGGCGATTTCCGGCAGCACCTCGCGCACCGTGCGGCCGACAACGTCGCCGCGTTCGACCAGGCCCAGGTAGGCTTCGTTCACCAGCTCGTAGCGATGCTCGGGGCCGACCAGAGTGGCGGTGAAGCCGGGCGCCTGGGCGAACATGGCGCGCAGGCGGTCCTGCTCGCCGGCCCGGTAGCGCTCCGCGCGCACCTTGTCGGTGGTCTCGCTGACCAGGGCCAGTACGCCGGCAATCGCCCCGTGCTCGTCGACGATCGGCGAGTAATCGAGGTTCAGCCAGACCTGTTCGGGCACGCCGTGGCGGCGCAGGTCGAGTTCGGCGTCGCGATACGAGAGCGTGCCGCCGGCCAGCACCACGTTCATGACGTTGTCGTTGAAGGCGGCTTCGTCCGGCCAGCTGCTCCGCACCGCGACCCCGAGCTGCGACGGATGGCGTTCGGCGGCAATGAGGGCGTAGCCGTCGTTGTAGATCATGACGCCATCGATGCCCCACATCGTCACCATCGGCACCGGCGAGCGCAGGATCAGTTCGACCGTGTTGCGCAGCACCGGCGACCAGCCGGCGATGGGACCGAGACTGGTGGCGCTCCAGTCGAATTCGTCGATGAGTTTGCCGAGCTCGCCTCCACCCTGGGCGAAGGACCGGGGAACTGCCGCTGCCAGTTGCGTCATGCTGGATGGATGTTTTTTATGAAAGGAACAATTGTAATATCAGTGTGCCAATCGCGAAACCGGAACATGCGGGTACGTACGCCGCAATGACACAGCCGTTCCGGCGGCGCAGGGTACAATCATTGAACCTTTCGACAACATTGACATGACCCAGAACCTACAAGCCCTGGTCGTCTTCGCCGACCCATCACTGCACCGCTCGCGCATCAGCCGCCGGGTGGCCGAGGCGGCGGCCAGCCTGCCAGGGGTGCAGGTGCAGGACCTGTACCAGCTCTACCCCGACCTGTACATCGACGTGCGGCGCGAACGCGCCCTGCTGCTCGAGGCGCCGCTGGTGGTGTTCGTGTTCCAGATGGCGTGGTATGCGATGCCGGCGCTGATGAAGGAATGGTGCGACACCGTGCTCAAGCCGGAGTGGGCCGGCGCCCAGGGCCGCCTGAGCGGCAAGACGGTGTTCGCCGCGGTGGCCTGCAACAGCCGCCATGACGATTACCGGGCGGGCGGCATGCATGGCCGGCCGCTGGCCGACTTCCTGGTGCCTTTGGCGCAGACCGCGCGCGCCTGCGGCATGGCCTGGCTCGAGCCGCACGTGTTCTACGGCGCCGACCATCCGGATCAGGGCGCCGCCGACGATCACGCCGCGCAGCTGCGCCGCCTCCTCGCCATCCACACGGGCCTCGACCAGACGCCAGCCGGAGACCTGCATGGAACATGATGTCCTCATCAACGCCCTGGTCTACCTGGCCGCCGCGGTGGTCGCGGTGCCGGTCGCCAAGCGCCTGGGCCTGGGCGCGGTGCTCGGCTACCTGCTGGCGGGGATCGCGATCGGCCCCTGGGGACTGGGCCTGATCAGCGAAGTCGAAACCATCCTGCACTTCGCCGAATTCGGCGTGGTGCTGCTGCTGTTCGTGATCGGGCTGGAACTCGAGCCGCAGCGATTGTGGTCGCTGCGGCGCTCGATCTTCGGCTGGGGCAGCGCACAGGTGGCGGGGGTATCGTTTGTGTTGGCAGTCGCCGCCGTGCTGCTGGGCGTGGCCTGGCAGACCGCGCTGATCGCCGCCCTCGGGCTATCGCTGTCCTCGACCGCGATCGCGCTGACCACCATGCAGGAACGGAACCTGATCCCGACCCCGGCCGGCCAGGCCGGCTTTTCGATCCTGCTGTTCCAGGACATCGCCGCGATCCCGATGATCGCGCTGGTGCCGCTGCTCGGCGTATCGGAAGCCCACGCGGATGGCGGCTGGATCGGCGCGGCAAAAGCGGTGGCGGTGATCGGCGGGCTGGTGGTGGCCGGACGCTTCCTGGTGCGCCCGTTGCTGCGCTTCATCGCCGGCACCGGGATGCGCGAGATTTTTACAGCGTTCTCCCTGCTGCTGGTGATCTCGATCTCGCTGCTCATGAGCTATGCCGGCATGTCGATGGCGCTTGGCGCCTTCATGGCGGGCGTGCTGCTGGCCGACTCCGAATACCGGCACGCGCTGGAAACCGACATCGAGCCGTTCAAGGGCCTGTTACTGGGTCTGTTCTTCATCGCGGTCGGCATGTCGGTCGACTTCGGCGTGTTCCTGGCCCAGCCGCTGCGCATCCTGCTGCTCGCGGCCGGCTTCCTGGCCTTGAAACTCCTGGTCCTGTGGCTGCTGGCGCGCGGCTTCGGCATGGCCGGGCGCCAGCGCGTGCTGTTCGCCTTTTTACTGTCGCAGGGCGGCGAATTCGCCTTCGTGGTGTTCGGCGCGGCGGCCACGGCGCGCGTGTTCGATGCGGCCACCGCGAATAGCCTGGTGCTGGTGGTGGCGCTGTCGATGATGGCCACGCCGCTGCTGCTGATACTGTACGACCGCGTGCTGGAACCGCGCTGGCAGGGCCGCAAGAAGCGCAGCGACGACACCATCGACGCCAACGCCGGCCACGTCATCATCGCCGGCTTCGGGCGCTTCGGCCAGATCGTCGGGCGCCTGCTGCACGCCAACCAGGTGCCGCTGACGATCCTCGACCACGACCCGGACAATGTCGACACCTTGCGCCGCTTCGGCTTCCAGGTGTTCTACGGCGACGCCACCCGCACCGACCTGCTGCACGCGGCCGGCGCGACGCGCGCCCGCGCGCTGGTGCTGTCGATCGACGGGGTCGAGGACAGCCTTAAACTGGCGGCCGCCGTGCGCGCCGAGTTCCCTGGGTTGCCGATCCTGGCGCGCGCCCGCAACGTCACCCATTACTACGAGCTGATGGACCTGGGCGTCACCGTGATCGAACGCGAGACCTTCGATTCGGCCCTGATGCTGGGCCGCCGCGTAATGGAAGAACTGGGTTTCGGGGCCTACCTGGCGCGCCAGGCCGCGATGCGCTTCCGTGAGCACAACGTCAAGAGCGTGCTCGATGTGTATCCGTATTACAAGGACACCGAGCAGTACGTCTCGATGGCGCGGCGCGCGCGCGAAGAACTGAATGCGATGTTCGAGCGCGACTTCGTGGCGATGCGCGGCGCGGATGACGACGACAACCCGCGGAACTGATCGATCGAGGAGTCCCGGATGCCTGATACCACCGATTCCACTGAAGCGGTCGACCGCCTGCTCGCCGGCCTCGATCACCCGCTCGCCGGCCAGGTCGAGCGCCTGCGCGCACTGATCCGCGACAGCGCGCCGGGCATCGCGGAAGCCGTCAAGTGGAACTCGCCGAGCTTTCGCACCGCGAGCTACTTCGCGACGATCAACCTGCGCTACCGCGGCGGCATCGCCGTCATCCTGCACCTCGGCGCCAAGGCGCGTGGCCAGGAAGTCACGGTCCCCGATCCAGCCAGGTTGCTCACCTGGCTCGGCCCCGAGCGCGCGGCCGTTCCCGTCGATGCATCGACCGACCTCGATGCACTGGGTCCTTCGGTGCAGGCGATTGTCGCGGCCTGGATCCACTGGGTGTAATCCAAAGATGTTAAACCGACACTGTCGTAATTTTACAAACCGCTTGTAGTTGCCGCAGAGTAATCGCTATACTGGGTTCGCAAGGCTGCCGCCGTGGCCGCTTCCCCTCGCGCGACCGCCGTGACGATTCCAGATACCGCCCTCCTCCTTTCTCCCGCGCATGACCTGCATGCGCTCGACAATGCCGCGCTGATCGACAACGCCCTGGACTTGATGGCGGTGGTCGACGCCGACGGAATCATCCTGCGCGTCAACGCCGCCGCCCACGCCCTGCTCGGCTTCCAGCCCGAGGCGCTGGTCGGCTGCCACTACCAGCAGCTGGTCGATCCGGAACAGCACGGCGAAGCGGTCGAAGTCCAGCGCAGCCTGCAGCACGATCATCCGGAACGCTTCGGCATCATGGCCCGGGTGCGCCACCGCGATGGCCGCTCGCTCCTGATGTCGGTCGCGGTACGCTGGTCGGCCGATCACCGCCGCTTCTACATCACCGCGCGCGACGTCACCGGCGAGTATCAGGCGCGCGACGCGCTGAAGCGTTCCGAGGGCGCGCTGAACGGCATGTTGGAGAGCATCGGCGACGCCTTCTTCGCCATCGACGCCGACTGGCGCCTGACCTACGCCAACCGCATGGCGGGTGATTTCGTCGGGGTCGACGTCGCATCCAGCATCGGCCGCCCGCTGCTGGAGGTGGCGCCCGACCTGCTGCATTCACCCTCGCTGGTGCGCTACCGCGAGGTGATGGAGACCCGCACCGCCACCAGCTTCGAGGAATTCTGGGTGCCGCGCCAGGTCTGGCTCGACGTGCGCGCGTATCCGAACGGCGACGGCATCTCGGTCTACTTCCACGAGATCACCGCGCGCCGCGAAGCCGAGCAGGCGCTGCGCAAGAGCGAGCAGCGCTTCCGTAATCTGTTCAACCAGGCCGGCGACAGCGTCATGATCGTCGACGGCCAGCTGGGCATCGTGGCGGTCAACGACCAGGCGTGCACGCGCTTCGGCTATGCGCGCGAGGAATTCCTGCGCATGCGCGCGCTCGACGTCAACTTCGGCCTGGCCGGCGCCGCCGGCCTCTTGGGAAGCCTGCGCGCCGGCCAGGCGCAGCTGCTGCGCATGCAGAAGCACTGCAAGGACGGCAGCAGCTTCCCTGCCGAAGTCCAGATCTCGCGCTTCGACGACGAGGGAGAGGAATTCTTCCTGGCCGTGATCCGCGACCTGAGCGACCGCGAAGAGGCCGAGCGCCAGCTGCGCGCCAGCGAGCAGCGCTTCCGCGAGATCATCGAACTGACACCGAGCGGCTACCTGCTCACGGATCGCGATGGCGCCCTGCTGGATGTGAATCCTTCGCTGTGCCGTTTGTCCGGCTATCCGCGCGAGCAACTCCTCGGCGCCCGGATCGAGGCCCTGTTCCTCGACTTCCCCTGGACCATCCTGCAGGACGGCGCACCGGGCCAATGCGCGGTGCAGGGCGTGGAAGCGGTACTGCGCCACCGCGACGGCTACCACATCCACGTGCTGTTCAACGGCAGCATCAAGCGTGGGCTTGACGGCCGCACCGTCACGCTGACCGGCCTGATGACCGACATCACCGGCCGCAAGGCGGCGGAAAGCCGGCTGCAGCAGCTGGCGACCCACGACACCCTGACCGGCCTGCCGAACCGCGCCCTGCTCGGTGATCGGGTGCAGCAGATGCTGGACGCCAGCCCTCCAGGCGGCGGAGTAGCAGTGCTGTTCCTCGACCTCGACCGCTTCAAGGAAGTCAACGACTCCTTCGGCCACGAGATGGGCGACGTGCTGCTGTGCGAGGTTGCCAGGCGCCTCTCGCGCGCGATCCGCCCGACCGACGTGATCGCGCGCCTGGGTGGCGACGAGTTCGTGGTGGCGGCGGACTGCTCGAGCGGCCGGCCGGCGGCCGAGCGCATCGCGGCCAAGCTGCTCGAGGTCTTGACGGCGCCGGTGAACGTCGGCGGCATCGACGTGATCGTCGGCGCCTCGATCGGCATCAGCATGTATCCGCATGACGCGCGTACCCGCGAGACCCTGTTCCAGACCGCCGACACCGCGATGTACCGCGCCAAGAATGCCGGCCGCAACCGCTACCGCTTCTTCGAGCCGGAGATGACGGTCGCGACCCAGGTACGGATGGCGCTCGAGGTCTCGCTGCGCCCGGCGCTGGCGCGCGGCGAATTCGAGCTGCACTACCAGCCGCGCTACGCGCTGGGCACGATGGCGCCGGTCGGCATGGAAGCGCTGATCCGCTGGAACCACCCCGAGCGCGGGCGCGTGCCGCCGCAGCAGTTCATCGGCATCGCCGAGGAGACCGGCCTGATCGTCCCGATCGGGCGCTGGGTGCTGCACGAAGCCTGCACCCGCACCCGCGCCTTGAACACGGAATTCGGACGCAAGATGGTGGTGTCGGTGAACGTCTCGGCGCGCCAGCTGGGCAATGCAGGGTTTGTCGACGAGGTGCGCGAGGTGCTGCTGCAGACCGGCCTGGCGCCCGATTGCCTGGAGCTGGAACTGACCGAGAGCGCGCTGATCGAGGATATCGAGCATACCGCCGCGATGCTGCGCGAACTGAAACGCCTTGGCGTCGCGCTGGCGGTGGACGACTTCGGGACCGGGTATTCGGGGCTCGCGTATTTGCGGCGCTTTCCGATCGATGTGCTGAAGCTGGACCGCTCGTTCGTGCTGCAGAAGGATGAGAATGTGACGACGTCGGATTTCGTGAAGGCCTTCGTGGACCTGGCCCATGCGCTGAACATGGAAGTGGTGGCGGAAGGGGTCGAGACGGAGGAAGTCCTCGAGCTGCTAAGAGCCGCGCGTTGCGACCAGGCGCAGGGGTATCTGCTGGCCAAACCGATGCCGCTGGACGAACTGCGTCGGGTGCTCAGCCACTGATCGGGTCGTAGGGTGGGCGGCTTTCCCGCCCACCCTACGAAAACCGGGCCTGGTACTCGCTCGGTAGCACGCCAAGCTGCGCGCTGAACGCACGCCGTAGATTGTATTCACTGCCGTACCCGCAATCGCGCGCGGCCTGTTTCACACTCACCCCGGGCCGCTCCAGCATCCGGCACGCGCTCTCCATGCGCAGCCGCCCCAGGAGCTGGGCCGGCGTCAGGTCAGCCTCCTCGCGCAGGCGCCGGTGCAGCGTCCGCACCGACAGCGCGCACGCTTCAGCCATATCCTCGATCCGTAATTCCTGCCGCAGACGCGGCTTGAGCCAGTCGCTCAGGCGTGCATGCACGCCGTCGTCCTGCGCTTGCGCCAGCAGCTCGGCGCTGAACTGACGCTGGCCGCCCGGCCGTTTGAGGAACAGCACCAGGCGCTTGGCCACTGCCAGCGCACGACCGCGCCCGAGGTCTTCTTCGACCAGGCTGAGGGCCAGGTCCATGCCCGCGCTGATGCCAGCCGAGGTGTAGAACTTGCCATCGAGGACGTGGATCGCATTGTCCTGCACCTGCAGCGAAGGATGTTCGGCCTGCAGCGCCTCGACGTCCTGCCAGTGCGTCACCACGCGCCGGCCATCCAGCAAGCCGGCGCGCGCCAGTACGAAGGCGCCCGTACAGACGGCGCAGCAACGTGCGACGGCGCGGCTGGCAACGCGTATCCAGTCGAGGGTGGCGCCGTCCGTTGTCTCGGACGGCAGGTCGCGCACCCGCCCGCCCGAGACGATCAGCGTGGCCCGTTCCAGTCCTTCGTCCGGCAGCGGCTCGGCCAGCAGGCTGACGCCGGACGACGACACCACGGCGCCCCCGCCGGGCGCCGCGATGCGGACGCGATACGGCGGCGGCAGGCCGGCGTCGACCGCCTCGTCATTGGCGCTCGAGAAGACCTGCACCGGTCCGGTGGCATCGAGCAGCAGGAAGTTCGGAAAGACGACGATCCAGACGTCGATCGGGTGATGGGCTTGCGTCATGGTGGCAGATATTCAACCATCGCTGGCACTCCTGTCAATCGGTGGACCGCTACACTGGCGGCCATGTTCAACATCCCGGATCGCCGCCGCATGCGCTTTGCCTTTCTGCTGTTCTTCCTGATCTCTTCCGCCCGTGCCGATGCACTCGACGACGCCATCGAACGCGAACTGGCGCGCCGCCACGTGCCAGGCGCCGCCGTCGTCGTGCTCCAGGACGGCAAGATCGTGCGCGAGCGCGCCTACGGCCTGGCCAACGTCGAGCATGGCGTGCCGGTGACGGCGCAGACGATGTTCCAGTCCGGTTCCGTCGGCAAGACCTTCACCGCGGCCCTGATCCTGTTGCTGGCGCAAGACGGCAAGCTGCGCCTGGACGACCCCGTGTCGCGCCACCTGCCGGAGGCCCCCAGGGCCTGGGACGGCATCACGATCCGCCACCTGCTGACCCATACCGCCGGCCTGGGCGACCCCTACCAGGCGATCGACCTGCGCAAGGACTACAGCGACGCGGAGCTGATCGCGCTGGAGGCCAAGCTGCCCGTCCTGTCCGCGCCCGGTGCGCGCTTCAGCTACAGCAATGCCGGCTACCACCTGCTGGGCTTCATCGCCACGCGCGTCGGCGCCAAGCCTTGGCATGAGCAACTGCGCGAGCGGATCTTCGCACCGCTCGGCATGACCGCGCGCGTGATCAGCGAAGCCGATATCGTCCCGCACCGCGCCGCCGGCTACGAATGGAGCGACGGCCAGCTGCGCAACCAGTCCTGGGTCGCGCCCAGCCTGAACGCCACCGCCGACGGCGCCCTCTACCTCACGGCGCGCGACCTGGCGCTGTGGGACGGGGCTCTGCGCGGCGACCACATCCTGAACGCAGCGCTGCGCGCCGCCAGCTGGACGCCGCCGGCGCTGGCCGACGGCGGCACGTCGCCATATGGATATGGCTGGTACGTCGGCGCGCAGAACGGCCACCGCACCATCCTGCACGGCGGCGCCTGGCAAGGCTTCAAGAGCCTCATGACGCGCTACGTCGACGACGGCATGACGGTCATCGTGCTGGCGAACGGCGCGGGAGCACGCACCGGCAAGATAGGCGACCTGGTCGCTGCCCATTATGTGCCGGCGCTGGCGCCGGTGCGGGCCAAGGCGATTGCCGATACCGATCCAGCCGTCACGGCGCGTGCGCGCGAGGCGATGGCGCGCCTGGCTGGCGGGCAGGCGCCGGCCGGCTTGAGTGCAAAGGAGGCGCAGCGCTATACGTCGCGCTGGATCGGTATCGTCGCCGCGGAGATCGGCAATGCAGGGCCGCTGCAGGCCGTCGAGTTGCTCGAACGCCGGGATGAAGGCTTGCTGCGCATTTCCCGCTTACGCTTTCGCTATCGGGACGAGACCATGATCGTCTCGATGACGCTCGCTGCTGACAATGCCATCGACCTGCTTGCGATCGGTCTCGAGTAAGACTGCCCGACGAAACCTGCAATGCGTCCCGAAGACAAGCGTCGTGACAGTCTGCGATTTTTCACCGCGTGCGACCTGCTATGCTGATCCCGGCAGCAGCCCTGGGTGACGTCGCGCCGGCGTCGCGATTATTTGCTACAAGAGGAAATCCGATATGCAGAGTAGTTGGACCAGATTTGAAGCCTGGCTGTACGAGCATTGGCCTGAAGGCCTTGCCAGCCTTAATCCACCAGCGACCGGGAAGCAGATAGCGGACCTTCAGGAAGCCCTCGGGGTGACTCTGCCGGATGACTACGTGAACTGCCTCAAGATCCATAATGGCCAGTCTGCCGATGTCGGAGGACTATTCGACTGTGCCGAATTCCTCTCGACGGATGAGATCCTGGCTCAGTGGACGGTATGGAAGGACCTGCTCGACGGTGGCGACTTCGATGGCATCGAGTCGGCTCCCGCAAATGGGATCCGGAACGACTGGTGGAATTCGCGCTGGATACCGTTCACGCATAACGGCAGTGGAGATCACTTCTGCCTCGACCTTGCCCCGGACGCTTCGGGCACCCCGGGGCAAGTGATCACCATGTGGCACGACTCAGAGGCGCGGGAACTCGTTTCTTCGGGTTTCGGCAATTGGTTCAAGGCTTATACGAGACGCGTATTCGCCGGCGATATCGTCTATTCCGAAGATTACGGTGGTTTGATCAACCGGGAGGACGCCGAGTTGTCGTAGGTCGTTGACTAACCAATCGCAGTCAGCCTGCCTGCGATCCTGGCCACGCGCACGCCATACAAGCGCGCCGTCTCGAGATCGCCACTGGACATCTCCTCCGGCGCCGCATCAGCGGGTGTCTGCGCCATCGGACCTAGAAACGAGCCCATGCGATTGATATCGTCGCGCCGGGATGCCTTGGTATTGGACGATTTCATGCCCATGCCCACCCAGATTCCGCGATGCTGGGCAGCCAGCAGCGTGAAATACTGGAGCGTCGCCAGCTTGTCGCCATTGACGCTGGCACTGTTGGTGAATCCGCCAAACACCTTGTCTTTCCACACATCGGCAAACCATGGTTTGGACGATGCGTCGGCAAATTTCTTGAATTGCCAGCTTGGCCCGCCCATATAGGTCGGCGATCCGAAAATGATGAAGTTCGCGGTCTCGATAGCGGCCCAGCCCTGGTCTGATAAATTTCCATCGGCGTCAATCTGCAGCAGGCCTGCTTGAGCGCCTGCGGCAACCGCGTCGGCGACCCGTTTGGTGTGGCCATATCCTGAATAGAAAACGACGACGCCATTTGATGGTTGGGAATGCTTGCTCATGATAAGACTTTCAATGTTGGTGGGTAATGCGTGATGTGATCAAGGCGAGCAACACCAGCGCTGGAAAAACGGCGTGCAGCCACTCGCCTTGTATTGCCAGCGTCAACGCAGCAGCCAGCATGACGGCCGCGCCCAGTGCGACACCAATTCGGTTAGTGTTTTTTCGTGCCTGGAGAATTGCGCTCGATAGTTCGAGCAAACCAGTGGCGTAATGCATCCATCCGGGATATCCCCATCGCCGATATTCCGCGAGCAGTGAAGCTGTTGCGAATACGTTGAGCAGCCCGGCGAACACGAAGAAGCTGACCAGGGACCATTTCAACAATCCACGCCAGGAGAAGGCTGTCGAATTGATTTTTTCTTGCGACGACGTACTCATGACACCTCCCTTGGCCCCACTGACGCAGCTGCGCCGGGCGTGACCTGCACGCCGGCGGGCATGCGTGTCGGTGCGGTCCGCTCGAGCATCCAGCCTGGATATTCCGGTGTGAGGCTACTGACGCTGTCGAGTCGGGATAGATCATCTGCGTCGAGCACGAGATTCACTGCGCCCAGGTTCTGTTCGAGCTGATCCGGGCGCTTCGCACCAATGACAACGGGGGTGACAAAGGGCTTGGCCAATAGGTAGCCGAGCGCCACGCTTGCCACATTCGCCGAGTGCTTCTCCGCGATGGCGCGCATCGTCGCGACGCAGGCCCAGGCCCTGTCCTTATCGACCGGAGGGAAATCGAAGCGCTCACGCCGACCCTGGCCGGCCGAGCCGGGACTGAATTTGCCGGACAGCAGACCGCCTGCAAGTGGCGACCACGCCAACAGCCCCACCTTCTCTTCGGTCAGCATTGGCGCCAGTTCACGCTCGATATCGCGGCCTGCGATCGAATAATAGGCTTGCACGCTCTCGAAGCGTGCATACCCGCGTCGGTCGGCAATGCCGTTGGCCGTCGCTTGCTCCATGCCGGCGATGGCGTGATACAAGCCGGTCTGCCCCGGCGGGCCGAACGTCATCGTACCGAGGCATCGCTCGGACACGAACAGCCCTGTGTTACCCAATTGTTTGTAGCGCATAGTCGTCTCGGAAAGTGGTCGGCCCGCTCTTGCGGCTCCTGAATAGTCACTATGCCCGGTGCGACTTTTGTTATAAAGTGGTCTAATCACGACTCATTGTTATCGGGATTTAATACAATGCATAATCTCGAGCCGTTGGCGATCTTCGTTCGCATCGCAGAAATGGGCAGCTTCACGCACGCAGCGGAGAGTCTGGGCATTCAAAAAGGTCGGGCGTCGAATGTGGTCCGCCAGCTGGAGGCGCAACTTGGTGTGCGCCTGTTCCATCGCTCGACCCGGACGGTGCAGTTGAGTGAAGACGGTCGCAGCTTTTACACGCGTGCACGGACGCTGCTCGCGGATGCCGACGATCTGGGTTCAATGTTCACCGGAGGCGACACGCCGCTGCGCGGGCGCCTGCGCATCGACTTGCCCACCGAATTCGCCCGCACCACTGTCATGCCCGCCCTGCCAACTTTCCTGGCGCGCTACCCGGACATCGAACTTGAGATCTCAAGCACCGACCGGCGCGTCGATCTGATCCAGGAAGGGATTGATTGCGTGCTGCGAGTCGGCGCCATCGTCGACGAAACGCTGGTGGCACGCCCGGTCGGCAGCCTGCCAATGGTGAATGCCGCGAGTCCGGCCTATCTCGAACGACATGGTGTACCTCGCACTCTCCACGACCTGCTCGCGCAGGAACATCGCATGGTGCACTACACGCCGACGCTGGGCACCCGACCATTCGCTTGGGAATATCCGGACGGCGACGGCTTCGCCACGCTCAGGCTTCCCGGTGCGGTGAGCGTCAATAACGTCCCGGCTTATCACGGCGCGGGACTCGCCGGCCTCGGCCTGATCCAGGCCGGCTTGAGCAGCATTCAACGCTATCTTGCTAATGGCGAACTGGTCGAGGTCCTGCCGGACTTGCGGCCGGCGCCGCTGCCGGTATCGATCGTGGTGGCGCATCGCCACAGCCTGTCGCGCCGGGTCCGCCTGTTCATCGAATGGCTGGAACAGATCCTGCAAGCGGACTTGCAGCGGTAATCGAGGACGAGCGTCCATACAGGCATGCAGAAGAATCGTTGTACGATAAGATTTTCTGCATGGACGGATTGATCGATGAAACCAGAGATCGCGGTATTGGGCAGCGTGTGGACGGATGACGTCCTGCGTGCACTGGATGGACAATTCACCTGCCACTTCCCGGCACGCATGACGCAAGAAGAACGCGCGGCTTTCGAGCGCGACGTCGCGCCAGGCATACGCGCGGTACTCACCACCGGCACGGTCGGCCTCGATGCGGCCGGCGCCGCAGTTTATCCATCGCTGGAAATCGTCTCGGTCCACGGCGTCGGCGTCGATGCGGTCGACCTCGATGCAATGAAGGCACGCGGCGTCATCGTCACCAACACGCCGGACGTGCTGACCGAGGACGTGGCCGATCTCGCCGCCTCGCTGCTGCTCACCGTATCGCGCCGCCTGCCGCTGCTGGACCGCTACGTGCGCGCCGGTGGCTGGGAAGAGAAGCGCCCCTTGAGCCCGGCGCGCAGCCTGCGCGGCCGGGTGGTCGGCATCTACGGCTACGGCCGCATCGGCCAGGCGGTGGCCAGGCGCCTGCGCGCCTTCGGCATGGAGATCCGCTACTACCAGCGCAGCGAAGGGCCGGAACCGTCCTTGCGCTGTGATTCGCTGCTCGAACTGGCAGCGGCGAGCGATTTCCTGGTGCTGGCCGCCCCAGGCGGCGCCGCCACCCGGCACGCCGTCGATGCGGCGGTGCTCGATGCGCTGGGCCCCGAAGGCACGCTGGTGAACATCGCACGTGGCACGGTGGTCGATGAGGCTGCGCTGGTCGCCGCCCTCCTTGAGGGCCGGCTGGGCGCGGCGGCATTGGACGTGTTCGAGGACGAGCCGCGCGTGCCCGCTGCCCTGCGCACCATGGACAATGTAGTGCTGACCCCGCACGTCGGCAGCTTCACGGTCGAGACCCGGCGCGCGATGGCGCGGCTTGCGGTCGGCAACCTGGCGGAGCACTTCGCCGGCCGCCCTCCCCTGACGCCGGTCTCCTAGCCGATGGCGATGGGGTTCGACGAGGCGATGCTGGAAGATCTGCGCCGCTTCAACCACAAGCTGGCGCGGGCGCCGCGCTTCGGCTACCGGAACGGATGGATACCGCGCATCGGCCAGGGCCTGCTGCGCCTGTCGCAGATCGGCGCCGACTGGCGAGTGCGGCGCCTGGGCCTGCAGGTAGAACGCCGCATCGTCGAAGTGGATGGCGTGCGCGTGCCGGTGCGCGTGCTGCGTCCTGCCGGCCCGGTGCGCGGCGTGGTGCTCGACATCCACGGTGGCGGCTGGGTGATCGGCAATCCGGCAATGAACGACGCCTTCAATGCGCCGATGGCGCGCGAGTGCGGGGTGATGGTAGTGTCGGTCGACTATGGGCTGGCGCCGCGCACGAGTATCCAGACGATGATGGACCAGTGCCTGGCCGTCGCCCGCTGGGTGCTCGAAGGCGACCTGCCCGTGATCGTCGTCGGCGAGTCGGCTGGCGGCCAGCTCGCCGGCGCCACCCTCCTCCAGCTGAAGCGCTGGCCGGCCCTGTTCGAACGCATCGCCGGCGCGGTGTTCTATTACGGCGTGTTCGACATGGCCGGCAGCGACAGCGTGCGCCGCGCCGGCGCGGACACCCTGGTGCTCGACGGCCCGGCCATGCTGCCCGGCCTGCGCCGCCTGACACCCGGCTTGAGCGACGACGAACGCCGTGCCGCCCCGCTCTCGCCGCTCTACGGAGCACTGGATGGCATGCCGCCGGCCCTGTTCTACACCGGCCGGCGCGACCCGCTGCGTGACGACACCTTGCAGATGGCGCAGCGCTGGCCGCACGACGCGGAGGTCAACGACCTGCCCGAGGCCCCGCACGGCTTCATCCACTTCAAGCTGAAGATCGGCCGCGCGGCCTGCGCCCACACGCGCGCCTGGATCAGCGCGCGCCTGGCTTAGGCCAGGTCGAGCCCACTTGGGGCCTGCTGGCGGGTGAAGGTCGGCCCGATGGTGGTGGGCCGGCCGTGCTCCCACACCAGCCGGTCGATGCACATGCGCCGGCCGGTCATGGCCGCGTCCCAGGCGTGATAGACGATCCAGTCCTGGCTGCCGTCAGGCGAGGTCGTAAACGAGTTGTGGCCCGGCCCGATCACGTTCGGCGCGCGCGAGCGCATCAGCAAGGCTTCGTCGCTGCCCTCTACCCGCGTGAATGGCCCCAGTGGATGGTCGGCCACCACGTAGCTGACGCCGTAGTTCTCCTTCTCCCAGGCCCCGCCGCTGTAGAAACAGTAGTACTTGCCGCAATGCGGCAGCACGAACGCCCCTTCCACCGTGTGCCAGTCGTAGACGGCGTCGTACATCGCGCGACCCTTCTTGAACAGGTGCCAGTCCGCGTGCGGCCGCGCCACCGTCTGCGGCTTGCCTTCCAGCCGGTCCATCGCGAGCAGGCGGTCGACCACGATGCCGGTGCCGATGCGGTGGTCGTCTTCCAGTTCGAGGAAGTCGACGCAGTAGTACAGGTACCACTGGCCGTCCGCATCGCGGAAGGGGTGGGCGTCGATCGAGAACGGCTGATCCGGCACCAGGAGCACGCCGCAATCCTTGAACGGCCCGATCGGGTCATCGGAGACCGCGACGCGCAGCTTGTGGGTCTTGCCCTCCATGTCGCCGCGCGAGTAATACAGCCAGAACCTGCCCTCGCTGTACGCCACTTCGGGCGCCCAGAAGTGGTCGCTGCCTGGCTCCATCAGGGCGTAGCCGGCCGGGTGCCAGTCGACCATGTCGTTCGACACCAGCACCGGAAAGCGCCCGCCCCCGGGGCCGTCGGGGGCGGTGCCGTAGGCGAAATACCGCCCCTCGTGCTTGAGCACGAAGGGGTCGGCCATGATCTCCGGGTAGACCGGATTGCAGTAGGTCTTCTGCATGGTGTGACTGTCCCTTTACATCTGGTAGCGCAGGCTGATGCCGTAGGTGGTCGGGTTGTAGCGGATGTCGCGCGGACGGATCGGATCGTTCAGGTAGCTCTCGTAGCGCTCCTTGGTGAGATTGATCGCATCGAAGTTCAGCGACAGCTGCGGCGTGAGCGCATAGCCGACGCTCAGGTCGACGTAGGTCGCGGCGGCCACGATGCGGTCCTGGTTGAAGCGCGGCTCGGCGATCTGCTCCACGTACTTGCCGCGGCGGGTCGCGGCCAGGCGCCCGGTCCAGCCGCTGCGCTCGTACAGCAGGGCGAAGTTGTAGCTCTTGCGCGCCACGCCAACCAGCGGGGTGGTCGTGTAATTGCCGCTGCCAAGCGAAGTGCGGGTCTGGTTCTCGCCGTCGATCCAGGTGTAGTTGAACTGCGCGCCAAGGCCGCTCCAGGCGCCCGGCAGGAAGTCGAAGAATTTCTGGATGCCGAATTCGGCGCCCTTCAGCTTGCCCTTGCCGGAATTCTGCGGCCGGTTGACCCGGTAGTTCACGCCATTGATCGTTTCCTGCTGCTCGAAGCTCTGCAAGTAGCCGTCGATGTCGCGGTGGAACAGGGCGATCTGGGCGAAACCGTTGTCCGGGAAGTAGTACTCGAGAGTCGCGTCGCTGTTGATCGACTCGGTCGGCGCCAGGCCCGGGTTGCCGGACGAGCCGGTGCCCGGCGCGTTCACGGTCGGCGGAATCAGCGACAGGGCCGGGTTCAGCTGCGAGAACTCGGGACGGGTGATGGTCTTGCCGACGCTCAGGTGCGACTGCAGGCGATCGGTCCAGCCGACCACCGCCGACACGTTCGGCAGGAAGTTGGTTTCGTCGCGGTCCTCGTTGATCGGGGTGACGACATCGCCGATGCGCTGGTTGCCCTCCAGCTTGCGGTTGACCTTCACCAGGCGTCCGCCGATATTGCCGGTCATGCCGATGCCGGCCAGCTCGGCCTTCCAGCGCGCGCCAAGGTGCAGGGTGGCGGTGCGCTCGCGCTGCTCGAACAGGCGCATCGGATCGTCCGGCACGCGCCCGCTGGGTTGGCCGTAGAAGTTGCGCACGCGGTCGGCCTGGTAGATCAGGTAGTCGCGCGACGGCGTCACCCAGGGGCCGCCAAGGCGGTCCAGGCCCGGCACCAGGGTCTGGAACTCGGGGCCGAAGGCGGCCACCGGTGACGGCCGCACCGAGCCGCCCGGCAGGTCGCTGGCGCGCTCGCCGCTGTGGAAGCCGACCTCGCGGTAGGACAGGCGGATGCCGCCGGTGAAGGCGGTGAAGAAGCTGTCGCCGCCAAGGCGGTAGATGGCGTCGGAACGGAACTGCGCCTGCTCGCCGCGCGACTCGCCCCAGTTCTGGACCATGCCGCGCAGGACGAACTGGTTCGGATCGCGCAGCGGATTGGCGCTGGTCGGGGTGGTGACGGTGTTGTAGCCGCCATGGCCGTCGCGCCCGTAGGTGTAGACGTTGGCGGTGGCGCCCGGCACCTGCTGGTCGACGATCACGGTATCGTTGATGAAGTCCGAGCGCGTGAAGCCCAGGTTGCTGTCGATCGACAGCGGCCCGCTGCGGTGCTTCAGCGCGAAGTTCAGGAAGTGGGTGTCGGTGCTCTCCTTGACGCCCCAGGTGCTGGTGGCGGTGTACGGATCCCAGTCGTAGGGCCCGCCGAACTGCGCGGCGTGCGCCACTGCCGACTGGATCGGACAGATGTTGCCGACCGGGGTGCGGCAGTACTCGCCGTCCGGCGCCAGCACCACATTGCTCAGGCGCGGGGTCCAGGTGGTCACGTTGATCATGTAGTTGACCTGGCTCTTGCCGCGATAGCTGGTGCCCAGGTACTGGGTGCTGAACTCGGTTTCCGGGCTGATCTTCCACTGGAAGGCGGCGTGGATGCTGCCGCGCTCGCGGTCGCCGGCGTTGTAGATGCCGCCGACTTCCGGCATTTCGCCGAGCCGGTCGCCGGGGCGCAGCGGCGCGATCGGTTGGTCGTCGTTCAGGCGCGTGGCGGTGCCGTCCGGGCTGACCGAGAAAATGCGGTCGGGGCGGTTTACCCACTGCACCGGGAAGGCCCAGTGTTCCTTGTTGTAGGCGACATCGACCAGGAAGCCCATCTCGCCCTTGCCGGTATTCCAGCGGTTACTCGCCAGGAAGCCGCCGCCCGGATTGTTCTTCTCCTTGGTCGCTTCGCTGCCTTCGACGTAGTTGCGGCGGTTTTCCAGGAAGCCGCTCACGGTATAGCCCTTGAAGTCGAAGGGCGCGCGCAGGCGTACGTTGACGTTGCCGGCGATGCCGCCCTCGAACTGGTTGGCGGTGGCCGATTTATACACGTCCAGGCCCGCGATCGACTGCACCGGCAAGTCCTGGTAGGACAAGCGGCGGCCGGTGCCCGTGAAGATCTCGTTGCCATCGATGGTGGTTGCCACGTCGGGCAGGCCGCGGATGATGACGGTACTGGTTTCGCCGCGATCGCGCCCCACCTGCACGCCGGCGATGCGCTGCAGGGCGTCGCCGGCGGCGCGGTCGGGGAACTTGCCGATGTCGTCGGCGTTGATCGAATCCACCACCTGTTCCGAATCGCGCTTGATCTGCTCGGCGGAACGGATGCTGCTGCGGATGCCGGTCACCTGCACGGTGGCCACCGCGCCTGCGGCTGGCTCTTCGGCAGCGGGGGCTTGCTGTTGGGCGGATTGGTCTGCGGTTTGCGCAGCGGCGAAGCCGATATGGGCGCACAGCAGCATGGCTGCCGCGCAGACCGGGCGGACTTTCAAGGTCGTCATCAGTGTCTCCTGAAATCTGTGAACGGGCCGACGACCACACGATGCAGCCGGGCCTGCCGATATTGGTTATTAGTCATAATTTATGACCAATATGACAAAACGTATCCGAAATCGCGCGCCGGTGGCGCACTCAAGGAACAGGGTCAGACAGGCTTCGGCGGCGCCACGGAATCGCGTTCCACCATAGGGCAATCCATCTTCATCGCGGTGCGTCGGACGGCGCCGCCGTTGACCTGGGCGACCAGGTTTTCCGCCGCCCAGCGTCCCATTTCGTAGTTTGGCAACAACACTGTGCTGAGCGGCGGCTGGGTGTAGCGGGCGATATCCTGGTCGTCGTAGCCGACCACCGACACGTCGCCCGGCACCGCCAGCCCCAGTTCGCGCACCGCTTCCAGCGCGCCGACCGCCATCAGGTCGTTGGCGCAGAACAGCGCCGTGGGTGGGTCCGCCAGGCGCAACAGGTGCAGGGCGTGTTCGTGGCCGCTGCTGACCTGCCAGTCGCCCTCGCGCACCAGTTGCGCGTCGAACGGTATGTCACGGCTCGACAGGGCCTGGCGGTAGCCCTTCAGGCGCCCGGCCGCGGCCTCGATCCAGCCTTCGCCGTTGACCAGGCCGATGCGGCGGTGCCCCAGCTCGAGCAAATGCATGGTGGCCGCATAGCCGCCCAGCACTTCGCTCGGCACCACCGAGGAAACCAGGCGGTCGCGCGAATGGCAGTTCAGCAGCACCGTCGGCACCGCCGCCAGCAGCGCCGGCACCGTCACCGAGCGCGTAAAAATGGTGGCGTAGACCACGCCCAGCAGGGCCGGATTGCCCAGCACCCGGCCCAGCACCGCGGTCTCGTATTCGGGGTCGCTGCGGGTGGCGAACACGGACAGCAGGCAGTCGTGCTCCCAGGCCGCGTCGCGCGCGCCGTCGATGGTCTGCATCGCGTGCGGGCTGGTGGACAGTTCGTCGGTGAGGTAGACGATCAGATTGCGCTGGACGGCGTCGACGCCATGGCCGTGGCGCTCGACCGGATAGCCGATCTCGCGCGCGATGCGCAGCACGCGTTTTTTGGTCTCGGCGGACACCTTGGCGCCGCTCATCTGGTTGATCACCAGCGAGACGGTCGATTGCGACACGCCGGCCAGCTTGGCGATGTCGGTCATGGTCGGCCGCCGCGCGCGGCCAGTCCCTACCCCGCTCACCTGGCCTGCGGCACGCGCGGCAAGGCGGCGCCGTCCGCATCGAACAGGTGCCCGTGGCCGGGGTCGAAGCCGAGCCGCACGCGTGCGCCCGCATGCCAGGCGCCGTCATCGGCGCGGCACTTCACGGCGATCATCTCCGGCACGCCGTTCGCTTGGGCATGCACGATGACGGAGTCGCCCAGGTACTCGACCAGCGCGATGGTGGCGGGGATGCCGCCGCCCTCGCCGTCCGCCAGCACCCGCAGGTGTTCCGGGCGCACGCCCAGGGTCACCGCACCGCCCGGCGCCGCGCTCGAGGCGTCGGCGGCGACGTCGACCTGGGTGCCGCCACTAAGGCGTACGTGGGCGACGACGTCCTGTTCGCCCGCCAGCGCGCCGGGCAGGAAGTTCATGCGCGGCGATCCGAGGAAGCCGGCGACGAACATGTTCGCGGGGCGCTCGTACAGTTCGATTGGCGTGCCGACCTGCTCGACGATGCCGCCGTTGAGCACCACGATCTTCTGGCCCAGGGTCATGGCCTCGACCTGGTCGTGGGTCACGTAGATCATGGTGGCCTTCAGGTCGGCGTGCAGGCGCGCCAGTTCGACCCGGGTCTGGCCGCGCAGCGCGGCGTCCAGGTTCGACAGCGGCTCGTCGAACAGGAAGACCTCGGGTTTCCTCACGATCGCGCGGCCGATCGCGACGCGCTGGCGCTGGCCGCCCGACAAGGCCTTGGGACGGCGCGCGAGCAGGTGGCCGATCTGCAGGATCTCGGCGGCGCGCGCCACCCGCTCCTCGATTTCCGCGCGCGGGACACCGGCCAGTTTCAGGGCGAAGCCCATGTTCTCGGCCACCGTCATGTGCGGGTACAGCGCATAGCTCTGGAACACCATCGCGATGCCGCGCTTGGCCGGTTCGACCTCGTTGCAGACGGCGCCGCCGATTTCGACCGTGCCCGCGCCGACGTCCTCCAACCCGGCGACGATGCGCAGCAGGGTCGACTTGCCGCAGCCGGACGGGCCGACCAGCACCACGAACTCGCCGTCCGCGATGTCGAGGTCGATGCCCTTGAGGACGGGATTGCCCTCGTACTGCTTGGTGATGCCGGTCAGGCGTACAGATGCCATGGGGTCTCCAGGGAATTCAAACGGGTCATCCTTTCAGTCCGGTCGCGGCCAGGAAGCCGTGGGTCACGCGGCGCTGGAACACGACATAGGCCAGCGCCACCGGCAGTGCGCCGAGCAGGGCCGCCGCCATCAGCTGGGCGTAGCGCACCCCGAAGGCGTCGTAGGTCTGGGTCAGGCCGAGCGGGATGGTCATCATGTCGTTCGAGGTCACGATGATGAAGGGCCACAGGAAGTTATTCCAGGCGCCGATGAAGGTGACGATGGCCATCGCCCACACGATGTTGCCCGACACCGGCAGGTACACGCTCCACAGGATGCGCAGCGGCCCGGCGCCGTCCATCACGGCCGCTTCGCGGAAGTCCGCGGGAATCGCATCGAAGAACTGCTTGAACACGTAGATCACCACCGGCGCCACCACCTGCGGCAGCACGATGCCGGCATAGCTGTTGATCAGGCCGAGCTGGTTCATCATGCGGAACAGCGGCACCAGCAAGGCCTCGAACGGCACCAGGAAGGCGAGCATGGTGAGCGCGAACACCAGGGTGCGGCCGCGGAAGCGCAGCTGGGAGAATGCGAAGGCCGCCATCAGGGACAGCGCCATGGTGACGACGGTGACCAGCAAGGCCACCAGCGCGCTATTGAACAGCCAGCGCCCCACGTTCCCGGCGGCCAGCACCTTGGCAAACGCGTCCAGCGTCCACTCCTGGGGCAGCCAGTGGAACACGGCGGATACCGTTTCGTGCTCGGGACGCAACGCGGTGCTCATGGCCCACAGCAGCGGCGCCACCCACATGGCCGCCAGCAGCAGCGCAGCGAGTGCGCCGATCACGGTCCAGCCCAGGCTTGCGCGCTTGTTCATGCATCCCTCCGCGCCAGCCAGGCCACGATGCCCGCCTGGGCCAGCGACAGCGCGATCACGATCGCGACAAAGGCCACCGCGATCGCCGCCGCATAGCCGGCGTCGCTCTGGGTGAAGGCGGTCTCGTACATGTAGTGCAGGGTTACGCGGGTGGTGTTGAACGGCCCGCCGGTGGTCATGATGTAGGTCTGGCCGAAGATCTTCATCGAGGCGATCAGCTGCAGCACCAGGGCCATGCCGGCCACCGGGCGCAGCGCCGGCCAGGTGATGGTGCGGAACAGCGTGAAGCCGCGCGCGCCGTCAAGCGCCGCCGCCTCGTACAGCTCGGCCGGGATATTGCGCAGGCCCGCTAAAAACATCAGCATGTTGAAACCGACCGTCCACCAGATGGTGCCGATCGCCACCATCGGCATGGCCCAGGTCAGGTCGGCGAACCAGGCGCGCTGCATGCCGAGCACGTAGTTCACCACGCCCGACGACGGTTGCAGCATCCAGTCCGCGATCAGGGTCATCACCGAGATCGGCAGCACGAAGGGCAGGAAGAAGGCGCCCTGCAGCCAGCCGCTGGCGCGCGTGAAGTGGTTCACGAGGAGGGCCATCACCAGGCCCAGCACCGTCAGCGGCACCACCGTGAGCAGCGCAAAATAGAAGGTGTTGCCGACCGCGGCCCAGAACGACGGGTCCTGCACCAGGGTCACGTAGTTATCCAGGCCGATGAAGGCGTTGGTGCGGGTCAGGCTGCTCTCCGTGAGGCTCATGTAGAAGGTATCGAGCGCCGGCAGGAAGAAGAACAGCAGGAAGGTGATGGCGAAGGGAGCAAGCAGCAGGACTGCCGGCAAGGCGTCGCCCTTTCTGGTGCGTGGTCGGGTCGCGTGCATGCCGGCTCCTCAGTAAAGCGGTGGGCGCTTCTTGATCATGCGCGCCGCCTCGGTTTCGAACATGCGCAGGGCCTGGCTTGGGGTCAACTGCGAGGACAGCGCCGCCGGCAGGTATTTCGATGCCATCGCCTCCAATGGCCCGGCCGCGCCCATGTACCAGGCGTCCGGATCATAGATCACGTGCTGCGCCACCCCGGCGTAGGCGCTGTTGGGCTGCAGGGCGCGCGCGGCGGCCGATTCGGCGACCGGACGGTAGGCCAGCGCGTGGCCACCCTCGGCCCAGCCGAAGGAATGCTTGCTCACAAACGCAACGAAGCGCATCACGGCGCGCGCCTTTTGCTGCGACATCGGGCGGCCCTCGTTGGCGGGAATCGCGAAGGCGTGCGAATCGGCCCACACGCTGTCGTTGCCGAACATGCGCGGCAGCGGCGCGATGCCGTACTCGAAGCCGAGCGTGCCCTGCTTCGTTGCGCGCACCATCTCGGGCACTTCCCAGACCCCGTTGATCATGAAGCCGGCATTCCCGCCCATGAACTGGCTGGTGGACGCCGGATAGTCGAGGCCCGGCTGGGCATAGCCGGCCTTGAACCAGCCGGCGATGCGCGCCAGCGAATCGACGCCGGCCGCGCCGTAGGCGAAGCGGCCGTTCTCGATCAGCGGCGCATTGCGCTGGGCCAGCATCGAGATCCACAGGCGCCAGATGGCATAGGACGACTGGCTGCTCTCCATCGTCATGCCGGGGCGGCCGGTGGCCTGGCGTACCGCACGGAAGGCATTGGTCATGGCATCGAAGCCTTCGATCGGGGTCAAGCTGCCGGCCCCGTCCAGCAGTCCGGCCTTGCCGACCAAGGTCTTGTTGTAGTACAGGACCAGCGGGTGCAGGTCAAGCGGGACCGCATAGGTCTGGCCTGCGTGCTGGGACTTCTGCCACTGGCGCGGATAGAAGTCATTCGGATTCAGCCCCGCGTCCTGCAGCTCGTGCGGCGCGATCGGCCGCAGCACGCCGCCGCCGGCGAGGTTGGTCATGCGCGACAGGTGGACGGTGGCGATGTCGGGACCGGCGCCGACCACCGACGAGGTGATCAGCTTGGTGTAGAACGGTTCGCCCCACTTCAGGGTGGTGCTGACCACGCGCACCTCGCGCTGGCTGGCGTTGAAGCGCTGCACCAGGTCCGCCATGCGCGCGCCGTCGCCGCCGCTGAGCAGCGTCCACATGCGGACTTCGGTCTGTGCGCGCACGGCCATCGGTGCGCACA
>Ga0265798_10002103_pt1 | contig 29802 bp, 19 predicted proteins | sample P3T30metagenome_FD_192430 | JGI IMG/M metagenome (GOLD analysis project Ga0265798, IMG submission 192430) | Plant litter microbial communities from East Loma Ridge, Irvine, California - P3 T30 | ecosystem: Environmental > Terrestrial > Plant litter > Unclassified | place: USA: California...
TTAATGGGCGTCCATTTGATTGATTTTAAGTGCCGTGTACCCATGTGTACTCCAGCGCTGCCATAGCTTAGCCTGACGTTATGAGGCATGGATGTGATGCAGTCGCCTGACTGTTCGACCGTCGCTGAAAGGCGCGCAGCTTCACGATTTGATCCGGTGCGCTTCCCGCCGGCAGGCCGGCCTGTTACTCGAAATATAACCTCTCTGTGCAGTCCTACCGTCGGCTGCTGCCAACGCTGGTCGGGCGTCGCTCTCGGCGCACAACCGCCATGACCTGTCGAAAAAGCCACGTACTGCGTATCCTTGGCAGTAATTGGTGAACAGGGGCGGTCCCCACCTGATGAAGTTGACGATGCCAGTCTTCACTGCTAGGGTGCTGGGCCAAAACGAGCGAGGTCGAGATGCATATTGGTGAAGTTTGTTCAATCGTTGAAGCAGTTCTAGTCCTGAGCACCCTGACCAAGCGCGCCTGGACCGAGGTCGAATTTACCCGTGCGGTAATTCGCCTTCGCCTTCCGATCTACGCGGTCGCACCATACAACGCGTCGATCGTGTCCAAGCGATATGTTGACGGTCGTTTGGTCGTTACTGCCGAACCTTCGATGACTGCCCGATACGTGACCCTGCTACAAGCTGAGATTGAGGAACTGGCCTATAGCCCTGGACCTCAGGTTGTCACGGATCGCCCGGCTTGGCTCTGGGAAGACCAGCCGTACCAATCTTGGGATGACATCTTCGCGTTCCGCCAAGGCGAACATCGTGTGCTCGGCCATTGGGAAACCGATCAGGGGGAATGGATGGGGCAGTCGGACGAATATTTCTTCTCCAAGCCGGTACAGGTCACCGCGAAGTCCACGTTGGTCGTGCCACGCCATACGATTGCGGAGTTGGTGCGGAACGAAGCGGTCGCTGACTTGCAAACGGCTACCGTGGACAGCGCCGACCCGCTCACTTCGCTTGTACTGGCGGAAAGCGGACAGGGAACGATGCAAGGGATTCTAGCCACGAATCCCGCGTCGTCGGTCATTCCCTTGGCGATCGTGGCTGAAGCCACGTCGCCCCTTGCCTCGCGAACACATGGCGAAGCCACCTCGCCACCGCCGGCAAAGAAAACGAACACCTGGGATCAACATGATCTTCGCCGCTTGCTTCAAGAGAGCCTGATTGAAGGGAATACACATGCGGTCCTAGCAGAAAAATATGGCGTTTCGCGCCAGTTCATCGGCAAGCAGATCGCCACGGCAAAGAGCCTCTTTGGCGCGCGCAAACCATCCCCATTTGACGCCCTTGGGTCGAGGAGCCGCAAGAAATAGGTTGCATTGCCCAGTTGCACAAAACGGCCTGTAACCCGCATGGTTGCTAGGTTTGTTGGTTGCCGCAACCAGCCCGACTGGTTGCCATGCGTAGCTTTCGTTGTCGCAGTATCCGATCAACATTTAGGAACGACAATGAACGCCGAAGCAAAAATCATCGCACTCGCCGAAGAGATGCGTAGCGCAATTAACACCAACGAAGCAGCCTTCCATCTGGGCCGCAGCCCACAAACCCTCCGCAAATGGGCGTGCTACGAAGACGGTCCGCTGCGTCCGATCCGCATCCACGGCCGCCTCGCGTGGCCTGTCGCGCAGATCAGGGAATTGCTCAAAGGTGGCCGCGTATGATCGCGCTCAACTATACGGGCAGCAATGGCGCGGAAACGCCGGTCGTCCTGTGCGAAAAAAACCCGCGAACCGTTGCTAAGCACGCCGCTGCCTGCGGGAATGCGCACAAGGCATATCTGCGGACCGTTTACGGCTTTCAGCCCAAAGACGACGAGTACGGGGTGGTCCTCTCTGCAAGTGCACACGGCAGCATTATTGCTATCGAAATCCGGTTCTTCACGGGTTCGACGAAGACCTACAAAGGTATGTTCGAGCTGCCGCTCCATGTATTCAAAATCGACGGGATGCCAGTTACCTCGACCGCTGCGATCGAAAATTTCGTTGACCATGTGGTGTTCGTGACCGTCACTGGCCGCTACCAGTTCAACGGTATCAAACTGTCGAACGTGTTCGAAGTTAACCTCGACCACGACATCGCCCCCGCGGAACCGAAGCGCTTGTCGCCAGCCGAAGCCGCGAAGTGAGACGACATGTTGACTAACAATGAAACCTCTGCGGTGATGGGGCGCATGTCGAGCGCGCGGGATCAAGTACAGGCCGCCGTCGCCTGCAGCGCAGCGGTCACTGTGCTAACCAATGCCAACGGCAACCTGACGAAGACGTTTTTTCTCGATGAAAGCGGGGCGATTCGCAAACAGGCCGCTGCCAAGCTCGTCTATGGCAGCTACCAGGTTCACGACGTAACCAACCTAGCAGAGCTGGATGCCATCCTCGACATGTTGGCGCCCACCCAAGCTGCGACGTACGGTCGCCCGGTGCTTGATCAAGGCGACGTCGTTGCCCAAAGCGTAACGAATCCGGTAGCGGGCGCAATCACGCGCACTCGCCAAAACTTCCAGTTCGGAGACAACGCTGGCATTCTCATGCTTGACTACGACCCGCCGAAAGGTACGCCGGCGCTCTCGCAGGGGGAACTGCTGCAAATCGTCCGCAGTTGCTGCACACCCCTATCGGGTGTGGCAATGCTGTGGCGCGCAAGCGCCTCGTCTGGCATCAATGGCGCGGGCGTCACCGGGCAGCGTATCTACCTGATCGTTAGCAAGGCCAGCGAAATCCCACGTATTGGCAAGCTGATCTTCGAACGCCTCTGGCTCGCCGGTTCCGGCTACTTCGCAGTCAGCAAATCGGGCCAGCTGTTGGAGCGCGGACCCGTTGACGCATCGGTGTGGAAGCCAGAAGGTCTCGACTTCGCAGCACAGCCGGTGCTCAACAATGGCATCGTGCGTACCTGCTACGAGGCGACGATCACGGGTGCTGGCATCCTGGATGTGGCTGAGGTACACGAGCTGACTGGGGCCGAAATGAACGAGCTGAAGGAAATCAAGTCGGCGGCTCGCGCTGCGATGGTGCCCCAGGTACAGGCCGCGAAGGCGCAATACATCACGGAAGTCGCGCCAGCGATTGGGGAGCGGCTGAGGAACCTGAGCCTGGGTACTGACCCGGCCGCCATCAGCCTCATGCTCGAGCGTGCGACGATGCAACGCACCTTGATGGGTGACTTCCCGTTGATCACGGCCGACGGCAAGTCAGTCACCGTAGGCATCGTGATGGACAACCCGGAAAAGTGGCACGGTGCGCGATTTGCGGATCCATTGGAACCCGAGGTCGACGGCCGTGTTGCGTGGCTCACCCTGCGCAGCGGTGGCAACCCTTACCTGTACTCACACCTCCATCATGGAACCTACTACCGCCTGGACCGCGCACCGGCACTGATCGAAGTGTCTGCAGGCGAGTTGCCGCGCATGGTGGATTCGATGGCGCTGCTGTTGAGAAAGTCGGGCCAAATCTACGAACGCGCGGGCGTCATGGTGTACGTCACCGACGAAGGCAAAATCGTGCAAGCTGTGGCGACCTGGATGAAAGTCTTCGTACATCGCCTGTGCCGCTTCGAGCAATACAACGTCAAAAAGCAGGAGATGGTCGCTGCTGAATGCCCGCAAGGCGTAGTCCAAGGCTTGCTGGCGAATGCAGCGCACACCCGTATGCCACGCCTGACCGCTGTGCGCGATGTCCCGACCATGGACGCGAACGGTCGTCTGATCGCAATGCCAGGCTATGACGAACCATCTGGTCTGCTGCTCATTAGCCAGCAATATGCCAATTGGCCCGCCATTCGCCAGACTCCCTCGAAACGCGACCTGGCGATCGCGCTGCAGACCTTGTGGAAGCCGTTCGAGCAATTCCCGTATGTCTCGGCCGCAGACAAATCCGTCGCCCTTTCGGCCGCACTGACTGCCGCGGTTCGCTGCTGTTTGCGCACCGCGCCGGGCTTCGGCTTCAGCGCGACGGCACCGGGCACTGGGAAGACGTTGCTGGCCCAGTGCATCGGCGCACTGTATGACGGCGCCGCGCCGGCAGTGAGCGCACCGATCACGCACGAAGAAGAATGGGCCAAAAGCCTGTTCAGCTCCGCGTTGGCAGGTGCTGGCACTCTGCTGTTCGACAACGCCGAACACGCTATTGAGTCGGCTAGCCTATGCGCAGTGACCACGGCTCCGGCCATTAAAGGCCGCGTCCTCGGAGAGTCCCGCGAGGCCGAGGCTGAACACCGCTTGTTGGTGCTGGCTACGGGCAACGGTCTGCAACTGGTCGGCGACTTGAATCGGCGCTTCCTCACCTGCCGCCTCGATGCGCAAGTCGAGTCGTCGATGGTCGCAGGCCGTCAATTCGACTTGGAACCACTCGGCTACTGCCTCCAGAACCGACTGCTGATGATCACGGCTGCGCTAACGCTGATCCAGGGCTATGTCAGCGCCGGCTTCCCGAAGGTATGCGACGGACTGGCCTCGATGGACGACTGGAACAAGTTGGTTCGCTCCACCATTGTTTGGCTATCCGAGCAGGGCCTCGCTCCAGGCTTCGCCGACCCGAAAGTCGCCTTGCTGCGTGACAGCGCAAATGACCCTGAGGCCGCGGCGCTAGCCGGGGTGCTTGAGATGGCGAAAACGACGTTCGGACCAAACGCGAAGTTCACTGTTGCCGAGCTAATCAAGCGTTCTAGCGCGACCGCGGGGTGGAGCGACCTGCTGAAGGACGTTGCCGGTGACCACGGTGGTGTCGATGCGCGACGCCTCGGGAAGTGGTTGTTGAAGCGAGAGGGGCGCATCATCAGCCGCATGAGCCTCAAGCGTGTGGGTATGAACCGCACAAAGACGGCGCTGTGGAGCATCAGCGAAGCCTAGCCAGCGAAAGTGCAGGACGTGCAGGGATTTGCAGGGATGTTTTGATCTCAAGTCGATCAGATCAAATTTGAATGTTTCTAGTGCCAAGTGTAGCCATTCGAATCCGGCACTCCTGCGTTCCCTGCAACCCGGACGCCACTAATCAACAGCTCGAATTGATAACGTCGAGCGAAAATACAATATCGTCGTAATAGACCTAGGAGTAATACCATGAATACTAATAAACGTGCAGTTCACAATAAAGCCCAGCTAAAGTCCCCGCGCCACTGGCCGCGCAAGACGGACTTCCTCGACATGCCACGCAAAAATGCAGTTGCTTTTGTCGAAAAATTCATCGCCAGCTTCGGCGTTGAACCTTTGCTCGAACGAGGTAACTTCCGGCAGATGTCTTGGATCAGCCCGGCGGAATTTGACCCGTTCGACTTCAACCAGGCATTCGAGGTCATCATCGACTCGGTCAACGCGCGCAGCGACCAGGATGCCGAGGCGCAAGCTTTCAAGACGAGCCTGAGGCAATATTTCGGTCCGCTGGCCGGCTGCGTCGCGGTGCGAGTGCATGGATGGCACTTGGTCATTGAACCGAAGGCAGTCGTACAATAATATTCAATTGAACGTATTCCATAGCGGACCCGGCATGCATGTGCCCGGTTCGCTTTTCTTTTAGGTAGCTCGAATGAAAACGAAAAAATCACCCAGGGTGCCAGTTCTCGAAAATGCCTTCGAGGTCAACCTGCCGAAGTTGATGCGGGCGGCGAAGGCCACAGGGTCGTCTAGGCTCGTCCTTGACGATGGAGACGTGCGGACCGTCGCTGTGCTTGCTGAGACCCGCCTGGCGGTCTTGCTGGGCGGCCGGCAGTGGGTGGCAGACATCGTGCCAGTCCAGTGCCTGAAAGGCCGGTTGAGATCCCTGTTCCGGTGCCCTCGCGCGCACGAGGGGAATTTCCAGTCGCTTTACTTCCGAGGTAACGAACTGGCCTGCCGGCACTGCCACGGATTGCGATATCGATCGAATGTTGCCTCGTCGGCGCCCGATCGGGCAAGGATCGCGCGGTCAAAGCTGCTGCGCGAGATGGGGGCACAGCCGGGCGAATTAGTTCCAGCGCGAAAGCCGTTCAGGTGGCGCAAAAAACATCTCTTTTTAGCCGCGCGTGTTGAGCGCCTGACCGCTGTTCATTATCGAAACGTACGAGAGTGGCTGGAGCGTACCTGACGGGCTGCACGGGTTATTGCAAACGACTGCGCATGCCGTTTTCACGTCAGCGCGCTATGTGGCCGCAGGTCGTCAAGTATCAGCTTTGACGGGTGTGCCTCAAACTGGCATAAGACCAGCTCTTCCGCTTGTCGAACCATTCATCATTTGACAAGCGGAACCGTTACTCAGTGCCCCCAACCTGACAAACTACCCAGCTTCTGCCAAGCTGGTCGCCAGTTCCTTTAAAGAGTTTGTGAGGTCGCTGTGGTCGTTGCTGTCGACCACATAATCGTACTCGACCACTCGCAAATTCATTGTGTCAAGCAATACGTTTTTCATATCCTGATTAATCGCGCCAGCTGCTGCAACAAAATAATGAGCTCTCGACCCGACCGCGCCAAAATTTATATCCTCTAGTACCAAGCGGATATCCGGATCATCTATGCCGCATCCGACAAATAAGAAGGTGTGAGTTAATATTAGGGCTTTTAAAACATCGTAAAACAACGAGTGTTCTACCCTGGCTTTTGCATAATCTTTGCGCCCAAAAATCATTTGTTTATGTGAATCAACCGAGCCATGGGTTTTAATTACAACTTGTCGGTCGCCTCTGATGAACTCCGCAATTTCTGGGCAATGATATTCTTTTACATCAATTGTTCCGCGAGATTTTTGACCTGCAAAAACATCATAGATCTTGTCGAAGTTCGGGGTAAGAACGATGCGACAGTTTAATCTATAAAGTGCATCATGAATCTCTGCAGGCTCATATGCCGGACGCTGATATTCGGCACGAACTAATGCAGCGTAATCTTCATGAGCCATCCCATGACGTAGAACATCCAGTGCAGTTAAGTAATCACGGCCGGCAAGATAAGGCGCAATTTTTTCGGCCATTCCACGTTGAGCAGCAGCACTTTCCAGAAACGAGTGCCAGGTCTTAGGGCGGGTGCGGCCGTCCGCCCCAACCGAATTTCGGGAGACCCCTGACCCAATAAATAGTACTACACGCTCTAGCTGAAAGTCCTCAAGGAGTCGTTCTGGCCAGTTTATCATCGCATTACCCTTTCAGCGAGATCGAGCCTCTGCATAAGCTTTGTGACAATCCCCTCGTACATCGTTTTCGTGTCATCCACTGCGGCAAAGTGTGCGCCGACTACGCCGTCAGAAGTGCCAAGATCGAAAATTGGCGCATGCGCTAATTGAGAAAGAGGAATCAAGCTATACAAGCTAGGGATCTGCCCGAGCGCTGCACTTTCAAAGTCTTTAAATCCGAAGGCCTTTTCAAGGCGTTCCAGTTCGGGACGTGCTTTCTGCAACAAACTCTCATATGATCGCACTGGTCGTCGCTCGCCTCGAACTGCTTTCGTTTTGTATTGTTGCATTACGAAACCAATAAAGTGTGCAGTCCATTCGACCTCAGCACCGTCGAGACAGTAACGTTGGCCATTCTTTTGCTTGTACATATTTAGCGACATGTCGAGTTCTTCGCGCCATGCTGCCAAAGAAACAATAATGTTTTCGACTGCCAAGAGACTAAACAAGTCTGCCGACATTGGGGTCAAGAAAAATTCAACCGCTAAAAGAATCGAACGATTAATTGCTCCAAGCGAGGGCCCCATATCGACAAAGACGAAGTCATATGCAGGAGCCACCTGATGCAGTAGATGCTTAAACGTAAATGTCGTCTGCAAGCCGCGCTCTAGTCCTTGGAGTCCTTCGCCCCAGTCTTTTGAAAGAAAATCCTCTCTTAGCGCAAACTTCGGATGCCCAGGCAGGAGATCGACTCCGAACCGTTCTGAACGTGTAATGAAAGGTGGTGCAGGAGGAAAGCCCTTGCCTCGAGCAACCGATTCGTAGTACGCATAGAGGTTGTTCGTATCAAATTTCAGATAATACTCATCAAGTTCCTCTTCCGGCATCAGGTAAGCCGTACTATTACTCTGTGGATCTGCATCGATGATTAAAACTCGCTTGCCGCGATATTTTGAAATATAGCTAGCAAGGTTGCATAAGAGCGTTGTCTTCCCAACCCCGCCCTTGTTGTTAAAGAAAGCGATACTTTTCATTTGGGCTCGTCTTTATCTTAGAACTCTCAGTTCACATCATTAGCTAAGAGGTTATGCACTGTTTGCAACTGTGCATTATGCAAGCAAAGTGCACTATTAGCCACAGTTTTGAGGCGACGGAAAACGACCGATTTTCCGACACCCAGCAGTTGCTTTGTTCCGCCTGTTGAAAAAATAGCCTTTTGATTTATCGACATGTTGATATATATTGTTACCATTCTTCAACATGTAAAAGAGGAAACTATGGCGGTGTTTGGATATGGACGAGTGTCAACGGTGGATCAAACTGCGGAGAACCAGCGCTTAGAAATAGAGCGAGCGGGATACGCAGTAGAGTACTGGTACGCCGACACGATCAGCGGCAAGGCGCACGCCGCTCAGCGGAGCCAATTCCGTGTAATGCTCAGCAAGGTTCGAAAAAAGGACATGCTGGTGGTGGCGAAGCTCGACCGGCTGGGTCGGGATGCACTGGACGTACTGGCGACAATTAAGTCCCTCGCGGCGCTGGAGGTCGAGGTTATCGTTCTGCAGCTCGGCAAGGTAGATTTAACCTCCACGGCTGGCAAGCTATTCGTGACAATGCTGGCCGCTGTGGCCGAGATGGAGCGCGACTTAATCGTTGAGCGGACACAGGCAGGGCTTGCTCGCGCGAGGGCAGACGGTAAAACGCTTGGCCGACCTTCCAAAACGACGGTGGCGCAACGTCAAGCGATAGTTCAGGGGTACGCAGCCAAAGAGAGCGTTAGCGCCTTGGCGAGGCTGTACAATGTTTCTAGGTCTACTGTCTTAGCGATCGTGAAAGCACCTTCTTGACGAGTTTCTGGCCGCCGCCAATGAGGCGGCCGCGAGTGCGCCAGTGCCTTAGCTACGAGTCGACATCTCCCTTCGCGGCCTGTGAGGGGGCGCTGCTAGGTGCGGCGGAATGACCCTCATGGTTGAATCTCCCGCCTCGGCCCATTGCTGCTGTAAGCGCGCTTTTGCCTGCTGATCAGGAGGTGCCAAGGGAATCAAGTCCAGTGCCTCTTGGAAGCGACCTAGCTGACGGCACAGCTCTACTCGTTCCAATACCCTTGCAGTCGTTGGCAATAGGCCGAGCAAACGCTCCATGTTGGCTCGTGCAGCTTGTCCCTCCAAGGCCGGACCACCGCTTTCCCTACGAAGGTGGTCATTTGAGGCCCACCACAACTTCCTGCGCAAGTATTCTTCTCGGTCAGGCAGCAAAGGAACGAGCTGTGCCAGAGCGTCGACGTAGTCCTGGGCGGTACTGAGGCTGTCGAGACGTTCGGCCTCTCGCATCTCGCGCGGCAACGAAGCCCATTCCCGCTCCATCCGAAGCTTGCCGCTCCGATCCCCCGTCAGTAAGTGCCATAGCCTTGACAACGGGCTTATCCGGTGAGGCTCTCGGTGCTCATTCATTAACGTAATATTGTCGTCAACCCACACGACGGCAAGGCAGGTCGGGCACCGCCCAGCAGGGCCACCAAGTCCAGCCCGCCACTGTTCATTCTTCCCATCGGACCACTGAAGCACGTCGCCGTAATAGTGCAGAGACGTGAGGACCGAGCGGGTGAAATATCCAGCACACGCCGGACAGGCATATAACGTAGGTGAGGACAGTCGAGTCATGAAGATATGGTAGCGTTTCCGGCCGTGCTTGATTCGTTTTCATGTGAGTCGGCCCACCCCCGGGGGAGACCAAAGTCACCCCCTGGCTTCTGTGTATTCATAGGTCCGGCCCTCAAAATTTTTCAGCGCATAGAAAGGTCAAATTTTTTTGCGCGGTTCCATAGGCGGATCCCTCTTGGGCCGATAGGTGCAATAGTAATGTGTCGGAGCTGCCCGCGCCATCTAGAGCGAGGCTGCTATGTGGTGCAACCAGAAGCGTCACCAGATGTCGAAACTGGCCGGACCGCGAGACGGATTAGTAGAGCGCTGATTTATCGGCTCGAATTGATAGCCAGACGCCATCATGGAATCTCCAAAACTAGAAATATACGGGCCATGACGACCTTTGACGCGACAACAATCATTCTGTTATCGGGCATTGCGCTCAACGCGATCATTTCGCTCTACGTCATCAGCATGATCCTTCGCCCGCTGCTGACGACAGCAGTCACCGGCCTTGTCGATCTTGCTCGGCAGGCGATAGGAGCATGTGGCATTCAAGTCGACGCGGTATCCACGTCAGCCGACAAAACCCCGCAATAATCGGGGCAGGTGCGATTACTGTGCAGATTGCGCCTCATGTAATGGTGGAGCTGGCGGAGTGGTGGGGCGGCCGACCTCATTGGTCTGTATCAAAGTATCGATCAAGTATCGTCTGCACAAGTAGTGCCGATGGAACACATGGTGAAAACTTTATTCCCTCCGCAAAGGTAGCCTGTTCTTCAGGCGTAAGGTCTAATATCACGCTTTGGTCGATGCCAGGATGCAGTGCTGCGACTGGCGCATGAACGCTGAGCGCATCGAACCTGACTCGGGTGTTGACGGTCCCCGCGGCGCGAGCGTAGGTGCGGTTTTCTTTCGTACCAGCGAATGTCCAAGTACGAATATCGCCTTGGTTCGTTCTCGACATGAAGTATGCATCTGCTGAAATCACTAATTCTTCAGTCAACGATGCCAACTCGATCTTTGCGCGTTGGGACAACTGGACGCCGCGTGGGGGCCCATCGCTCAATGCGGTTCGAATGCCCTGGCAGACTTGCCGACTCAAGCTGCGAGGGCCGCCCATCCATCTGGCCTTACCTCCCTCTTTCGTAGGCTCAAGCCAGACAACGCGCTTTGACCACTCGATCGCTGTCACAAGCCAGCTACGGCCCGATAGAAGAATGCGTCGCTGCGTATCCTCCCCTGTTAGCGCCGTCGGGTCGATATACCCGATCTCGGTACTACCATAGCGTCCTGTTAAGAGCTGCGACCCGCTGAATGAGGCTAGCAGATCCCGATAATGACCCCGACCATATTCTCGCTCCGTGCGCGGTCCAATGCGGACAAGTCCCTCGGCGCTATCTAGGTAAGCATGCTGAATCAAATGATTCATGAGTAACACAAGTCCATCCCGCGGTAGCTCTGGAAAACAGCCAGCAAGAAGCGAAACCAGTTCATGCACAGGCCACTCTCCACGCTCGAGCGTCGAAACGAGAATTTGCTGCGCTGCGATAGGCCACGGTTTGTCCGGCGGCTGCGCTGCTTCGACCCAAGCCTTAGACCACAAAGTGGAAATTCCAAGCGCTAACATGAAGGAGTCCTGATTGGTAGTCAGGAATAGACAGTTACGTCTCCCGCCCGATCGCCTACCGGTACGTCCCATGCGTTGCAGGAACGAAGACACACTTGACGGAGAATCGATCTGAATCACCCGATCAAGATCGCCAACGTCGATGCCGAGCTCCAAGGTTGAGGTGGCCACGATCACGCAGTCCTTCTCTTCGCCAAACGCGGCCTCGGCTTGTCTGCGTTCTGACGCACTCAGCGATGCGTGGCTGACATATGTGCGTATACCTTTGCCTCGCAGCATGCTGCTCAGTTGCTCCGCGCTGCTGCGCGAATCACAGAACACCAATCGCTTTTCGCCACGATGCAGACGCGAGACGATCGTCGCAGCGTTTTCGAGAGAGCCGACGTGGTCGATGGTGACGTCTGCGTCAGTGCTCACGGCGGCGCTGCCAACCACGCAACGTTCCCCAACAGGTGCAAACCAGTCCAATAGCTCGGCAGGGTTGCTCACCGTTGCCGACAAGCCGATTCGCTGAAGTGGATGATCGAGGTACTGTTCGAGCCGGTGCAACACTGCGCGCATGTGCCAGCCTCGGTCGTCCGCAGCGAAGGCGTGCAACTCGTCGACGATGACAGCACGCAGGCTTCCAAACCACGTCGGGCGGTCTACTCTCACCGAAATCAGCATTGCTTCCAGTGATTCTGGCGTGGTCAACAGGATGTCGGGCGCTTCCTTCAAGGCCTTCTTCTTGCGTGACTGCGATACATCGCCGTGCCAGACCGCAACTGTTCTACCGACGAGCCCAGCATAGTGGGTCAGCCGGTGCTCGAGGTTGTTCAGCAGTGCCTTGATAGGGCAGATGTAGAGCACGCTGGTCCCCGGCCATGATTCTTTCAGCATCCGCGACAACATCGGGATGGACGCCGCCTCGGTTTTTCCACCAGCGGTCGGTGCCAGCAGCAGACAATGCACGCCGGCGTGAATCGGAGGGATGGCAGCGAGCTGGGTAGGGCGTAGCGTACTCCAGCCCAGCGTGTTCACCACGTGGTACTGCAGGGATGGATGCAGTTGTTCGAATTCGCTCACAGCTCGATATCGTCCACGGATACCGCATTCGCTGCGGCGCGTTCGATGGCGGACATTTCGGATTCGGCGAGGGTCAGCGAATAATGCTGGCGCGGATCGAAATCCGGGTGCAGGTCCACGCGATCCAGTACGTCCGCCACCAGCTTCTTGAGGAACAAGCGAGGCGCAACGCCGACCTTCCCACCCAACCCGCCCGCCACAGCCTTGGCGAGAGCGTCCAGGTAGCTATCGTCGACGACAGCACGGATGCGACTCTCGTTCACGCGCCCTTCAGCGTACAGGTCGCGCACGCGTCGTCCCACCGACAACAAAGACGTGTGGTCGAACGGCGCGAGGCGGATTTGTACGGCCCTCGGGTTGTCAAACCTGCGGTCGGTGCCGAAGTCCACGTGTAGACGCTGGGCGAGGGGAGCGAGGCGCTGGACGCCTTGCGGACCGTCGAAAAATGCCGGGGTCCCGGTGATGACCAGGTACAGGCCGGGATACCGACCCGCGTCGATCTCGTCGATCCATTGCCGCAGGGCGTTAAGACCTTTTTCACGCGTATCGGTACGCATGCGTTGAAGCGTCTCTACCTCGTCGAGCACCATGACCATGCCGGCGAATCCACTGTCGCGAAGAATGGTGAGAAGGCCGACGAGGAAGTTGGCCGCGCCGAAGTGGTCCAAGTCGCCCTTGATGCCCGCTGTGCGCTTCACGCTCGCCGCGACATTGGGCTGTCCTGCCAGCCAACTGATCAGGCCATCAGCCAACATGCCATCGTTGTCGACCAGGGCCTGACGATAGGTCCTTAGCACGGCGGAGAATGCGGGAGCCGTCTTGCTGATAGCGCTGAGCCGCGCGTCCATCAACGCGTTCGTTCGCTGTAGCAAATCTTCAGCATCGTCAGAATTTACCGCGGGATCCACCAAAACATCCTGCTCCAATGCGTAGAACCAACCGTCGATTACCCCCCTGAACGCGCCGCTCGCGGTGTCGGCCGTACCGAGATGTTCGACCAGGCGCCGATAGACGGTTTCGAGTCGGTGGAGCGGTGTTTCGGTCTCGTTGATCTGCACTTCCGTAGCGGCAAATCCGCGCGACCGGGCGCGCTCCTGCAACCACCTTCCAAAGAAGGTCTTGCCAGTACCGTATTCGCCCCGTACTGCCTTGAACCCACCGCGGCCGGAGGCCACGGACTGTAGTTCCTCGGCGAGTGTCGACCCGAACGCGTCAATGCCCACCGCTAAGGCATCCAGCCCGCTGCTGGGCACGGTACCTCGCCGCAACGCACTGATGATGTCTTCCCTACGTGCTGCGCTGATCATCGAGCCTCTCCCTGATGGGGCAAATTGAACTGCTGCTGTAACAACACAATGTTGAGTTCCACCGAGCTTGCAGCCTCATCAACCGTGAGCACCGGCGTCTGGTCCACGTTCAGCAGCCGTCGCGCAGCGCTCAGGAAACCGGCCATGCGCATCTCTGCCAAGGACAGCCGATTCGCCAGTGCATTGCGCGAGAGCTTGCCGCCGCGCTCTGCAAGCGCCTCGAGAAGCGCGCGCATTGTTTCGTCTGGCATAGGCACGCGTGCCGCAAGCTGCCTCTGAGAGCCATAAATCGGGCTGGACAGCAGGTTTCCGATCCAGTCATTCGACACAGCTGCGATCCTAACGGGCGCCAGCAAATCAACCGGTTCGAAAAGACCTGGCTGCGTATCAGCGGACGCGAACTTCTTGCGCACAGGCCGTGGCGGAGGTGCCGTAACGACCAGCTTCTGTGTCTGCGGGATGGGCGTAAGCTCCCACCAGTCGGGTTGGGTCGGGGGAGCGGGGCTCCACCCGGCAAGGCTTGCACCGACCGGCACAAATACGCTGAGCGGAACCGTGACCTCTTGTGGCGACAGTCCTCCGTGATACCCGTTCTTGCGGCCGGTGTACCTGCTGCTTTCACTCCACAGGCAAACCACGGTGTTCGATCCGTCGTTTGTGACGACGCGGCCGCCGCTGACAACCAGCTCTTGTGGCGATGCACCCGCATTGCCTTGTCGCCAACGGTCACTGAGCCCCCCGGAAATCTGGGTGGTACCGTCTTCGAGCAGATGACCGTGATCGGCCGTAACTATGACCACACGCCTGGCTTCGCGTGCCTCGCGTAATAGTGGCAGCAAGAGCCGCAGGTCTTCCAGCGCCCACCGCTGATTGAGCTGATCCGGGCCGCTCAAATGGTCGTCAACGGCGTTGTACACGATGCCCACAACGCGTTGGATTGGATTTGCAATAGCCGTACGCACCTCCGATGCCAGGCTTCCTGCATCGGACAGATCGCCCTTGTGAAACAGTTTGGGCGGATACTCCGGCCGGCTGTGTGTCAGCAATGCTGCATGGGATGCAAAGCCCGGCTTTTCCTTCGCCTGGCCGCCGATCGTCAGGTGGCCGCACAGCAAACTGGCGCGACTCACCTCGGTAACGGTCGGGATCGCAGCTACGCCAACCAGTGGCCTGTCCGTTGAAGTCGGTACCAGCTCTGCCCAACCGTGGGCTGCAGGACGTGAGAACAGCTCCCGGAAGATGCTGATGCTTAGACCATCCATTACCAGCAGCAGGGTAGGCTGGGTTGCCGCAATGGGCGCCACTACGTGCTCAAGTACGTGCTCGAGCGGAACAACACGTCCCCCGGCGGTTGGCGCCTGTCCGTTCCACTGTACCAAGGCTTCGGAGAACGATTTGGCGAACGTATTTCGCCGTGCGATGGCAGCCTGGCGGCAGGCCGAATAGGCCTGGGACAGCTCGCTCAGCTCGTCGCCTCCCAGCAACCGGAACCTGGCCCAGTCCACATATGCCCCCTGGTCGGCTTGCCATTCAACAGAATCGGGCAGGGAGCAGTCAGAAGCCATCGGGCCCAGTAGCCAGCGCGCTAAGCGCCGCGCCATTTCGACGCGCTCCATCCGAGGCTTTTGATCGTTCAACAAGCCATGTTTGAGCGCCCGGTCAGCCTGCAGCTCCACCTGCTGCAGGTGGGCCTCCGTCGGCTCGGCGGCGTGGGCGCTCAGGGCGATTGCGAAGTCCACCAGGCGTTGGTCCAAGGCCGATGGCAACAGATCGCTGAAGTGCGCGAATTCGGGGATGCGCAAGTCGCGCAGCAGAGCATCGGCCCGATCCAGGGCCGGACGGCAGGCTTCCAGACCAAGATTGCGTACCGCCTGCTGCGCCGCGGCGGCCCATGCACGGCCCTCCGTCAAGCCAACGTTCATGTCATTGACGAAGCGCTCCAGGCGAATGGCTGCTTGGCCCAGTGCGGCGTGGCCTTCGCTCTCTGGCGCGAAGATGACGCCGCACACCAACCCCAAGGGGAGTACATCGCTCGTGCGGCCCGCTTCGATGCATCCCAACAGCATAGCGCCAGCCCTGCCGGCACCCTCTGCCAGCCAGGAGAGAATATCTTGCCGCATCGCACCCGGTAAAGGACTAAGTCGAGGGTCAGCTTCGGGCGTCGTCGTCCACTGCAACAAGGCCACGGCATCGGGCCTGGCCGCATCAATGCCCAGGAACCGGCAGAGCACTTGCTGCCAGGCTGCTTCAAGGCCCAGGAAGCCGCTGGCGACGGGTTGGTAGTCCCCTTGCGAGGCCCCGTCGATCAGCGCTTGCGGCATCCAGGGAAAACGACCCAGCCGGGCATCCGATTCCTTCGCCTTGAACATCACGCGAACGATGTCCCAGCCTTCCGGTTGAAACACCCGAGCCCGCGCCAGGCGGGCGGCGATGTCTTCCGCGACCTCATGCGTCGACAGCGGCGTCATCACTACCATGCCGGAGTGGGCAGTATCCTTCTGCTCCAGCTCGCACAACGCCTCCCTGATCGCCAGGGCCGACTCGCACCAGCGCAGCTGGAACTGCCGGCCGTGTTGAGTGACTGAATCAGGCCACACCTGTTTGGTCTGGGCGCGAATCGCGATAGCTGACGCCGTAGGGTCGCTCGCCAAAACACGCTCGAGCTGCGCCGTAATCTGAGGCGTTGACAAGCTCATTGCCGGGTGCCCTTACGCTGCAGACGCCAGCTCAGCGTCAGCTCGAGATTCGGTTCACTGTTGAGCCGGGACTTGAGCTGCTCCAGGGCCGCAACCGCCGCGTCGCCGAGGAATTGCCTGTTGTGCTGTTCCTCTACTACCTCAGGAGTCAGATCGCCAGGAACGGGCGGGATAGGATCCAGTTCGGGAGTGGGATCGGGCTTTGAGGGCCCAGTAAGCAAGGCCATGGCGTCGCGCTTGAGTTCGTCGAGCCGGCTCTTCAGGCTGACGACATGCTCGTCAATGGTCAGGACTTCTACCAGACGTTTGATGATGAGCTGGCCTGCCTGGGCCCGATGGTCGCCGAGCGTGCGCAGCGCATCGAAAAGTTGCCAGCCGTCGGCTTCCAGCACGTCCGCACAAGCCTGCGCCTGTGCCATCGCTCGACCGACAGCCGCCTCGGAGGTCTGCAGGTCTGCGGTTGCGAGCGTGGCGACAATTTCGGATTCTTCTGCCTGGGCCAGCTCTGCTAGCAACGCCTGGGCTGACTCTGCAGTCTGTTGACGAGCGCCTGTCTGGCCGGCAGCATAGCGGCCCGCCCGGTCTCGCACCTGGACGACCAGGCGCGTCACGATATCACGCTTCCCAGCTGCTTTCTGCGTCACTTCAGCAACCAGCTTGCCCACATTCGTTGCATTCAGTGTCTGGCCGAGCGTCAGGCCAAACAGACTGGACGCACGCTGCAGCGCGGTCTGCCAGTAGTCCGCGTCGGGCAATAATTGCTCGCGCAGTTCGAGGTCGTCCGGCATGCTGTCCACGGAAGGCTCGTACGGCCCACCGTGCAGCGTGAAGCGGCGGTTGGTGCTGGCGGCAAAAGTCAGAATAATGAGGTTTTGCAGCTCGATCGGCAGGCCCATGGGCGTTGGCGTGTCGATCCACTGCCGCAGCCTGGACACGGTGATCGCACCGCCGCCGTCGCGAGCGTGGCATTGCGAGAAGCGCGACTGCCAATGCGGCTCGATGAGCAAATGGGTTTCCGCCATCTGTCCCAACTGGCAGGGATTGATCACAGCGCGCAGCAGCTTGCGCAGCGCCGAGTCCTGCACCAGGCCCCGCTGTCCAGGCGCCTCAATGGCCTTCTGCACCTCCGGCCAGATCTTCCGGATCAAGGGAGGTTTGATCTCAGCCTCAAACTCGGGGTGGGCAGGATACTGGTGGGCGAACAGCTGGCCCAGCAGGCTCTCGAACGCCGATTTGAAGTCCGCGCCGACTGGAGGGCGTGGCGACAAGGTCGGGTCCAGCGAACGGAACTGCTGGTCGGCTGTCAGCGGATTACTGATCGCATCACGAGGCTCCGTGCTGATGCCATAGGCCACTTCCATTTGTGAGCGCAGCTTGATGCGCAGTTGGTCGAGCTGGTTGCGTGCCAAGGCCTTGGCTTGCACGCGATCCACAAAGGACAAGTGTCCTGCATAGGTGTCGAAACGTTCACCTTGGAGGACATAATCGAGTACGACGAGACGGCCCAGATCGGCCATCGCCTTGTTGCTGAGAAACGAAGGAAGCCAGACCAGCGTCCTGGTGTCGCCGCCGCGATACTCGGCCAGGCGCGCGATGTCATCGGCCGGACTATAGTTTTGATCGTCAAACGGGAAATCGAGGACCACTGTCCAGGTACCCGGCCGGCCACGCAGGCGCTCGTCGCTCATTTCGCGAACGTTCTCGTACAGCAATTCCACATCCCGCGGAGTCCCGCGCCAGTTGAACTCGTACGTGTTGAACAGGTTGCCTTCTTCCTTGATCCCCAGTTCCTTGAACAGTGTTTCCCGAATGCGTTTGCGGCGGTTGCCCGCGTTGTCGTTGACCTCCGCGGCGCGCAGGATCGGTTCGATATCGACGCCGGTAACCTGGATCGACACGATGGGGTTGAGGTCTTCGGTGATCTTGATTTCACCGATCTCGCTGGCCCAGTCGCGGCACTTGCGCACCACGTCCTGGGCCTCGCGTCCGGGAATGGGTGAGCGGAAGGTGCCATGGTTTAGCGCTGCCAGCCGGGCCCCGTTCAAGCCCTTGAGCGACTCGACCTCGGGCACCAAGGCGCCAAGCAACAGCGTCTTGAGCAGGCGGGCATCATTGCGCAGGTTTTTCGCGGCCACCGGGTCAGCTTGGCCCAGCTTGATGGCTTCCCAGGTGACGCCATGCTGGCGCTCCAGCATCGGCAGCAGGCGCTGGTTGTACAGGCGCTTGGCGTTCTCGAAGTGCAGGCGCATGCCTTCGCTGAACGGCTCGTCGCCCTCGGCGATTGCGTCGTACAAGTCGCCCACAGGGATCAGCTGGCCCAGCTCCAGGTCGGCGCGCCGGTCCACCAGCAACTGCAGCATCAGCTTGAGCGCGGTACGCTCCCGCTGCAGGGCGGCCGACACGGCAATCAAGGTCTGGACCAGGGCGGGCGTGAACGGATAAACCTTGCGGAACATGTCGCGATCAGACGTGGTGGTCAGCAAGGTGTCCAGAACGTCCTTGCGCATCTTCAGCAAGTCATCGAAGGTATTCTGCATGACCTGGCGGGCCGCCTCGTCGACCGGGCGCAGCACCCGCTTTTCCGCAATCGCCGGCAGATTGCGGTCCTCCAGTGTGATGCGGTGGAAGCGAGCCTCCCAGTGCTTCAGCACATCGCTGAACTGCATCTGGACCGCGCCAGCCAGGTTTTCGCCCACCAGATCGCGCAGGTCGCGTTGGCGGGCTACGAAACTGATCAGCGGGATAGGGCGGACGGCGTTGGTGGCTTCCACCAGCTTGACCAGCTTGGTGCCTTCGCGGCTGACGAAGTTGACGTCGGCTGCGTGACTGGCCAGCCACAACACCAGTTCGTCCAGGAAAAGGATGACGGCGTCGTAGCCCAGGGTCTGGGCATGGCGGCTCATGATGCTCAGGCCGTCATCGAGGGAGACAAACGATTCGCCGCTGCCTGCCAGCGATCGATAGGCCGAGAAGAATCGGGTGATCAGGTCACCCACCAGGCGCGAGCGCTCTTCGCCGTTGGGCGGTTCGAGCATGGCAGCTTCGAAGGAGGTAGCGTCCCAGCCGCTCTCAAATGCACCCCATCCGCCATCGCCGCCGCCAGCATTGGCGCCTTTGTTCAGCTGGCCAAAGAACGCATCATCACCCATGCGCTCGCGCATGTCGCGTGCATCCTTGAAGAGGCCTTCGGCGAGGTAGAAACCGGGCACCGGTGCATCCGGGTGCTTCGTCCGGACGAACTCGGCATATTGGCCAAGAATGGCCGACTCCATGTCGCGCGCCCCGATCATGTGGTACGGCACGAGCAGGAACTTTCGTCCTTCGGTCCATCCATGACGGGCCACTACAGGGGCCAGTTCGGGCGTAGCGCGCGCCTGGGTGTTCCCAGCCAGGAGCAGGTTCAGCACGGCCATGAAGTGGCTCTTACCCGAACCAAAACTGCCGTGCAGGTATGCCGCCTTGCTGCCGCCGCTTTGCACCGCCTGCTGGATAAAGCCCATGGCGTTTGCGAATGCATCCACCAGTTGCGGCGTGACAACGTAGTCGCGCAGGGTTTGCTCGGGCTCGGTGACCCCTTTGGACAATTGCAGGACGAAGTCGCCTTGGTGCACGCGCTCAGGGATGGCGATGAGTTCTTTTAGCAGTGTCATTGTTGTGTTCTCTTGTGTTCTTTTAGCGATCAAGGCGCTTTGCGGCGACCGCGTTTTGCAGCGACGACGGCAGGCTTCCAGTTGCGCAGGTCATCCAGCGTGAAGCCAAGCGCTCGCGCCTCCTCGGTGACGAAGCCGCGGTAGTAATCACCCATGCGCTCACCGAACACTGGGTCAAGCTCGTTATGCCATTGTTCCAGCCAGGGCACCAGGTCCAGCAGGGTGGCGAGCAGGGGTTGCAGGCGTGCTGGATCCCAGCCTTCGGCATCCTTCATGTCCATGTAGTAGCCGGCGATTGCCGTTGCCTGCTGTAGATGGTTCCAGCCGGCCCAGGCGATGACCAGGCTGCCGTCGGCGCCGCGTTCACAGCCGGGGAAGCTGATCCAGCGCTCCTTACGCACATCGAGGCCGCCTCGCAGGCGCCAGAAGTCGGCCTTGAGGAAATCCTTGCTTTGGTACTTGGGCGGCACGGGAATGGTGCCGATCTCGCGGGATTTACGGTCCTTCCTGAGCGGTACAAATTTTTTGTCCAGCTCGCTGCGTATCCAATCCAACCCATCCGCACTGAGGTCGTCATTAGCGGTTTGTTCGGTGACAATCTGCCTTAAACTCTGACGTTCGGCCATCTCCATGGCATCAATCTCGGCGTCGATCGTATCTTCCCACCGCTGCAACGCCCAGGTGTCTTCCCACTGCGCACGCTTGCGCATCCCGGTGTCGGTGTAGCGCTGGACGGGCAGGGCAGGCACGGCTTCGCCAGCCACGAGTTCGGATACCAGTTGGAGCAAGTCGAAGTCGGCATGGCCCGCGTACAGCGCGGCGACCTGCATGAACGCGCGGTCTCGTGAAACCGCCTCGGCTAAGCGGCTGACGCTGCTGAGTTGTGGCGGTAGCTCGGCACTGGCGGGCCATAGCGATGGTGCTTCTAGACGGGCCAGGAGCCAGTCGCAAAGAGCAGCTTGTTCCAAGTCTTTCCAGGCGGCCGTGTTCCAGCGGCGTTTGAACTCGGGACGCTCAATCAAGCCGATGGACTTGTCAGACTCGATCAGCTCGATGCGACGTTCCACCACCCGTCGATAGCCCTCAGGCCAACGAGTCGGAATCTCGGTGACTGGTGTAGAGCCGTGGCGCTCAAACCAAGTAGATTGCTCCCGACCGGCCGCCATATGGCGGGCCAGCACTATCTCAAAGGCGCGTTCACCCAGGGCTACCTCAACCGGTTCGGGCCACTCCAAATCCTCCATTGGCACGCCCGGTGGAAGTAGACCGTAGAGGCCGTAGCAACGCCAGTCCAATGCCTCCTGTCCTGCGATCAACTGACGACGTAGTCGGTCAGTTTGAATGCGGGCAGCGTCAAAGTCCGTTCGGGTAGGCAACTGATGTCGAGCTAGCAGCGGCGCGGGCAGTAGTCCCGCAAGCTGGCGGGACTGTGTGTCAAGTTGAGTAGCAAGATCAACCGGGCGACCGCTACAGATCGGGTATTCAGCCACAACGGTCGAGTTATAAACGTAGAATTTCTCCCATAAATCCGCGGCAATTCCACCGCCAATTCCGCCATTGCCTTTGCAGTGCCCCACCTGTTTAAACCAGAAACAGGCAACGGATGAATTCAGCAGTCCGATAAGCCCTAAGTGGTCGGCCTCGCTACTATCCGCCGGCAGTTTGACCAGTGGCGCGGTCTGTTTGAACACCTTTCCACCTCGGTCGAGGACAAAGTGATTGTGAGTGGCAATTTCGGCGAACGTAATAGTTAAAGGTGTCGAGATGCGACGCAGTGCTACTTGGTGCCAAGCCCACCATGGTCGGCCTTCCTGAAAGTACGTACTCTTACCAAACGTCGCTCGGTTCCCGAGTACTGTCCGACTGGACCATAACCATCGAGCCGCGCCGCCCAAGTCGTTGAGAGGTGCGACTTTCATGTCAATATACGGAAACAGGGCCGTGTTATTCGTTGGAGCTGCCCAGTCCCGGATTTCATCACCGACGATCAGTGGCCGACAGGTTTGAGTTTCAATTCCTTGGCGTGCAAACGCGGATGCCGGCGCCAACATTACTTCATCGGCGTTGGTCATTCCAAAAACCCCAATCTCTTGCGCGACTTTTCCGAGTGTTGTACACGCGCCTTCTTCTAACCTCTCTTTAACATCGGCGGCGCCGCCTCCCCCAATGCTCCATGGGTGCTTAGCAAATGTCGTCCGTGGTGTATCCGCAGTGCTAATAAAATCACTTTCGCTGCCTAAACGATCAATCTGATCAACGATGGCGCTCCAGACTAGTCCTTTCGCCGGGTTCTCTGGTGCAGTCGGTTCGCCCTTGACGCCCATCACCGTTCGGATAACCTCACCCACCGGCCCGCGGTGGCGACCAAATAGGATTACAGTTGGGGTACCATGCTCAGGAATATGTGCGCCAGAGGTGTCGACCACATGCGTCAAATCTAGCCGAGGCAAGACCTGCTCAATCAGTTTGCTGCCGAATTCGCGCTTCATGAAGGAATTGGCGGTAATCAGGCCGACATAACCGGCGCCACGACTGCCTGAACCGGTAATCGCCAACTCAAAAAAACGTTCTGTGAACGGTGCGCCGAGCGAATACTTCATATGGCAGCTGGCATATCGTTGTCGGTAGGCGGCGTTAAGTGCTGCGTCCTTAACAACAATGTAGGGCGGGTTACCCACCACTGCGTGGTACTGGCACCCAAGGATGTGTTGTAGCGCGTCTAAGTCCTCGCTGGCGTAGGCATGAGCAAGTCCAGTGTCGGCGTGGCTCCTAGCGGCATCGAACAAGTCTTGGCTGCGCTTCAAGCCGAAGCGAGTGCCGTGCAGGAGGCTGTCCCCAATGGCGACCGAAACGTTGAAATCGTGTGCATTTGCTAAACGCTGCACACCAGAGGCCTGCAATGCAGCCACGAAGAGCCGAAAGCGCGATATCGCGACAGCAAACGGGTTAAGGTCCACACCGGCTACCGCATCCAGCGCTTTTTGCGCCATATCGACCGAATTGCGGCCGGGCTCATGGCGCTGCCATTCGGCCAGCAGCCGATAAAAGCCACCAAGCAGGAAGTGCCCCGATCCGCAGGTTGGGTCAATCATGCGCACCTCGCGGAAACCGAATTCGCGAATGGCCGGCGTCAGCGTGCGATCGAGGATGAATTCTTCGACGAACTCAGGCGTCTGCAGCAGGGCGTAGCGCTTGCGGGTGGCTTCCGACAGGTCCTGGTACAAATCGCCCAGGAAGCGGGTGTTCAAGTCCGGGTCGGTGAAGTCGTGCAGCAATGTGCCGGTGTTCGGATCTACCTGCTGCCAGAACTGGCGCAGCGCCATGGCGGCGTCGCCGCTGACGGACAAACGGAAAACAGGGTTGTGGGCCTCGTCGAAGAAGGTGTGCAGACCAGGCAGCGCACCTGCTTCGCGGAATGCAGACAGTAGATAGTGCCGGTCATTCTCGAGCGGATAGGCGCGGAAATAGGCCTCGTGCCGGTCCCGCACCAAGTCCAAACGGCCAGACTCGGGTGTGCCGCCCAGCCAGGGGCGCTCGACCAGATGGTTATCCTCGATAAAACGCAAGAACACACAGCTCAACAGCCAGTGTACGCCGGCCTGGGTGATGACCTGGTCCACCCAGGTTTCAAAAGTTTCGGCATTGCGATTCGCATCCCGTGCGGCTTGCCATTCGGCTTGCAGCTCGGTCTTGAGTTCGGGGACTTCTTCGATTCGCTCCAGGAGGTCACTTTCCAGGCGTTTTAGCAGCCTGGTCAGGTCGGCAAGGAGTTTTGGGGCATTGATCACTGTGGAAGCTTTCGGTCCGGGGACGAACTGGCATAGTTGTTCGTCTTTGCCCGGTGTTGGTTTTCCGCCCAGGCGTGAGGCAATGCCAGGGTGCGGGTGTTGTTGATGTTGTTGACTATAGGTACCGCCACGCCATCGATGACGGGCAGGCCTTGGTGGCTTGTCGGCAGTAGCACCCAGGCGGTGGGCGTGTGTCCGGGGCGTCCGGCGTGTTGTTCCAGTTCTGAGGCCAGGCCCATCAGTTCGTAACGCGCCAGCAGCCCGACGCACACCAGAAGGATGGGCGATGGGCTGTTGAGGAGGGTGGCCCGAACTGCGGGCAAAGAGCGCTGCACCAGCCGCTGCAGGTTGGTCCAGTTTCGGCTGCCGCGCTCAGCCGCGTCGGCCTGAAGGACCACGTTCCAGTTAACGTTTGCTGCGCGCGCCTGTTCCCGCAACGAGGCAAGCATCAACGCATCGAAGTTGATGCGCTGCACGACTTTTGGCGAGGTCGCGGGATCGCCGAAGCGGCGCACGAGCTCAGCCTCAGCGCGGCGCGCAATGCGTGGCTGCACCGTCAGTACCAGCATGCCGCCATCTGCGATGGAACGGACTAACCTTTCCTCGACCGCTGCCGCTTGGGCGACTTCGTCGTCAATCTGCGAATGGCTGGTCAACAAGGTTGCCAGGCGCGAGAACTGAGTGGTAGCTCCGGCTGTTTGCGCTCCTCCCAGGGTCGATAGCTTGTAGGCCCCCCGTGCGCCAGCGGCGGTAACATCCCATGTCAACGGGGCGTCGACCTCTTCTAGCATGCGATCGAGACCAGGGCGGCCTGGCAACGGTGATGCTTCAGGATAGCGGCCGCGCACGCGATCCTGGATGTCCTTCGCCCCCAGTTCGCGTGCGCCCACCAGGGCGCCCAGCGATTGGCGTAACGCCTGGATCGGGGCCATGCCGCGCGCATACACTTCCTGCCGGCTGGAGACTGCTGCATTCCGGGATGACGATGCGGCCAAGCGGAGCAGGCGTGTCGGTGCCAGTGGTTGCGGCATGCCGTCCAGGTTTTCCGAAGCGGGGAGGGCGACGCCCTCGAGCATCTCCAGCACGCGCGCAGGCGGCAACAGCGGGTCCGCCAGTGCGCAGGCATCCGCGGCGGAGCCGAGCTGACGAGCGTAGTCCGCCCATGCAGCCGCGCTTGCAATCAGCATGGAAGGCTGATGTTCGAAAGCTTCGAAGCGGGGTTTGTCGAGGTGGGCCTCGGCCTCCACCGCAGCGCGCAGGACGGCGGTGGATTGGCGCAGGCGCTCCGCGTCGTCTTGCCACGCGCAGCCTCGCAGCGCCAGCAAAGCCAGGGCGCCTTCCGAAGCGCTCATCACGTTGCCCTGGCTATGAACGAGTGAGTCGATCTGGTGTCGCAGTTCCGTGAAGGCAGGAGTCTTGAGCCAGCGCTTGCGCGCATTGACAAGGGCCTCGGTCAGGATGCTTCGGTCAACTTGGCCGGCCTGGGCCGCGTCGCCCAGGCTGGACCATGCACCCGCGCTGACGGCGTCGTCCAGGCCCAGGTAATAGGCGAGGGCTGCTTCCTCGGGCCTGTCGTCTCCGGCTGGCCGGCGAGGCAACAGCTGGGCAGCGAGCTCGTTGATGCTGACTGCGCCTTTGAGATCGTCGTTTGCGTCGTGGGCGCCGGCCCGACCCTGGGTGAGATCTGGTCTGAGCCGCGCGAGTTCTTTCGCCGTGAGCCGGATCTCCTTGCGGATCTTGTCGCCCACGCCGCGCAGGTAGCGGAAGCGGATGCGGTCCACCGCCAACAGTTCGCGAGCGTTGTGCACGCCCATGCGCTCCAAGACGTCCTGGGCTTCCAGACTATAGCCCAGCTCGGCCATCGTGGTTTGTGGAGTGGCGGTCGGGGCAATAGCGGCCAGGCCGCTTGCAGGCACAGCATCGTCCGGATGGACTGTCTGATGCGCTGTGAAGATGGCGCGCCACGCGCGGAGCATTTCTTCGGCGTTGTCGAAGCGTTCCTTGTAGTCGCGCTTCAACGCCTTTTCGAAGAAGCTGGCGAAGCCTTCGCGCATGACAGGAAGGAAGACGTCCTTCTCGATTGTGGCTTCCTGCTCGAGCATGGCGGGCGACGTTTGTCCGTCCCCCCACACAGGCGGCTGTCCTACTGCCATTTCGTACAGCGTGACCGCCAGCGCGAAACGCTCGGCGTAGAGGTCCCAGCGTGGCGGGTGGCGCAGCGACAGGAACGGGTCGAGGTAGGGGTGCGTGCCCGCCGTGATGTTGTCCGCAGGCGTGCGGCACAGCGAAAAGTCGAACAAGACCAGCTGTAATTTGCCGTTCCGGTTTTCCGCGATGCCGATGTTATCGGGCTTGATGTCGCGGTGTGCCACCCCTTCGGATTCCAGATGGTCGACGGCGTCGATCAGCTCTTCGCCAAAGCGCTGCAGCATGTCGAGCGACAACCGGCCATCCTCCTTGAGCTTTTGGGCCAGGGTTCTGGCACCCGCACTCTTGAGCAACAATGCGGTTCGGCCTGCGACCGTAAGTGTCTCACGGTGCGCAACGATGTGCTGGTGATGCAGGCGACCGAGCACCTCGCCTTCCGCGATCAAACGGTCGTTATGACCGATGTCGATAGCGACCTTGAGGATACTCTCGTCGTCGCTGCCATCCTTTTTGACCAGCAGCGCAACGCTGGACGAGCCGCGGCCTACCCGCCTGACGACTGTGAAGCCGCCCTCGAGACGGTCGCCGGTACTGGCGATGCCGGGATCGACGGTAGTCTCAGGATCCGGTGTGGTCAGCTCGTCCTCAACCGCGTCAAGCTCGTCGAGGAAACCCTGGATCGTGTCGTAACGCGCGAACACGTCAGGGGAGGTGGCAAACTGGATCAAGTCCTGCTGCCGGGCGCCGCAACCGTCCATCGTGTCCGACAACCTCAAGCCCTGGCCGATGCGCAGCTTTTCCGCCAGCTCTAGGCTCGATTCAGCCGGCGGCTGCCCCGTAAAGATGTAGAAGCTGATGCAACCGAGCGAGAACACGTCGAGACTTGGACCCTGCACAGGATCGGCCCAAGTGGTTTCGGGCGCTAGATAGATGAGACCCGGGTCTTCCACGTAATCCTCGACGTGGCGCGTGCCGGTCGTGCGATGCACCGTGTCAAGTGTCGTAAAGTCGCCCACATTGCGCGACGCAGTCTGCCAGTTCATGAGGCGCAGGTGTATGGCGCCCCCGTCCACGCCGTGGACCAGAATGCTTTGTGGGCCCAGTGCGCGATGGTACAGCCGCTTGGCGTGGGCGTACTTCAGCGTTTCAGCGATGTCGCGTACGAGCTGCAGTCGCTGCGTAATGGTAAGCGTCTTGCCCTTTTCGCGAAGCAGGTGATCGAGACGCACCGCCTTCGGATCGTGATCGAATACCAGCGCAGGGCCGAGTTCCGTCTCCTTGTAGTCCTTAACGCGCAGGATTCCGGGGTGCTCTATGCCCTCGAGAATCTCGAACTCACGGCGGGCCTGTCGCACACGGGTTGCACGAATTTCCGGGCTGGACGCCGAGGCGACCGTGTAAACGCGCACCCGCCGATGGATGGTGTCGATGCTGACATGACGAGCTTCCCAGTCCTGAAAGCCTTCGCCTTCCGCGATCAGCCTCGTCAGCGCGTAGTCCCCGACCTGGCGATGCTTGTTCGACTCACGAATGCCTGCCTGGATCAAGCCCTTACTGATCGCTTTGGCCTGCGTCGCGTCGACAGGCACTGTCGCGGACATCGCGATGCCGTTGATTAGGGCGCCGATAATGCCGGGGTCGTCCACTGACCCAGGGCTGCCTCGCTGGAACGTGGCACTCCTGGCCAGCCCTTCAAGTCGGCACGAGAGGCTGGTGGACGACAAGAAAATTGCTGGCTCGACGAAAGGCAGACGGATCTTGGCCTTGACGATCGAGGATTGGCGACGTAGCAGGCTGGCCAGACGTTTCGCTTTGCGATTGGCCAGGATGAGCGGGTTATCGTACGTCAGCGAGCGACCATCGGTAGTCCAGACCCAGCTGTGGACGTCGCCACCGAGCACACCCGGCCGGCTCTTGATTTCGACGAGGAAGAGGCCGGCAGGCGAGAGCACCAGCGCATCCACTTCATTGACCTTTCCTTCGTCGTCGATGAACTCGAAATTGCTCCAGACATGCCAAGGGTCACGGTCGGGCAGGTTGGCACGCAGCCACTCGAGGGCTTCACGCTCCCAGGCGAAATTGGATTCGGCAATGGTATGCCACCGAGAGGCGCTGAGCGTCATGGATTTCTCCCGTCAGCGTCGGGCACGTACTCGAAAAGCTCGCCTACGGCGCAACTAAACAGGCGGCATAGGGAATCGATGGCATTTAGGTCAAGTCGCGTCGTCGTTTCTTTCTGTAGAGCACTTACGGTGCTTCGATTAAGACCAGTCAGTCGCGAGACGTCCGAGATGCAGAGCTTATCTCGCTTCATGAGGACAGAAAGATGGCAGCGGAGCATTGTTTTCCTGTGGTCATCAGTGGGGTGCTGCGCAGCATAGCAAACGTTGGAGAAATGTACAACGCAAAGCTCGTCGACATCTTCATGTAGCTCCAGCACTAAGTTGCCTAAGTAATTGGTTTGGCCGAGGCTGTGTCCAACAGTGCGCACAGTGTGGTTATGCCATTGGGACGACCTGCTGCATCAGTCGCCTCGACTATGAAGACGATCAACAATCATTTGATGAAATTTGCCACACCGGGTCCGGTCAAAATCTGCGACTGTGTAGCGGACCTTTGGTATTGGAGTGCAGCTGGCCACGCATCTAGCGCCCTGATGACCTTTGAATCGCCACGACTATCGTAGACACTCCTGAGCCATAATGTCGGGCACAAGGAGAAGGTATGAGTGGAAAGCGGTACACAGAGGAATTCAAGATTGCAGCGGTCAAGCAGGTGGCACAGGGCGGCCACCCGGCAAGCGAAGTAGCGGCACGGCTCGGGATAAGCATCCATAGCCTGTACGCCTGGACAAAGCGCTATAGCGTGCCCGAAGCGGAGCGCAAGGCCGTCGATGCCCAGTCCGACGAGATGCGGCGCCTGAAGGCCGAGCTCAAGCGCGTCACGGAGGAGCGTGACATATTGAAAAAGGCCGCGGTGTACTTTGCCAAGACGTCCGGGTAAGGTACACCTTAATTGCTCAGTTACAGGACCAATTCCCGGTGCGCCGGCTTTGCAAAGTGCTCGAAGTGCATCCGAGCGGCTTCTATGCCTGGCGCCTGAACCCTGAAAGCAAGCGAGCCAGAGAAGACAAGCGCCTACTTGTGCCGATCAAGGAGTCATGGCTGGAAAGCGGCAGCGTCTACGGTTATCGGAAGGTCAGCGACGATCTGCGCGAGCTCGGCGAGCAATGTGGCATCAATCGCGTCCACCGTCTTATGAGGTCGGCCGGGATTCGTTCGCAAACCGGCTACGCCAAGCGAAAATACAAACGCGGCGGCGCACCTTCGCTGGTGGCACCTAACCATCTCCAGCGCCAGTTCGACGTGCAGGAACCGAATCGGGTCTGGGTGACAGATATCACGTACATCCGCACTTATGAAGGTTGGCTCTATCTGGCCGTTGTACTGGACCTGTTTTCGCGTCAGGTGGTCGGCTGGTCGATGAGTTCACGCATCGATCGCGAACTGGCAATGAATGCGCTCTTGATGGCCGTCTGGCGTCGGCAGCCCAAGAATACGGTGATGGTGCATTCCGATCAGGGCAGCCAGTTCAGCAGCTACGACTGGCGCGACTTCCTGGATGCGCATAACCTGCAGCAGAGCATGAGCCGGCGTGGGAATTGCCACGATAACGCAGTAGCCGAGAGCTTCTTCCAGCTCCTGAAAAGGGAGCGAATCAGGCGCAAGACCTACGGCACCCGAGAAGAAGCAAAGCAGGATGTCTTCGATTACATCGAGATGTTTTACAATCCCAAGCGCCGGCAC
>Ga0265798_10002105_pt1 | contig 29772 bp, 23 predicted proteins | sample P3T30metagenome_FD_192430 | JGI IMG/M metagenome (GOLD analysis project Ga0265798, IMG submission 192430) | Plant litter microbial communities from East Loma Ridge, Irvine, California - P3 T30 | ecosystem: Environmental > Terrestrial > Plant litter > Unclassified | place: USA: California...
GGGCATGCAGCACCTGCAGGCGCTGCGGCTGGTTGAGCGCGGGCACGCGCGCAAACCACTTCTTGAAACCTGCGCCTTTCATGATGGCTCCGTCTCGATGCCGATACGGATTGGACAGCAAGGCAGCCCGGCAGTTCAGTGCTCATCCACAGCTAACGATGACAGCGCTTTTTTCATGGTGTGGTGCCGGCTAGTGCTTGGTTCTCTTGCTGAAAGACCGTCATCCCCGCGAAGGCGGGGATGACGGTCTTTCAGGGTGGTGGAAACAGGAAACGGCAGTGGTACGCGGCGTTCTACTTCCCTTCAAACCACCGGCTGATCGCGTCGCCACCCATCCCGCTCTTATTCCTTCAGCGCCGCAGCCAGCTGAGCGATCCGCGCCGCGTCGCCACCAACCGCCTTCACCAGCCGCGTGCCGTAGTCGGCATCCGCCTTCCAGAAGTGCGACAGCATGGTCTCGCGGGTCTCGACATTCTGCACGCGCTTGAGGTCGCCCGACAGGTTCGCGATCAGGTCGTCACGGTCCTGGCTGTTCAGCGAGCGGTAGAACTCGCCGGCCTGGCGGAAGTTGAGCGTCCTGGCGATGCGCTGCTGCTGGGTCGCACCGGTCAGCGGCAGATTGCTGGAACGCGCATTCGGGTCTTCGACCAACGGCGCCAGACGACTCGGCTGGTAGTTCACCGAACCCTTGCGGCCGTCGATATTGCCCTGGCCATCTTGCTGGTGGTTCTTCACCGGCACCAGCGGACGGTTGATCGGCAGCGACTGGAAGTTGGCGCCCAGGCGGTGGTGCTGGGTGTCGATGTACGAGAACAGGCGGCCTTGCAGCATGCGGTCTTCCGACGGTTCGATGCCCGGCACCAGGTTACCCGGCGCCATGGCGACTTGCTCGGTCGCCTCGAAGAAGTTGTCCGGCACGCGGTTCAGGGTCATGGTGCCGACCTTGCGCTCCGGGATGCCTGGCCAGATCTTGGTCGCGTCGAGCGGATCGAAGTCGAACTTGTCCAGGTCTTGCGGCTTGAGCACCTGCACGGTCAGGTCCCATTTTGGGAACTTGCCGGCTTTGATGGATTCATACAGGTCGACCGTGGCGTGCGCGGTGCTTTTGGCCTGCACTGCGGCGACTTCCTGCGGACGCAGGTTGCGTTCGCCCTGCTGGCTCTTCCAGGCGAACTTGGCGTACACATACTCGCCCTTGGCGTTAATCAATTTCAGCGCGTGCACGCTGCTGCCGTCCATCTGGCGGTAATTGGCCGGAGTGCCGTAGTTCGAATAGACGCGGGTCAGCATCGCGGTCGATTCCGGGATGTGCGAGAAGAAGTCGAATACGCGCTCCGGCTCCTGCACATTGGTGACCGGGTCCGGTTTCAGGGCGTGGATCATGTCCGGGAACTTGATCGCGTCGCGGATGAAGAAGATCGGCAGGTTATTGCCGACCAGGTCCCAGTTGCCTTCCTGGGTATAGAACTTGGTGGCGAAGCCGCGCGGGTCGCGCGTGGTCTCGGCGCCGGAGCGGCTCGGGATCACGGTCGAGAAGCGCACGAACACCGGGGTCACGGTATCGCGCTTGAACAGCTTGGCTTTACTGAGGTCCGACAAATCGTCGGTGGTGACGAAGCTGCCATGGGCGCCGGTGCCGGTCGCGTGCACCACGCGCTCGGGGATGCGCTCGCGGTCGAAACGCTGCAGCTTCTGCACCAGGTGCACGTCCTGCAGCAGGGTCGGGCCGCCGGGGCCGGCGGTCTGGCTGTTCTGGTTGTCGCCCACCGGGGCGCCGTTATCCTTGGTCAGGGTCTGGGCATAGGCGCCCTGGACCAGGGCCATGACGCCGGCGGACAGGGTCAATGCGCACAGGGCGGACCGCCCGGCGGAAGGAAAAACAAAGCTCATATACAAAACCTATCGTGTTTCAGAAAGAGATAGCGATAATACGAACGAGCGCGCTATTTAAGAAATAAATTGTCACTATGAAAGCGATAGGTTTTTACCTATTTTGATCGAACAGCAATTGCCTGCACACACGCGCGCTACCCATGAATGACCCGCGATTGCCGACGGATCGTCCATCTGTGTGCGCGGACGCACCGAGGGGGAGCCATGCCACCGTTACGGTAGACCTTCGATCAGCAGGAGAGCCGCATGAGCAAAGAAACCAAGGTCCACGTCGAACCCGCCACCATGCCCGCCGGCGGCTGGGGCTCCGTGGGCGACGTCACCAACGCCCTCACCCACCAGCGCGTGACGCTGAAGGACACCCGTCTTCTGCTCAAGCAGAACAAGCCGGACGGCTATGCCTGCGTCAGCTGCGCCTGGGCCAAGCCGGCCGATCCGCATCCCTTCGAATTCTGTTCCAGCGGCGCCAAGGCGACGGCCTGGGAGACCACCAGCAAGACCATCGGCGCCGACTTCTTCGAGCGCCATACCCTGACCGAGCTGGAAGCCTGGAGCGACCATGACCTGGAAGACCAGGGCCGCCTGACCGTTGCGCTGCGCTACGACGCGGCAAGCGACAAATACCGGCCGGTCGAATGGGATACGGCCTTCGCCGAGATCGGCGCCCAGCTGCGCGCCTGCGAGCGCGACAAGGTGGTGTTCTACGCCTCCGGCCGCGCTTCGCTGGAAACCTCGTACATGTACCAGCTGCTGGCGCGCATGTACGGCAACAATAACCTGCCGGACAGCTCGAACATGTGCCACGAAAGCACCTCGGTCGGGCTGCAGAAAACCATCGGCGTGGGCGTCGGCACCGTGCACCTGAACGACTTCAAGCACACCGACTGCATCCTGTTCTTCGGCCAGAACGTGGGCGTGAACAGCCCGCGCATGCTGCACCAGCTGCAGGAAGCGCGCGAGCGCGACGTGCCGATCATCACCTTCAATCCGCTGCGCGAGCGCGGCCTGGTCAGCTTCACCAATCCGCAGTCGCCGATCGAGATGCTCACCGGCCATGAAACGCCGATCAGCACCCAGTACCACCAGCTCAGGCCCGGCGGCGACAGCGCTGTCATCATGGGCATGTGCAAGGCCGTGTTCGCGCTCGACGACGCCGCCCGCGCCAGAAACGAACAGCGCGTGATCGACGTCGCCTTCGTCATGGAGCACACCCACGGCTTCGAGGAATTCGAACGCGCCGTGCGCGCCGCCGACTGGCAGGAAATCGAGCATCTGTCCGGCCTGCCACGCGCCGACATCGAGGCGGCAGCCGACGTCTATTGCAAGTCCGGCGCCGCGATGGGCGTGTACGGCATGGGCCTGACCCAGCACCGCAACGGCGTCCAGAACGTCACCATGCTGGTCAACCTGCTGCTCTTGCGCGGCAATATCGGCAAGCCGGGCGCCGGCATCTGCCCGGTGCGCGGCCACTCCAACGTGCAGGGCCAGCGCACCGTCGGCATCACCGAAAAGCCCGACCTGGCCCCGCTCGACAAGCTCAAGGAACAGTACGGCTTCGAGCCGCCGCGCGAAGAAGGCTTGACGACCGTCGACGCCTGCGAAGCGATCATCAAGCGCGAGCTGCACGCCTTCATCGGCCTGGGCGGCAACTTCTTGCGCGCGGTGCCGGAAACGGTGCTGATGGAAGCGGCGTGGCGCGAGCTGCCGCTGTCGGTCCAGGTCGCCACCAAGCTCAACCGCAACCACGTCATCCACGGCAAGGCGGCGTATTTGCTGCCGTGCCTGGGGCGCATCGAGGTCGACCGCCAGCGCTCGGGCGAGCAGGCGGTGACGGTGGAAGACTCCACCTCGTGCATGCACGGCTCGCGCGGCATGACTGAACCGGCCGCACCGAACCTGCTGTCGGAACCGGCGATCGTCGCCGGCATCGCCAAGGCCGTGCTCGACCCCAATCCAAAGGTCGACTGGGACCGCTGGGTGGCCGACTACGGCACCATCCGCGACGCCATCGAAGAAACCTTCCCGTCGATCTTCCACGATTTCAATGAACGGATGTGGACGCCGGGCGGCTTCCGCAAGCCGCTCGGCGCCGCCGAACGGGTGTGGAACACCGAGAGCGGCAAGGCCGAGTTCACCACGCCGGAAGAGCTGGCGGGCAATCCCGACATGAAAGGCGGGCCCGACGTGCTGCGCCTGTTCACCATTCGCAGCGACGGCCAGTTCAACACTACCATCTACAGCCACGACGACCGTTTCCGCGGCGTCAGCGGCAGCCGCATGGTGCTGTTCATGGCCCCGCGCGACATCGAACGCCACGGCCTGGCGCAAGGCGACCTGGTCACCCTGCGCACTGCCACCGATGACGGCGTCGAGCGCCGCGTCGACGGCCTGGCGATCGTCCCCTACGACGTGCCGCAGGGCTGCATCGCCGGCTACTACCCGGAATGCAATCCCCTGATTCCGCTGTGGCACCACGCCAAGGAGAGCAAGGTGCCGGCGGCCAAGTCGATCGACGTGGTCCTCGAGCGCACCGGACAAACGGGCGCGGTGACTGGAGAAACCACGGCTACGCTAAACCAGGCTACATGAACGCACCTCACCTCTTTACTGTTGCCGAGCCGGCCGCCGCGTCGCGCGTGCCGGCCGCGTCGTGGCGCGACGGCACGCTCGAAAGCGGCGACGAAATATTGGCCGAGGAAGTGCCGGTGGCCATGGTCTACAACGGCGTCAGCCACGCCGTGATGCTGGCTTCGCCGCAAGACCTGGAAGACTTCGCGGTCGGCTTTTCGCTGGCCGAGCGCATCGTGCGCGGCGCGCGCGACATCCACGACATCGAGGTCGAGGAAAGCGCGCACGGCGTCACCCTGTCGATGCGGATCGCGGCCGGCGCCATGGCGCGCTTCAAGCAAACCCGGCGCGCGCGCACAGGCAAGACCGGCTGTGGCCTGTGCGGCATCGACAGCCTGGCCTGGTTCGAGCAGGAGGCCAGCCTGCTCGACCCGCGCGACGGCGGCGCCCACGACGTCGACGGCCGTCTCGAACCCGCTGCGCTGCACCGCGCCATGACGTCCCTGTCTGCGCACCAGCAATTGCACCACGCCACCGGCGCGGCGCATGCAGCCGGCTGGGCCGGCTGGGACGGCGCAATCGCCTGTGTGCGCGAAGACGTCGGGCGCCACAACGCGCTCGACAAGCTGATCGGTGCACTGGCACGCGACGGCGTGGCACCCGACAGGGGCTTCGTGGTCGTCACCAGCCGCGCCAGCTTCGAGATGGTGCAGAAGGCGGCGCGCGCCGGCATCGCGATCCTGGCCGCGGTGTCGGCCCCGACCGCGATGGCGGTGCGCAGCGCCGAGCGCGCCGGCGTGACCCTGGCCGGCTTCGTGCGCGGCGCGCGCCACGTGGTCTACAGCCACCCGCAGCGGCTCGCACCGGCGGACTGATCCGGAACCGGCAGGCCGCCGGCACGCCACATTGCGCCTTGCCGCACGCACATCGCATAACGCTTGACGCCTTGAATTGGAACAGGTGTAAGCTTGCCAGCACGCGACACATCGCGTGAAAGGCGGTCCGATATGCCGACGTCCGACAGTTTCGAACGAGTCACCTTCCTGATCGACGACGCTGGTCAGGTCTTGAGCTGGAACCCTGCCTGCGCCGCATTGTTCGCATGCGCCGCGCAGGACATCATCGGGCAGCCGCTGGCGCGGTTGCTGCTTGGCCCGGACTGGAGCGCCCTGGCCGGCGCCGCCGGCGGCGAAGTCCAGCTCGCCAACCAGCCGGTGCGCGCGGCGCAGGTGCGCCTGAGCGCGCAGCAGGGCGCCGGCGGCAATCCACAGGGCTACGTGCTCGAGCTCACTCCCGTCGCCGACAAGGCGAGCGAGGCCGAGCGCATCGGCCATACGCCGCTGGCCTCGGTGGTCGACCTGCTGCCCGGCACTTTCTACACCACCAACCGCGACGGCCGCATCCTGCTGTGGAACCACAACCTCGAGCGGCTGTGCGAAATGATGCCGGACGAAGTAGCGGCCACCAACGCGATCGACATGCTCGAGCTGCACGACCGCCCGACCGCGATCGAGAACATCCGCCGCGTGTTCGACGACAACGCCGAGGTGCAGATGGAAGTCAACTACGTCTCGCGCAGCGGGCGCGAGACGCCGATGCTGCTGTGCGGCGCGCGCATCGACTGCAACGGCGGCCAGTACCTGTTCGGGATGGGCGTCGACATTTCCAAGCGGCGCGCGCGCGAGCAGCAGCTCAACCTGTACCGGCGCGCGCTGCATGCGGCCAGCAACGGCGTGGTGATCTGCCACGACGGCGGACCCGACCACGCGATTGAATACGTGAACCCGGCCTTCGAGCGCATCACCGGCTACGGCGCCGACGAGGTGATGGGACGCGATCCGCGCTTCATGGCCGCGCCCGGACTGGACCAGGACGAATGGCGCCGCGTGGGTCAGGCGCTCAGGGAACAGCGCTCGGTGCACACGGTAATGCGCAACCTGCGCAAGAACGGCGAGCTGTTCTGGAACGACCTGCACGTCACGCCGGTGCACGACGACAACGGCAAAGTCACCCACTTCATCGTCATCCTGAATGACGTCACCGCCTCCAAGCAGCGCACCGACCACCTGGAACACGAGGTCAACCACGACAGCCTGACCGGCCTTGCCAACCGCAACCTGCTGTGGGACCGGCTCGAGCACGCGGTGCACCTGGCCAACCGCCACCAGACCATGGTGGCCACCGTGCTGATCGACCTCGACGGCTTCAAGGCCATCAACGACACCTTCGGCCACGACGCCGGCGACGCCGTGCTGAAAGTGGTGGCGCGGCGCCTGCAGGCCACGGTGCGCGACAGCGACACGGTGGCGCGCCTGTCGGGCGACGAGTTCGTGCTGGTGCTGGTCGACCAGCCTTCGCTGCGCTTCACGCTGCGCATGGTCGACCGGGTCCGGCGCGCCTTGGGGGCGCCGGTCTCGTTCAACGGCAACGAGATCCCGCTCGGCGCCAGCCTCGGCATCTCGGCCTATCCGCACGACGGCGCCCAGGCGGTCGACCTGCTGCGCGCGGCCGACATGGCGATGTACCGCGCCAAGAACAATGGCGGCGGCCTGCACTTCTTTTCCAACGAGATGCGTTCGGCCAGCGACGCGCGCGCCGCGCTGGCCGGCAATATGCGCAACGCGATCGATGACGACGAACTGTTTTTGCTGTTCCAGCCGCGCATGGACGCGCGCAGCGGCAAGGTGCGCGGCTTCGAAGCCCTGCTGCGCTGGCGCCATCCCGAGCACGGCGTGATGCTGCCAGCTTCGTTTTTGGGCGAAGCGGAAGAAAGCGGCATGATCGTCGAGATCGGCGCCTGGGTGCTGGACCAGGCCTGCGCTTTTGCGCGCCAGCTGCGCCACGCCGGCTACGTTGGCCTGCCGGTGGCGGTGAACGTCTCGCACCGCGAATACAGCCGCGCCGGCTTCATCCCCGGCATCGCCCAGCGCATGTCCGACTACGGCCTGCCGCCGGGCAGCCTCGAGATCGAGATCCCGGAGGCCGACCTGATCCGCAACCCGGCGCTCGGACGCGATCTGTCGGCGCAATTGCGCGACGTCGGCGCCATGCTGTCGGTGGACGAGTTCGGGCGCGGGATTTCGGACCTGTCGTTCTTGCAGCAGCTGTCGGTGCGCCAGATCAAGCTGTCAAAAGCCGCAGTGCACGGCATCGGCGAGCACGGCCGCGGCAGCCTGCTGGCCAAGACGCTGATCGACATCGGACACAATCTCGACATCCCGGTGATCGGGGAAGCGGTGGAGACCGAGGCGCAGGTCGAATTCCTGCGCGCGCACGGGTGCGATCAGTTGCAGGGACAGTGGTTCAGCGAGCCGCTGTTGCCGGAGGCGGCAAGGCATATGCTGGAGCAGAGGCAGCATATGTTGTAGGCCCGCGTGTGATGAGCAGCGGGCCTACCTTGACCGGGGCCATGCCGCGACACGACTCACCCTTCGCTGGTAATCCTCTGCACCAACGCCCCCAGCACCTCTTCCGCCATCTCGTTCGACACCTGGCACGTTCCCGCATTCTCATGCCCGCCGCCGCCATACTCCAGCATCAAGGCCCCGATATTCGTCTTCGAACTGCGGTTCAGAATCGACTTGCCGGTCGCGAACACGGTATTTTGCTGCTTCACGCCCCACAGCACGTGGATCGAGATGTTCGTCTCGGGGAACAGCGCATAGATGATGAAGCGGTTGCCCGCATAAATCACGTCTTCGCCGCGCAGGTCGAGCACCACCAGGTTGCGCTCGACGCGGGCGCAGCGCCGGATCTGGTCCTTGCACTTTTCGGCGTGCTCGAGGTAAAGCGCGGTGCGCTCCAGCACGTCGGGCAAGACCATGATCTGGTCGATGCGGTGGCTGGCGCAGTAGCCGATCAGTTCCATCATCAGCTGGTAGTTGGAAATGCGGAAGTCGTGGAACCGTCCGAGCCCGGTGCGCGCATCCATCAGGAAGTTGAGCAGGTTCCAGCCGGTCGGGGCCAGCACTTCGTCGCGCGAGAAGCGTGCCGAATCGCCCTTGTCGACCGCCGCCATCATGTCGTCCCAAGCAGCCGGGAAGGTGCGTGCTCCGCCATAATGGTCGTACACCACGCGCGCCGCCGACGGCGCCTGCGGGTGGATGATGTGGTTCTGGGCACGCTCCAGGTTGCGCAGCGTTTCCGACAGGTGATGGTCGAACACCAGGTGGGCGCCGGCGACGTAGGGCAGATTGGTGGTGATGTCGCGGCTGGTGATCGCGATCTTCCCGTCCTGCATGTCCTTCGGGTGGACGAACAGGATGTCGTCGATCAGGTTCAGGTGGCGCAGCAGCACGGCGCACACCAGGCCGTCGAAATCGCTGCGGGTCACGAGGCGGAATTTCTGCTGATTCCCAGGCTGGGAACCGGCTTGAAGCGCGTTCTGCGTTGCGGACATCGGCACACCCCTTCTTCGCTGGTTGTGGACGCGGCCGGCATGATCCGGCCATGCAAGTGAATCATCATACATTGCAATATTTCTAAATAACAGGTTTTGTGGCGAAACGTCATCGCTCGATGCAGTTGTCATGGATGGCCGGCGCTGCCGTCCATTCCCGCAATCCTGCAGGCTGTCGCACGGGGGCTGGCCCTGACGCGCCGGGCGCGTTACAGTCATGCTGAGAGTTGCAACATCCCAACACCGGCCGCCGACGAGCATGAACGCCAGGGCGGGATGTGCCAGCCGCCATGGGCGGTCAAAGAAAAACATCGGAAAACGCACACGCCATGCAAGCACGCAGCACAACCCAACAGCATCTGGCCGGCCTCCTGTCCTGGCTGTACCGTTGCTTCGACGCGGTCGCCACCTGGGTGAGCCAGCTCTCGTGGTGGAAGTTCCTGCTGTTCGCCTGCCTGACGCTGGCCGCGGCCGGCATCCTGCAGCAGGAACTGTTCAACCGCCCGGCCGAGGAAGAGATCGCGCGCGCCGAGCGCGAAGCCGGCCGCCGCAGCGACGCCAGCATCCTGATCGACGAGAGCGGCATCCACTTCAATCCGCGCAACCGGGCGCGCGCCGCCGCCGCGACCGAGCCCGATGTCTCTGGCGTTCCAGGCGTGCCCGGTGCTCCCGATGCGCCGGACGCCCCGGGTGCCGACGTGCCCGCCGCCCCGCCGGCGCCGCCTGCCCCGCCCAGCCGCGGCGGTGGCGGCGCCGGCACGGTCAACGTCAACCCCAACGGCGACTCGGTCCACATCGAGCTGCCGCCGCAGATCGGCGAAGAACTGTCGAACGCGATCGAAGCGGCGGTCGAGGACGCCGCCGAGCAGAAGGTGACGCGCTACCACAAGCAGGCCTCGACCTGGTTCATGAACTTCGTGCTGCTGCTGCTGCTGGCCCTGTTCGGCACCAAGGCCCTGGTGGGCGGCAAGAAGCGCGCCGACGCCGAGGCAAAAGTCGCCAACGACGCTGCCGAGCGCGAAGCGATGCAGCGCCAGCTGTCGGAAACGAAAATGCAGATGATGCAGGCCCAGGTCGAGCCGCACTTCCTGTTCAACACCCTGGCCTCGGTCGAGCACCTGATCCGGGTCGACCCGCCGCGCGCCTCGGCCATGCAGCGCAGCCTGATCCAGTACCTGCGCGCGGTGCTGCCGCAAATGCGCGACAACGCCGTGGTCACCGGCCTCGGGCGCGAAGTGGACATGGTGCGCGCCTACCTGGACCTGCTCAAGATGCGCATGGAAGAACGGCTGACGGTGGACCTGCAGATCCCGGACGGGCTGCGCAGCGCGGCGTTCCCGCCGATGATGTTGCAGTCGATGGTCGAGAACGCCATCAAGCACGGCCTCGAATGCAAACCCGAGGGCGGCACCCTGAAGATCGTGGCCGAGGTCGCCGACAGCCAGCTGCGCGTGACCGTCACCGACGACGGCGTGGGTTTTGGCGTGATGCCGAGCGACGGCACCGGCCTGGGACTGCAAACCATCCGCGACCGGCTGCGCATGCTGCACGGCGAGGCCGGCCGCCTGCACATCGGCGCCAACAGCCCGAGCGGCGTGATCGCGACCATCGAGGTGCCGTATCAACTGTCGAAACCCGACCGCAACGACCGGCTTGCCTGAACGCCGGAATCGCGGAATAATCGTTCGATAACAAGCATCCAACAACCATTCCAAACCTGAAGAGACCGCCATGACGATTGCCGCACCGACCGCCATCATTGCCGACGACGAACGACTGATGCGCGACCAGTTGCGCATGCGCCTGGCCGAAGTGTGGCCCGAGCTGCAGATCGTGGGCGAGGCCAAGAATGGCGAGGAAGCGGTGCAGCTGGTCGGCGAACTGAAACCCGACCTGACTTTCCTGGATATCCGCATGCCGGGCAAGACCGGCATGGAAGCGGCGCGCGAGATCGGCGAGCGCAGCCAGATCGTATTCGTCACCGCCTACGACCAGTATGCGGTGGAAGCGTTCGAGCGCGGCGCGATCGACTACGTGCTCAAGCCGACCGAGCCGGATCGCCTGAAGATCACCATCGACCGCCTCAAGGAGCGGCTCGACAGCGCCGCCAACGTCGGCAATGGCGCCAACGGCAGCGGTAGCGGCGTGAACGTCAACGACAGCGTCACCGCCATGCTGTCGCAGCTGGCCGAAAAGATCGCCGCCCCCAAGCCCAAGCACCTGCAATGGATCCAGGCCAGCATCGGCCAGGACCTGCGCATGATCCCGGTCGAGGACATCCTGTTCTTCCGCTCCGACGAAAAATATACCTGTGTGCAGACGGCGGGGTTCGAAGCGCTGATCCGCAAGCCGGTGCGCGACCTGGCCGAAGAGCTCGATCCGTCGCTGTTCTGGCAGATTCACCGCGCCACGCTGGTGAATGTGAATGCGATCGAAGGCGTGACGCGCGATATCCGCGGACGGCATCTGGTGCTGGTCAAGGGGCGGCCGGAGAAGCTGGAAGTGAGCCGCAGTTTCCTGCATCTGTTCAAGCAGATGTGATGGATGCGCGCGGCCGCCTGCACCGTAGCCTGTGGGGCGCACGCCCCAGGCGCCAGCCGTATTTGTCGCCCCTCAACGTCCCCGCCCCACCCAGCAGTTAAGGTAGAAATCCCGGCCCGCCCCCTGCGGGCCCTACCTTCACACCCCACATGACACTTCAGCGCAGTTACCGCCGCCTCGGCGCGAACCGGGCGATGCTGCTGGCCGGCTTCATGGGCGGCGTTTGCACCAGCCAGATGGTGGCGGCGCTGCGCCGCCCGCGTCCGCCGGCGCGTGGCGGGCGTGGCTTCGACAGCCGGCGCATCGTCCACAGCGCCAGCGACGCCATCCTGTCGGTCGACGAGCGCACCCGCATCCTGCTGGCCAACCCGGCCGCGGCCCACATGTTCGGCACCGGCGTCGGCGTCATGAAAGGCAGCGCGCTGGCGCGCTTCATCCAGCCGCCCAACGCGGCCATCGCCAGCGCCGGATCCGACCAGGCCCTGACGCCGCTCGACTACTTCCCCACCGGCAGCGGCCGCGCCGGCCGCCGCGCCACCGACTATGCCGTCACCGGCATCCGCGCCAACGGCCAGCTGTTCCCGATCGAAGGCTCGATCTCGAGCGTCACCCACGAAGGCCGCCACGTCTACACCGTGATCCTGCGCGACGTCTCCGAGCGCCACCTGGTACAGCAAAAGCTGAGCCGCTCGCACGACCAGCTGCGCCAGCTGTCGGCCGCCCTGCAAAGCATCCGCGAAGAAGAACGCACCCACATCGCGCGCGAACTGCACGACGACCTCGGCCAGCTGCTGGCCTCGCTGCGCATGGACCTGGCCCTGATCAGCCGCCTGGACCACCTGCCCGACGCCAGCGTGCACCTGATCGGCGGCATGGAAAACAATCTCCTGACCGCGATCGCCTCGCTGCGCCGCATCGCCACCAACCTGCGCCCGCGCGCACTCGACGAGGGCGGCCTGTACTTCGCCCTGCAGGGCTTGCGCGACGAATTCGTCGAACGCCACGGCATCGCCTGCACCCTGCTGGCCGACGAAGCCGAACTGCGCCTGGACGACGCCTCCAGCACGGCGGTATTTCGCATCGTGCAGGAAGCGCTGACCAATATCGCGCGCCACGCCGACGCCGGCAACGTGGTCATCAACCTGTATCGCCTGAACCATGACCTGCTGGTGACGATCCGCGACGACGGCCGCGGCATCCGCGCCGAAGACATGGACAAGGCCGAATCGCTCGGCCTGGTCGGCATGCGCGAGCGGGTCTGGGGCATGCACGGCGAAATCACCATCGCCAGCGACGAACTGCCCGGCACCCGCATCGACATCGTGCTGCCGCTGACGGGGCGCCAGGCCGAGCCGGGCCAGCGCTAGCGCTGGCCGATCTGGCGGTCGATGCCTTTCAGCACCCGCTCGCTGCGCTTGCCGTAGCGGTCGGTGAAACAGGCCGTACCGCCGCGCAGGTTCAGGAAAGCCGCAGTGCCAGCGCGCACAGCGTCAGCAACAGGATCGGCAGCGTCAGCACGATGCCGATGCGGAAATACTCGCCCCAGGAGATGCGGATCCCCTTGGCCGCCAGTACGTGCAGCCACAGCAGCGTGGCGAGGCTGCCGATCGGCGTGATCTTGGGACCGAGGTCGCTGCCGATCACGTTGGCGTAGATCATCGCTTCGCGCACCGCGCCGCTCGTGGCCGTGGCGTCGATCGACAGCGCTCCCACCAGCACGGCCGGCATATTGTTCATGACCGAAGACAGCAGCGCGGCGACCAGGCCGGTGCCCAGCGCGGCGCCCCAGACGCCGTGCGCGGCGCAGCGTTCGAGCACGGCGCTCAGGTGATCGGTCAGCCCGGCATTGCGCAAGCCGTACACCACCAGGTACATGCCGAGCGAGAACACCACGACTTGCCACGGCGCGCCCTGGAGCACCGCGCGCGTCGAGATGGCGCGGCCGCGCGCCGCCACTGCCAGCAGGGCCAGCGCGCCCAGCGCCGCCACCGCGCTGATCGGCACGCCGAGCCGCTCGAGCCCGAAGAAGCCGGCCAGCAGCAGCGCCAGCACCCACCAGCCGACCACGAAGGTGGCGCGGTCATGGATCGCCTCCTGCGGTTGCTTCAACTGCGCCAGATCGTAGCGCGCCGGGATGTCGCGCCCGAAGAACCACAGCAGTGCGCCGAGCGTGGCCAGCACCGCCACCAGGTACACCGGCACCATCACCGCCGCGTAGCGATTGAAACCGATATCGAAATAATCGGCCGACACGATGTTGACCAGGTTAGACACGACCAGCGGCAGGCTGGCGGTGTCGGCGATGAAGCCGGCCGCCATTACGTAGGCCAGCACCGCGCGCGGCGGGAAGCGCAGCGCCGCCAGCATGGCGACCACGATCGGCGTCAGGATCAGCGCCGCGCCATCGTTGGCGAACACGGCTGCGACCAGTGCGCCGAGCAGGATCAGGAGCACGAACAGGCGCCGTCCGCTGCCCCTGCCCCAGTGCGCGACGTGCAGGGCTGCCCACTCGAACGAGCCGGCGCGGTCGAGCAGCAGGCTGATGATGATGATCGCCACGAAGGCGCCGGTGGCGTTCCAGACGATCTGCCACACGACCGGGATGTCGCCGATTCCGATCGCGCCGGCCAGCAGCGCCACCACGGCGCCGGCGGCGGCGCTCCAGCCGATGCCGAGGCCGCGCGGCTGCCAGATCACCAAGGTCAGGGTTCCCAGAAAAATCAGGATTGCGGTCAGCACGCCAACTCCTCGATGATGCTTTCCACGTGGCGCGCACTCGGCCAAACGGTAATGACGGTGATGCGCTTCATGGAACGATGTGGCCGATGCGGTCCAACGCTTCCTTGAAGCGGGTACGATCGTTCTGCAACGTGTCAGCTTGCAGCACAAGGAAAGCCTCGATGCGCGCGCGCAGGATCACGTACGTACGCTCGAAAGCAGCTGCGATCTCGGCCTCGCTGCCCTCGATGTGGCTCGGGTCCGCCACACCCCAGTGCGTACGCAGCACCGGACCCAGGTAGGCCGGGCAGGTTTCGCCGGCCGCGCCGGCACAAACGGTCACGACGATGTCGGGCGTAGCCGGCAGTGCGTCCCACGACTTGCTGTAGTAGCCGTCGGTCGAAATCCCCTTGCGCGCCAGCAGCGCCAGCGCCCGCTCGTTGAGCTTGCCCGCAGGCTGGCTGCCGGCGCTGATGCCGTGCCAGCCAGCCGGCGCCAGATGGTTGAACAGCGCTTCGGCGATCAGCGAACGGCACGAGTTGCCGGTGCACAGGAACAGGACGTTCATTGTGCCTCCTGGACCAGGCTCAGCTGCCAGTAGCCGACGTCAACCCAACGCTCGAACTTGTAACCGACGTCGGCGAAATGCGCCACCTTGCGAAACCCGAGCCGCTCGTGCAGCGCGACGCTGCGCGCGTTCGGCTGCGCGATGCCGGCGATGACCGTGCGCACACCGGCCGCGCGCAACCGGTCGATCAGACGCCCATACAGCAGCGCACCCCAGCCGCGCCCGCTTGCGCCATCGGCCAGGTAGACCGTGCTTTCCACCGAAAACCGGTAAGCGGGACGGGCGCGCCATGTGGTGGCATAGGCGTAGCCAACCAGTTCGCCTTCATGCAGCGCAACCAGCCAGGGCAGTCCGGCGTCGACGACGTCACGGATGCGGCCCGCCATCTCGGCTTCCTGCACCGGCTGCTCTTCGAAGCTGATGGTGGTGTCGATGATATAGCGGTTGTAGATCGCAACGATGCGCGCGGCGTCGGCGCTGGTGGCGGGACGGATCTCGATGGTCGGCATGATTCTCGCAATAAAGAACGTCGGTGGGTGGTCAGCTGTTCTTGCAGCCGGCTTGTTGTGCCGGCATGCAGGGAACCCCGCCGCAGCAGTTCTCGGTGAGGAAGGCCATCAGCGCATCCATGCTGTCGTAGCGCGCCACGTAGATGACGAAGCGTCCTTCGTGGCGCGACGTGACCAGCCCGGCGTGGGCCAGCTCCTTCAGGTGAAATGACAGCGACGACGGATTCAGGTCGAGCGCATCCGAGATTTTGCTCGCGGCCAGCCCTTCCGGCCCGGCCTGCACCAGCAGGCGAAACGCCGCCAGGCGCGACGCGTGCGACAGCGCCGCCAGCGCGCTTGCCGCCTGTGAAATATCCATGCACAGACCCTTTAACAAGGAACGCCACCAGGCGGTAGCGCTACATCATCATAATTCAATAATTGTTGAATTGTGATGATGAAAACAGCTTGCCGGTGGCGCGTCAAGTGCTTTCCAAATCCGCCTATTGCGGAAATACAACATGGCCAAGCTGTCATCAACTCGACACATTGGCTCGATAACATTCGGGTCGATCTGAGTTGACTTGCTAACTCAACATCTTGTCGAAACCAAACTGGAGATCTTCATGAAGTATAAATGCCTGGCCGCCGCACTGCTGTCTTCCCTCCCGCTGTTCGCCCACGCGCAAACCAACGTCCAGATCTATGGCGTGATGGATGCAGCGATCGCAATCGAGGACACCGATGCGCCGGGCACCGACCGTCGCACCGTCGTCAACTCGGGTAACCAGTCGAGCAGCCGCCTCGGCTTCCGCGGCACCGAAGATCTGGGCAACGGCTTGAAAGCACTGTTCAACATCGAGAGCGGCGTCTCGCTCGACACCGGCGCCGCCGATTCGACCATGTGGGGCCGCCGCGCCGTGGTCGGCCTGCAAGGCGAATTCGGTACCCTGACCCTGGGCCGCGAGTACAGCCCGATCGCCGCCGTCGGCGCCGCTTCGGACATCCTGGGCCAGGGCATGTTCGGCAGCAACCTGTCGGCCTTCGGCACCAACCGCATGACCCGTCGCCTGTCGAACTCGGTCAACTACAAATCGAACTCGCTGTCGGGCTTCACCGTCAACGCGGCCTACGCCACCGGCGAAACCAACGTCGACAGCGCACCGTCGGGCGACCTGCTGGGCGCGTCGCTGGAATACAAGAACGGCGGCCTGTACCTGGGCGGCGGCTACCACCAGACCGAGCGCCTGAACTCGGGCGACGACAAGGAAATGGCGTTCGGCGCCGGTTTCACCTTCGGCGCCTTCGAGATCAAGGGCAACTGGCTGAAGGCCGAGCCGGAACTGCAACCTGAGTACACCAACGCCAACATCGGCGCATCGTACGCCATGGGCGCCAACAAGTTCTTCCTGAACTTCCAGCAGCAGAAGTTCGACCTGAACGACGCCAAGGGCAACACCGTGTCGGTCGCCTACACCTACTCGCTGTCGAAGCGCACCAACCTGTACACGACCTACGCCCAGCTGCGCAACAACGGCCGCGCCGCCTTCGGCATCAACTCGTCGTCGACCAACGTGACCCCGCCGGCCACCGCCCTGGGCGCCGATCCATCGGTGTTCACCGTCGGCCTGCGCCACTCGTTCTAAGCGGAATCTCCGCTGCGCGCCCCTGCAGAAAGGGGCGCTTCGGATGCCGGCCTTGCGCCGGCATCGTGCATTGCGGGCCTCAGGAATAGGCCGAACTCATGTTCAGCACGCCGTTCGCGCCGCGCGGGAAGAAGCCGCCCATGGTCACCGATTCCTTGCTCAGGTAGACGATGTTGAGCACGTCGCCCGGGGTACGGCTGAAGGCGATGCCGTCCTTGTCGAGCGGCACGATGTTCGACACCGTGCTGTCCGCCGGGTCGACGATGCCCTGATCGACGTCGCTCGAACCATCGAGACTGTCGCGCGCATTCGATATCGCCGTCGCTGCAGTGCGCAGCGTTGGCGCGGTCAATCCTTTGGTGTACAGCACGGTGCGCACCAGGCCGGCATGATAGGCCTCTGCCGCCAGGATGCCGGCCGCGGCTTCCAGGAAGGTCTTGTTCTGGATCAGTGGCGACGCGCCCTTGTATGCCGTTACCCCGACATCTTCGAAGATGAAGGCGCCGAGCAGGAAGTTTTCATCGCTGGCATATGGGTCGAACGCGACCCCTGGTCCCACCAGTCCCGCCGCGCGCGCGGCATTCGAAAAGGCGCCGTTGGGATCGGTTCCGCCGATGTCGATCGCCGGTTGCGCCACCGCCGCCGCACCCAGTGCGGCGCGCAGGAAGCCGACGTGGGCGATTTCGTCGCGCGCAATCTCCTTGGCATATTGGGCCACCAGCGGGTCCTTGAACTGCACCTGGCGTCCACCGGTCACCGCCCCTTGCGTGCCGGTACCGCCCACCAGATTCGCCGCCAGGCCGACGCCGAACACCGCATACGAGTAGAACTGCGCCTCCAGGTATTCCAGGTTGAGGGCGAAATTGAGGATGTCGACGTCGGTCGGCTGCGCCGCCTGGGCGACCGCATCCTTGACCGAACCGCCGCAGGCGCTCAGGAAGGTGCCGCCCACCAGGCCGACGCTCATGCCGCCCACGTTCTTGAAGAAGGAGCGCCGCTTTTCGAGTTTTTCCTTGCGTGATTCGAGCAACGCCAATGTCACATTCGTGTCTGTCATGGTAGTTCTCCGGTTGAAACAACGGTCAAGAAACTGGGCCAGCGCGCGCTCGAACGTGTCAACCGGAACACTGACTGAAGCGGACGATGCGGCGCGTATAGCTTGTACGCACGCGCCGCGCGTTCGGTTTCAACAAATTGAAAAATCTTCACACGCTCCTGCCGAAGCGGCGACGCTACGCTGCCGCGCTGCCGTGCGAGCCTCCAGGCCAAGGCATGTTATTGTCAATACACCAATTTTATGTTCACACCATCCACGAAAGCCGGCAGTGCCAGACACCCTTCCCCTCGATGCCGAACAGCTGGGCGCCTGGCTGCACGGCACTGCCCAAGGCGATGCGGCCGCTTTCCGCGCGCTGTATGACGCGACGTCAGCGAAACTGTTTGGCTACGCCATGCGTATACTGGGGAAACGCGAACTGGCCGAGGAGGCGCTGCAGGACGGGTTCGTCGCGATCTGGCATGGCGCCGGCGGCTACCGCCAGCAGCTGGCCGCGCCCATGACCTGGATGACCACGATCGTGCGCAACAAGGCGCTCGACCGCCTGCGCGGCAGCGCGCGCGACAGCGACCTGAACGGCCCCGTCTTCGACCACGACGTCATGCAGGCATTACACGATCCGCGCGCCACCCCGATCGAAGCGCTGCTGCTGAGCAGCGAAGCGAAAGCGCTGGCCTATTGCATGTCGACGCTGGACGGCATGCACCGGCAAGTGGTCGGCCTGGCGTTCTTCCACGACCTGTCGCACAGCGAGGTAGCGCAGCAGATGGCGGTTCCGATCGGCACCATCAAGACCTGGATCCGGCGCAGTTTGGAACGGCTCAAGGCTTGCCTGGCCAAGGGCGAACGCGCATGAGCATCCGCGACAACGCCGAACTGCGCGACAAGCTGGCTGCCGAATACGTTCTCGGCACGCTCAAGGGTGGCGCACGGCGCCGTTTCGAAACGGTGATGCGCGACGACGCCGGCCTGCAGCGCCTGAGCACCGAGTGGCAACAGCGCCTGGCGCCGATGGGAGAGTTCGCGCCGCCGCGGCAACCGCGCACCCAGGTCTGGCGCGCCATCGAGCAGCGCCTCGGCCTGCGCCGGCGCCACGCTGCCTGGCAATTCTGGCGCAGCGAATCGCTGGTCTTGTGGCGTTCAGTCGGCCTGGCGTCGCTGGCGCTGACCCTGGTGCTGGCGGCGACGCTGGTGCTGCAGCCGGGGTTGCGCGATGCGCCCCGGGTCGACCACCTCGCCGCCCTCGCCGACGACAAGGCCAGGACCGCCCTGCTGCTGACGGCCGACAGCGAACGCGGCGTCATCACCGTGCGTCTGCTCGAGCACGCGCCGGTGGCCGCCGACAAGTCGCTGCAGTTGTGGGCCGTGCCCATCAAAGGCAATCCACGCTCGCTCGCGGTGCTGGGCGGACAAGGCGCCGTCGCGCTCGGACTGACACGCGAAGCGCTCGGCGACGACGTCGCGCTGCTGGCTGTTTCGCTTGAACCGCGCGGAGGCTCGCCCGAAGCGGCAGGACCGACCGGGCCGATCCTGTACAAGGGCGCCTGGGTGCGCATCGAATAAGTGGCGCGAGACCGGGCCGACGGGCGTCGGGGCCGCTGCCGGCGCCGCGCCCCCCCAGCGAACATCAGTCGCGCAGCGCCTGCACCGGACTCATGCGCATTGCCAGCGCCGTGTGACGCGCCACCGCCAGCAGCGCCGCCAGCGCCGCCACCGCCAGCCCGGCCAGCAATGGCCACCCGCCAAACGGCGCCCGTTCGACGAAGCCGGCCAGGTAATGCCGGATCGCCAGCGCCGCCAGCGGCAGGCCGACCAGCGCAGCCACGCCGATGCTCAGGCCGAATTCGCGGCCAAGACGCAGTGCGATGGCGCCGTTGCCCGCGCCATACAGCTTGCGCACCACGATCTCGCGCCGGCCGCGCTGCACCGTATAGGCCGACAGCACGTAGATGCCGAATGCCGACAAGGCCAGCGCCACCGTGCTGGCCGCGCCCAGCATCTGCGCCATGCGCCGGTCGGTGCTGTAGTTTTCGGCAAACACGCTCGACGCGCTCTGCAGCTGCAGCGGCGCTTCCGGATAATGGCGGCGCCACAGCGGCTCGAGCAGCGCCCCCAGCTCCTGCTGCGTCAGCGCCGAGCGCAGCGTGATCACCGAGCCCAGTTCGGTCACCTGGTAGATCACCGGCGCCGGGCGCTCGCGCAGCGAGTGGTAGCGCAGGTCGGGCGCCACCCCGACGATGGTGACATTGGAAGAGCTCTCGCCCGCGAACGGCATCTGGCCGACCGCATCGCGCGCGCTGCGGTAGCCCAGCGCGCGCACCGCCTCCATGTTCAGCACCGCCAGGCCGCGCGACGGCCGGTCCTGCTGCGGATCGAACAGCCGTCCGGCCAGCGGACGCAGCCCGTACAGCGCGAAGAAGGCGGGCGACACCTGCTTGACCTCGACCCGGAAGCTGCCGCCCTTGCGCAGGTCGAAGCCGGCGATCATCCTGTTGCCGTCGCGTCCCACGGCTTCGGCCGCGACCGCCACGCCCGCTACTGCCGGCAGGCGCTCGATCTCGCGCGCCAGGCCGCGGATCTGCTCGTCGTTTGACGCCGGCAGGCGCAGCAGCGCAAGCCCGGCCGGGTCGAAGCCCGGATCGGCATGGCTGGCATACCAGGTCTGCCAGCCGACCGCCACCGTGATCGCAGTCAGGGCCATCGCCACCGCGAACTGCAACACCGTCAGCAGCCGGCGCAGCCACAGGTTGCCGACCGTCTCGCTGGCGCTGTCGCGCCCCGCCAGCACCGTGGCCGGATGCACCCGCAGCGCGGTCCAGGCCGGATACAGGCCGGCCGCCACGCCGGCGATCAGGCCGCACACCAGGCCGATCGCCACGCGGCTTGGGGTGAAGAAGTTGTCCAGCGGCCGGTCGACCAGGGCGGCGAAGGCCGGCATCAGCAGCCAGGCCAGCAGGATGCCGGCGCCGGTCGCCAGCAGCGCCACCAGCGCCGACTCGGCCACGAACTGGCCGGCCACGCGCGCCGCGCCCGCGCCGAGCACCTTGCGCATGCCGATCTCGCGCTGGCGCCGCAGCGCGCGCACGCTGGACAGGTTGATCCAGTTGGTCAGCGCCAGGCCCAGGATCAGCAGTGCGACCCCGGCCAGCGCCAGCGTGGCGTCCCGGTTGCCGACGTTGCGGGTCGCGCGGCCGCTGGCCAGGTCGGGATCGAAGTAGGCATCCGGCAACGCAAGCAGCTTGACCTCGGTGCCCGGCCCGGCACGCCCGGTTACCGACACCGAGCGCAACATCTGCTCCATCGGCGACGCGTCGATCGCGGCCTGCATCGCCTTGACCAGCGGCGCCGGGTCCTGGCCGGGTCGCAGCCGCACCACCACGCCGCCGCGCTGGCTGTCGTCGGGCCGGGCCAGCCGCGCGCCCTGGTCGCGCGTCAGGCTCAGGGGACCGGTCAGCACGTCCCAGCGCAGGGTCGCGTTGGCCGGCACGTCGGGCAGCACGGCCAGCACCTGCAGCACCTCGTTCTTGTGCCGCAGCGTGGCGCCCAGCACGTCGCCCCGTCCGAACAGGCGCAGCGCGGTTTCCTGCGTCAGCGCGACACCGTCGGGCCGCGCCAGCGCCGCGTTCAGGTCGCCCTGCAAGGGCGCAAGCCCGAACATCTGAGTGAACGCGGGTTCGACCGCCATCAGGTTCAGTTGGTGCAGCCGGTCGCCGACGCGCAGCGTGCGCGTCTCCTCGTGCGCGATGCTGACCAGTTCGCCCAGGCCGCTGTCCACCACCGCGTTGCGCACCAGGAGCATGGTGCCGGGGTGCCAGCTTGGGCGCGGGAAATGATGCATGCGCTCCTTGGCCATGTAGATGCGCTCGGCCTGCGGCACGTGGCTGTTGTAGCTCAGGCACCAGGCCACGAAACCGACCAGCAGGTAGCAGGCGGCGCAGGCCACGGCCAGGCCGAGCACCGTGACGGCGGAGTAGCCCGGCTCGCGCAGCAGCAGGCGCCAGCCGACCAGGAAGTCGCTTGCGCCGAACAGGCGCAGGCGCGCGCGCCGTCCCGCCTGGGTACCGGGGACGCCGGATGAAGCGGACATGACAGGTTCCTTTTCGATGATGTGCATGGTGGTCGCTTCAGGTTCAGCCGCGCAGCGCCTGCACGGGGCTCATGCGCAGCGCCAGCAGCGTGTGACGCAGGGTTGCCAGGGCGCCCGCTGCCAGCGCCAGCGCCAGGCCGATCGCCAGCGGCCAGCCGCCGAACGGCGCGTGCTCGGTAAAGCCGCTCAGGTAATGGCGGATCGCCAGCGCCGCCGGCGGCAGGCCAAGCAGCGCCGCCACGCCCAGGCTCAATCCGAACTCGCGCCCGAGGCGGCGCGCGATGGCGCCGTTGCCGGCGCCGTACAGCTTGCGGATCACGATCTCGCGCCGCCCGCGCTGCACCGTGTAGGCCGACAGCACGTAGATGCCGAACGCCGACAGGGCCAGCGCCACCAGCGCGGCCGCGCCCAGCATCTGCGCCATGCGCAGGTCGCTGGTGTAGTTCTCGGCAAAGACGCTGCCCGCGCTTTGCATCTGCATGATCCCGTTCGGGTAAACCTGGCGCCACACCGGCGCCAGCAGCCGGCCGAGGGTTTGCTGGTCGAGCGCCGAGCGCACCGCGATCACGGTGGCGACGTCGGTCATCCGGTAGATCATTGGACCTGCGCGCTCGCGCAGCGACTGGTAGCGCAGGTCGGGCGCCACGCCGATGATGACGGTGTCAAGCGAGCGCTCCTCGGGCGCGAACGGCATCTGGCCGATCGCCGCCGCGGCGCTGGGGTAGCCCAGCGCCTGCACCGCCGCCATGTTGAGCACCACCAGGCCACGCTCCGGAAGGTCGGTCCTCGGATCGAACAGGCGCCCGGCCAGCGGCCGCATGCCGTACAAAGCGAAGAACTCGGGCGACACGTCCTTGAGTTCGACGCGGAAGTCCTCACCCTTGCGGGTACTGAAGCCGCCGATGATGCGGATATCGTCGCGGCCCACCGCCTCGGACTGCACCGTCACGCCCTCGATCTGCGGCAGGCGCGCCAGGGCGCGCACCAGGCCGCGCACCTGCTCGTCCTCCGATTCCGGCACCCGGATCAGCGCCAGCTTGGACGGGTCGAACCCGGGATCGGCATGGCTGGCGTACCAGGTCTGCCACCCGACCGCCACGGTGACGGCGGTGAGCGCCATCGCCACGCCGAACTGCAGCACCGTCAGGGTACGCCGCAGCCACAGGTTGCCGACCGTCTCGCTGGCGCTGTCGCGCCCCGCCAGCACCACGGCCGGGCGCACGCGCAGCGCGGTAAAAGCCGGATACAGGCCCGCCACCACGCCCACCAGCAGGCCGCACGCCAGCCCGCTCGCCAGCCGCGCCGGCGTGAAGAAGCCCTGCAGCGGGCGATCGACCAGCGCGGCAAACGGCGGCAGCAGCAGCCATGCGAGCACGATGCCGGCCACGGTCGCCACCAGCGCCACCAGCACCGATTCGGCCACGAACTGGCCGGCCACGCGCGCTGCGCCCGCCCCGAGCACCTTGCACATGCCGATCTCGCGCTGGCGCCTGAGCGTGCGCACCGTGACCAGGTTGATCCAGTTGGTCATGGCCAGCGCCAGGATCAGCAGCGCGACCGCGCCCAGCGCCATCACCGGTCCCTTTTGACCATAGCGTTCGGCCTCGCGTCCGCTGCCCAGGTCGGGGTCGAAGTAAGCGTCGGGCAGCGCCACCAGCGCGGCTTCGGTGCCGGGCCGGCCCAGTGGGCGCGTGAGCGGGCCGCCGCGCGTGCGGCGTTCGAGCGGCGAATCGTCAAGCGCCTGCTGAATCAGGCGCTCCAGCACCGCCTTGTCCTGGCCCGGATGGAGCTTGATGAAGACGCTGCCGCGCTGCTCGTCGGTGGGCCGCGCCACGCGCGCCGCCAATGGCCGGGCGCGGCTCAAGGGCCCGGTCAGCACATCCCAGCGCTGGGTAACATTCGATGGCACGTCGGGCAGGATCGCCAGCACCTGCAGCACTTCGTCGCCGGAGCGCACGGTGGCGTTCAATGCGGGACGGTCGCCGAACAGGCGCCGCGCGGTCTGCTGGGTCAGCGCCACGCCATCGGGCCGGCCCAGGGCCGCCTTGACGTCGCCGGCCAGCGGGACGATGCCGAAGATGTCGGCAAAGGCGCGGTCGACGGCGAACATCTCGACCTTGTGCAAGTTGTCGCTGACACGCAGCGGCTTGCCGATCGGATCGGCGATGCTGGCATGTTCGGCCATCTTGCTGTCCAGCGCCGTGTCACGCAGGAACAGCATGGCGCGCGTATTCCAGTCCGGCCGCGGGAAGTGGTTCACGCGCTGCTTGACCACATACACACGGTCGGCATGCGGCACGTGGCTGTTGTACTGCATGCACCAGGCCACGAAGCCGATCAAGAGGTAGCAGGCGGCGCACGCCACCGTCAGGCCCAGCATCGTCACCGCGGAATATCCCGGCTCGCGCAGCAGCAGGCGCCAGCCGACCACGAAGTCGCGCGCTTTGAACAGGCCGAGCGTCACGCCGCCTTCTCCGCATCGACCACGATGCGTCCGTCGAGCAGGTCGAGCGTGCGCGAGGCCTGCGCCGCGTGGCTTGGGGAGTGGGTGACCATGACCACGGTCGTACCTTCGGCGTTAATCGTGCGCAGCATGCGCATCACTTCGTCGCCGTGCGCCGTGTCGAGGTTACCGGTCGGTTCGTCGGCCAGCAGCAGCGCCGGCCCGGCCACCAGCGCGCGTGCGATCGCCACCCGCTGCTGCTGGCCGCCGGACAGCTGCGACGGCTTGTGCTTCGCGCGGTGCGCCACGCCCAGCCGTTCGAGCATGGCCTGCACCCGCGCGCGTCGTTCGCGCCCGCCGGTGCCGGTGTATTCCAGCGCCAGCTCCACGTTCTCGAACACGTTCAGTTCGTCGATCAGGTTGAAGCTCTGGAAGATGAAGCCAATGCGTCCGCGCCGCAGGCGGTTCAGGCGCGCTTCGCTCCAGCCCGAGACGTCCTGGCCGTCGAACACATACTGGCCCTGGCTCGGCACGTCGAGCAGGCCGAGAAGGCTGAGCAGGGTGGACTTGCCGCAGCCCGAAGGGCCGGTGATGGCCACGTATTCTCCAGCTTCGATCTCCAGATCGATCCGGTCGAGGGCGCGGGTCTGGACTTCGCCCGCCTGGTGGATCTTGCTAACGCCTGACAGTTTGAGCATCAAGGATTCCTTTCGATGGATTGCGAGTTTACTGCGTAATTTTTTGTGCAAGTCATTCCGCGATGGCGAGAATCGCCGACTGGCCGAAGGCGGCGTAGCTCGACACCACCACCCGTTCGCCGGCCTGCAGGCCGTCGAGGATTTCGACCTGGCCGCCGCTGCGGCGGCCGACCCGGATCGGGCGCCGCAGCGCTTCCTTGCCGTCCGTTCCCACCACATAGGCCCAGGCGCCGCCGCTGTCGCCGAGGAAGGCGCCGGCCGGCAGCAGCAGTGCCGGCGCCGGCTGGCCCAATGTGAGTTGCGTGTCCAGGCTCTGGCCGGGACGCAGGCCGGCCGGCTGCTCTTCCGTGAACAGCAGTTCGGCGCTGAAGCGCCCTTCCTTGATCTGCGGGTAAACGCGCGCCACCTCGACCGCATAGCTGCGTCCTTCGTGGGTCACGGCGCCGCCACGTCCCACAGCGATCCGGTTCAGGTAGAACTCGTCGATGCGCGCGGCCAGCTTGAAGTGGCTCGGATCGTCGATGCGGCCGACGTTCTTGCCGGTGACGATCGACTCGCCCACCTGCAGCCGGAAGTCGGTCAGGCGCCCGGCCACCGGGGCGCGCACCACCAGCGCCTCCACCGTCGCCTGCACCAGCTGCAGACCGCCGTCGAGGGTGCCGATCGCGCCTTCGAGCTGGCCCAGCGCCTTGCCGCGCACGACGCCTTCGGCCGCGGCGCGTTTCTGTTCCAGCGCCACCGCGCGCGCTTCCTTGTCGACCGCGTCGCGCATCTCGTCCAGCGCCACGTTCGAGATGAAGCCGCGCTCGGCCAGCTGTTCGCTCCGCGCCAGTTTCTTGCGCGCCTGGGTCAGCGCAAAATCGAGTTCGTCCAGCCGGCGCTGGCGCGTACTGCGGTCGCTCTCCTGCGCCAGGCGCAGGTTGGACAGGTTGTAGATCTGCTGCGCCTGTTCGGCCTGGCGCGCCAGCAGTTCCAGGTTGCGTTGCGGGTTCGAGATGCGAAACAGCAGCTGGCCCTTGGTGACGGCCTCGCCGTCGCGCGCAAAGACTTCTTCGATGCGGCCCGATTCCACCGAGTCGAGCACCACCGAGTCGCGCGCCTCGGCGCTGGCGCGCAGCACGATCTCGTCGCGAAACGTGCCGCGTTCGACCACGGCGATATCGAGGTCGGCGCGCTTGACCTGCAGGCCGCGCGGCACCTGGCTCCAGGCCGCGGCCAGGGCCGCCACCACCAGCGCGGCGCCGCCGCAGGCGAGCAGGATGGTCTTGCCGCGTTTCTTCGGCACGACCGTGTCCATGGCGCTGCCGGAAGCTGGGGTGGTGTGAAGACGTGGTTGCATGATGGTGGCGGCAAGTGGCGATACCACCCTTATTGCAAGCGCCGTGCCATGCGCTTTTACGGCCCTTTTCACCCGCTGCGGGTAGCGAGTGTCCGCTTCCGGACAGGTCGGGTGTGCGCATGCGGACAGGCGGCAAAACAGCGTCCGGCATGCGCGCTTTGGCTGCTAGAATGCCCCGGTCCACCGCACCGCCCACTGCCATGCAACCATCGACCGCCCGCCTCCTGATCCTCGACGACGACGCCGACGTGGCGTTCGCGGCGCGCATGCTGCTGCGCCGCCGCCATGGCGACATCAGGGTGCTGCACGACCCGGCGGGACTGATCGCGCAGTTGGCCCAGGCCGACGTCGACGTGGTGCTGCTCGACCTGAACTTCACGCCCGGCCGCACCGATGGCGCCGAAGGCCTGGCGGCGCTCGACCTGCTGCTGCGCCAGCCGCGGCCGCCGGCCGTGATCGCCCTCACCGCCTACGCCGACGTGCCGCTGGCAGTGGAAGCGCTCAAGCGCGGCGCCAGCGATTTCATCACCAAGCCGTGGGACAACGCGCGCCTGCTGGCGGCGGTCGACAGCGCGCTGGCGCGACGTGCGGCGCCGCCCACGCCGGGCGCCACGTCGGCGCTGATGGGCGAGTCGAATGCGATGAATGCGGTGCGCGCCATGGTGGCCAGCGTCGGCCCGACGGAAGCGAACGTGCTGGTGCTGGGCGAGAACGGCGTCGGCAAGGAACTGGTGGCGCAGGCGATCCACCTGGCCTCGCGCCGCGCCGATAAAAGCTTCCTGGCGGTGGACATGGGCGCGCTGCCGGAAGCGACCTTCGAGAGCGAGTTGTTCGGCCACCGCAAGGGTTCGTTCACCGACGCCAAGGCGAGTCGCGACGGGCGCTTCCAGGCCGCGCGCGGCGGCACCCTGTTCCTCGACGAGATCGGCAACACGCCGCTGGCGGCGCAGGCCAAATTGCTGGCCGCCCTGGAGCGGCGCGCGGTGACGCCGCTCGGCGCCGACCGTCCGCAAGACATCGACGTGCGCATCGTCAGCGCCACCAACCTCGATGAAGCGCATCTGTTCGACCCGGCCGTGTTCCGCCCCGACCTGCTGTTCCGCCTGAACACGATCGTGATCCGGGTGCCGCCGCTGCGCGAACGGAAAGAAGACATTCCCGGCCTGCTGCGTCACTACCTGGGCCATTACGAGCGCCAGTATGCGCGTCCGGCGCGCGGCTTGTCCGATGCCGCGCTGGCGTCCCTGAGCGCCTGGCACTGGCCGGGCAACGTACGCGCGCTGCGTCACGCCTGCGAGCGCGCCGTGATCCTGGCGCTCGGGACGCACTACGAATTCGCCGACTTCGGCCTGGTCGATCCCACGCCTGCGTCTGCACCGTCGTCAGCACCCGCGCAGGCCGACGAGCGCACGCTGGGCGACCTCGAACGCGCCGCCATCGCCGCCGCCATGGACGGCGCCAAGGGCAATATCAGCGAAGCGGCGCGCCGCCTGGGCCTGAGCCGCGCGGCGCTGTACCGCAAGCTGGACAAGCATGGCCTGTAAGCGCTGCTATTGCTTCGCACTGGTATTGGCCATGATGGCGCTGGCGGCCGGTGCGGTCACGCTGCAGGATTCGCCGCGCTTGTTGGTGATCTGCGCCGTGGCGATGCTGGTGCTGGCTGGCTTGTTGTGGCACGCGCTGGGGCGCATCGCGGCGCCGGCCGAAGTCATCGCGGCACCCGCGCCGCTGCCGCAGGCGCAAGCCGACGCGCTGGCGCACGAGGCGCGCCTCGAGCATGCGCCGGTGGCCCTGTTCCGCATCGACGGCGTGGGCGAGGCCGGCGACGTCGCGCCACTGAACGCCAATGCGCGCCGGCTGGTGGCGCCTGGCCGGGTGGTCGATGCGGCCGCGCTGTTCGCGCTGCTGGAGGCGCGGCCGGCCGGGCGCTCGCTGATCTCGTTCGACTCGGAACGCGGCCTTGAACGCGCCATGGTCGCGGTATCGGCCCTCACCCTGCACGGCAAGGCGCAGCGTATCGCCGCCCTGCTCCCGGTCGAAAGCGAACTGGAATCGGAAACCTTGAACGCCTGGCGCGTGCTGGTGCAGGTGCTGACCCACGAGATCATGAATTCGCTCACGCCGGTGGCGTCGCTGTCGGCCACCGCGCAAGGCTTGCTGGAAGAACTGCAGCTGGAAGGCGAGATCGCGGGCGACCTGCGCGTGGCGCTGGACGCGATCTCGCGCCGCGCGACCAGCCTGGCCGATTTCGTCGGCAGCTACCGCAGCCTGTCGACGCTGCCCGAGGCGCGCCCGGAACGGATCGAACTGGCGCAGCTGTTCGAGCGCTTGTCGACGCTGCTCGGGCCGATGTGGCGCGCGCGCGGCGGCGAGCTGCGTTTCACGTGCGAGCCGGCTTCTCTGGTACTGGTGGCCGATCCGGGCCAACTGGAGCAAGCCCTGATCAACCTGCTGAAGAACGCCTTCGAGGCGACCGCCGGCGTGCACAAGGCGCAGGCGCAGGTGGAAGCGCGCCTGGCGCGCGGTGCGCGGCTACGCATCGACATCGGCGACAACGGACCGGGCGTACCCGAGGATCTGCTGCCGCACATCTTCACGCCGTTCTTCACGACCAAGAAAGGCGGCCGCGGCATCGGGCTGGCGCTGGTGCGCCAGCTGGTGCACGGCAATGGCGGCACGGTGCGCCACGTGCGCCCGGTAGGCGGCGGCGCGCGCTTCGTGGTCAGCTTCTAGAAAGCACCATCGGCAGCGCGCCGCGCATCCGGCTTACTTGTTTTTGGTCTTGTCTTCCACGTCCTGGGCATCCTGGGTCTGCGGCTTGGTCTTGTCCGCAGGCGAGGTACGCTCGCTGCCCTGCTTGGGCTGGCCCATGCCGGACGAGGTGGTCTGCTGCTTGCTGCTGCCCTGGAAATCGGGGTCGACGATGTTCGCGCTTTCCGGGCCTTCCTTGGCACGATTCTCGCGCTCGCGATCGTCGCTGACCGGCGCCTTGCGCTCGACGCTGTTGGTCGGTTGCGCGGCAGTGGTGCCGGTACGGTCGGCCTGGGCCGCAGCGCCGGCCGCGATGATCATGCCGCTGAACAGGGCGATAACTTTCTTCATAGCTTCCTCCGAATCAAAGATGGTCATAAAGGCATGTCTTCATGATGGCGCTCGATGCCTTGATTACAAGCCCGATTCGGAAGAAATGATGGATTTTCTTAGGCGCTGTCACCGTAAGCTATTGATGGGTCTGATTGCGACACAAAACAATTGTTCAACGGTAGCAATGCGCTGACCGTCGAGCGCCCGACGCCATCCCAGGTAATTCGGCAGATAGCGTGAGGC
>Ga0265798_10002106_pt1 | contig 29764 bp, 25 predicted proteins | sample P3T30metagenome_FD_192430 | JGI IMG/M metagenome (GOLD analysis project Ga0265798, IMG submission 192430) | Plant litter microbial communities from East Loma Ridge, Irvine, California - P3 T30 | ecosystem: Environmental > Terrestrial > Plant litter > Unclassified | place: USA: California...
TAAAAACCGGAATTCGGTAGCGGTGCTTACCGGTAACGAAACTAAAGATGAGCTTGTTGCGCTGGGCGAAGACATCTTTAGGTATTTTGGGCTTGGATGCCGCAACGTATCTAAACTATTTGTACCTGCGGGTTACGACTTTACGGCATTTTTTGAGGCCATGTATGAGTATCGTGATGTTATACATTATGAAAAATATGCTAATAATTATGACTACAACAAAGCGGTCTTTTTAATGAGTAATTTTAAGATACTGGATAACGAGTTCCTAACCGTTAAGGAAGATCCCAGCTACGCCTCTCCTATTTCGAGCATCTTTTATGAATACTATGATGACATAAACAATGTTTTGCAGCGTTTAGAAGCCGAACACGAACAAATTCAGTGTGTTGTGGGTTATACTGCCATACCTAATGCCATACCCTTCGGTATAACGCAGCAACCGGGCCTATCAGATTATGCAGATAATGTTGATACAATTTCCTTTTTATTAAAAATTTAGTCGATTTTTTTGCAAAATAAATTGCTGATATTCATTCTATAATTAAGAAATTTGTGTGACTTTTTTAAGCAACAACAACACAACAAAATGAAAAAACACAACTTTAGCGCAGGGCCATCAATCCTGCCTCAGGAAGTATTCGAAAAATCGGCCCAGGCCATCCTGGATTTTAACGGCTCAGGCCTATCGTTATTAGAAATTTCTCACCGTAGTAAAGACTTTGTTGCCATAATGGATGAAGCCCGTGCTTTAGTTTTAGAGCTTATGGGACTTACAGGCAAAGGCTACCAGGCTATATTTTTAGGCGGAGGCGCCAGCCTCGAATTTGCAAGAATACCATACAACTTATTAAAAGAAGGCGGCAAGGCTGCCTACCTTGATACGGGCACATGGGCTGCGGGCGCTATTAAAGAAGCTAAACTGTTTGGACAGACCGAAGTTGTAGCGTCATCTAAAGCGGATAACTACTCGTACATACCTAAAGATTATACCGTTCCTGCCGATGCCGATTATTTTCACTGCACCAGCAACAATACCATATTTGGTACACAAATGCAGCAGTTTCCTGATGTAAATGTGCCCCTGGTTTGCGATATGAGTTCGGATATTTTTTCCCGTGAGCTTGATTTCTCAAAATTCGGGATCATTTATGCCGGTGCTCAAAAAAATATGGGGCCTGCAGGCGCTACCCTTATTGTAATTAAAGAAGAGCTGCTTGGCAAAACAGGCAGGGCTATACCCTCTATGCTGGATTACAAACAGCACATAGATAAAGAAAGCATGTACAATACGCCACCAGTGTTTGCGGTGTATACCTCTTACCTTACCCTGCAATGGCTTAAAAATAATGGCGGTATTGCTGCTGCCGAAGCCAAAAACAACGCTAAGGCAGAACTGCTGTATAACGAGATTGACCGTAACTCATTATTTGTGGGTACTGCCAATAATGAGGACCGCTCTAAAATGAATGTGTGCTTTTTACTTAAAGACGAAGCCTATACCGAGCAGTTTGATAAACTGTGGAAAAGTAAAGGCATAAGCGGCCTGCCGGGCCATAGATCGGTTGGCGGATACCGTGCCTCTATTTACAACGCCATGCCCATAGAGAGCGTGCAGGTGCTTGTAGATGCTATGCAGGAATTGGAGAAAAGTATTCAGTAATCAGTCGCAGTAGGCAGTTAAAAAATTGTTTCAAGTTTAAAGTTTCAGGTTGCCACTGTTGCGGTAGATCTGAAATCTGAAATCATAAATCTAAAATATCACATGAAAATATTAGCAAATGATGGTATCTCAAAAAGCGGCATTATTGCTTTGGAAGATGCCGGTTTTGAAGTTATAACTACTAAAGTTGCCCAGGAACAGGTAGCTAACTATATAAATACTAATGATGTTGCCGTGCTTTTGGTGCGCAGCGCCACTAAAGTGCGCCAGGACATTATAGATACCTGCCCGGGCCTTAAAGTAATAGGCCGCGGTGGTGTAGGTATGGACAATATTGATGTGGAGTACGCCCGCGAAAAAGGCATCCATGTTATTAATACCCCGGCATCGTCATCAGATTCTGTTGCCGAGCTGGTTTTCGCACACCTGTTTAGCGGTGTTCGCTTTTTATACGATTCTAACCGTAACATGCCGCTTGAGGGAGATACTAATTTTGAAGGCCTAAAGAAAGCCTACGCTAACGGTATTGAACTTAGAGGTAAAACATTAGGTATTATTGGCTTTGGCCGAATTGGGCGCTCTGTAGCGCGCGTAGCATTAGGCTTGGGTATGCGTGTTATTGCAGCTGATAAGTTTGTAGGCAGCGCCGAAATTCGCGTTGACTTTTACAACGGCCAGTTTATAAATGTTGACATTATTACTGAACCGCTTGAAGATATATTTAAACACTCTGATTTTATTACCCTGCACGTACCGGCACAGGATGCCGGTTATGTAATAGGTAAAGAGCAATTTGAGCAGCTTAAAGACGGCGTGGGTATTGTTAACGCATCTCGTGGTGGTGTAATAGACGAAGTTGCCCTGATTGATGCGTTAGACAGCGGTAAGGTTGCTTTTGCAGGCCTTGATGTGTTTGAAGATGAACCTAAACCCGCCATACAGGTATTAATGCACCCTAAGGTATCGCTTACCCCACACATAGGCGCCGCTACGCTTGAGGCGCAAGACCGAATTGGTACCGAGCTTGCCGAGCAAATTTCGAGCTTGCTTAAAACGGAGAATTCTTAAACAGGAATTCTTAGAAATAAAATAAAAAAGGCATCCAAATGAAGGATGCCTTTTTTATGCTTTATTAAATTTTATTTTAAGAGTAAAATAGCTGCTGTTATTTTAGCATGTTTTTTAGCGAATCTCAGAGTCCGAAAGTGAAATATCACTGTTAAAATTGCTGAACTTAATCTACATATCAACTTATAAAATAAAAAAAGGCTGTCTAAAAATTAGACAGCCTTAATATAAAAGTTTAAACTAGTAATTAGTTTTTAACGATTTTTTGAGTTGTAGTGCCTTTGTCAGAAGCGATAGTCATTACGTAAACACCAGAAGCAAGATCTGATACATTTACCTGAGCTTCAGCAACACCAGCAAATTTCACTGATTTCACAGTACGTCCGTTGATATCAACGATAGCAACATTGTTAACAAGAGCATTAGCACCGTTTACATTGATTACGTTAGTAGCAGGGTTAGGGTAAACTGATAATTTAGAAGATGCAAGATCCTTTACAGAAGCAGTTTCACCCGATGTAACTTCAACATCATCTAAAAATAGGTATGCAGGAGCTTCATCATTTTGATAATGCCTATATAATACTGATACAGTCTGACCAGCATAACTTGACAAATCCACAGTTGTTTCAGTTGCCTCCTCTGGAGCAACTTCAGTCATTACCGGGCTAATGCCATCTAGGTATGTAATAAAATCTCCAATGTTATCAATTTCTGCAACGTCCTCAGATGGAATAACATATATACCATAAGATGCTGTAGCACCTTCCTGAAGTGGTAGTCCGGCAACTTTGAAAGTTACCGCTGCAGGAGCATCTGCGGGAAGCTCAAATTCTGGAGACCACCAAGCATTATCACTGTCAGCATTCGGAACAACCTGACCACCTGCTACGCTAAAATTTCCAGTACCAGCAACCTGACCTGAAAAACCTGCAGCAGTAATGGTAGGATTTTCTAAATATACCGATGCAGCAGCTCCATCTCCATCAAGATCTAAACCACCCCATCCAGATTCATAAACAGCTTCCGTATCTTCAAAGCTTTCAGATAAAATAACGTCTTGTGCTTTAACAGTAACAAACGACCCCATTAAAAATGCGGCTAATAGTAAATTTTTTTTCATTGTATTAGTATTTAATTTGCCCAAATTTATGAATAAAAATGTAACAAATAACAACTTTTAAAATATTTATGACAAAAAAAGACAGGCATTACTGCCTGTCTTGTATAAAATATTGAAAATAAATTAGTTCTTAACGATCTTCTTGCTAATTGTACCTCTATCAGATGAGATATTCATCATATATATACCTGAGGCAAGGTTAGAAATGTTGATTTGTGCAGAAGCTACACCGTCAAAAGAACTTGAGTTAACTGTACGCCCGTTGATATCAAGGATAGCTACATTGTTAACAAGTATGTTCTCAGCATTGTTAATGTTAATTACATTTGTAGCTGGATTAGGAGATACAGAGAATTTTGATGCAAGAACATCTTTTACGCTTACAGTACCTGTTGTAGTTACAGAGAAATCATCTACCAAGAACATGTAATGGTCTACACCTACATTGTGGATACCAATTCTAACAGTTTGAGAGTTGTACTCGCTGCCCAACGCTATTGTAACAGCTTCCCACTCACCAAAAGGAGCTTCTTCAGTATCCCTGATTATTGTGAAATCATCTGCATCAGGTGTACCTGCACCGGTGTAAATACCAACATTGTATTCTTCTAATCCGTAAGAATCAGATAGTGACTTCACGTAAAAAGTAACAGTATTACCAGCATTACCAAGTGTAATAGCAGGGCTAATTAACCAGTCGTCGTTACCTTCGGTTGCAGATGCAGGTACAGCAGCCCATGATGCTGCATATTTATCACCTGTCCTTGGGGCAAAGTCTCTGTTTTCTTCAGATTCATCAACACCTTCTTCCGCATCGGTAACCTGAGCAGCTTCAGGGTTAAAAATAATATATGCCTGTGGCACAGCTCTATTTTCCCATTCAAAATCACCACCACCAGAATAGATATCAAATTGATCATTGTCAATTGTAATCCAATCTCCAAAGTCCTCAATAAGGAAGTCATCGTAGCTTTCAAAGCTGTCGGTAAATAATGTTGTTTGTGCGTTAACTGTAAAATAAGACCCCATTAAAAATGAAGCTAAAAGTAAATTTCTTTTCATGATGATAATAATTAAGTTTTCTCAAAAATAAAAATTAAATCTTATAAATTAAGTTTTTTTAGCAAACTTTAAGAAAAAAAAATCACTTTAATATATCTATTAGTTCTCTTTAGTGACATTAATTCAATACATAATTGCTTAACCTTATAACCAGCACTAATTGTAACTAAAACAATAACAAATTGTTAACTCATTCTAATTACTATTATAAGTTTATTTTAATAACAGAAAATCTGCTAAAACAAGTGCTGCCATAGCTTCTACTATTGGTACTGCACGCGGTACAACGCAAGGGTCATGTCTGCCCCTACCCTGCATTTCCACACTCTCACCATTGTTATTTATGGTTTGTTGCGTTTGCATTATGGTAGCTACTGGTTTAAAGGCAACCCTAAAATAAATATCCATACCATTGCTTATGCCCCCTTGTATACCACCGGACAGGTTGGTTTTTGTAGAGCCATCGGCATTAAAAGCATCATTATGCTCACTGCCTTTCATTTTTGCGCCGCAAAAACCACTACCATATTCAAAGCCTTTTACGGCATTTATAGATAGCATTGCTTTTCCCAATTCGGCATGTAATTTATCAAATACCGGTTCACCGAGGCCTGCCGGTACATTTTTTACAACACAGGTAATAGTCCCTCCCACAGTATCGCCTTGTTTACGTATCTCTTTAATATAATTTTCCATTTTAGCAGCCGTTGCAATATCCGGACAGCGCACAGCATTACTTTCTATACGAGAAAAATCCAAGTCCTGATACGGCTTATCAATAAAAATATCTCCAACAGATGATGTAAACGCATTTATGGTAATCTGTGGCATAATTTGCCTGGCTATAGCACCACCAACAACGCGGCTTATAGTCTCTCGAGCAGAGCTTCTACCACCGCCCCTATAATCGCGTATGCCATATTTAATATCATAAGTATAATCAGCGTGAGACGGGCGGTATACATCTTTTATATGCGAATAATCGTCAGATTTTTGATTGGTATTGGGTACAATAAACCCTATAGGTGCCCCCGTACTCTTACCTTCAAATATGCCTGAAAGAAATTGCACTTCATCCGGCTCCTTGCGCTGTGTTACAATGCTGGACTGGCCCGGCTTACGCCTGTTAAGCTCGTATTGTATAGCATCAAAGTCAATCTGTATATTAGGAGGGCAACCATCTATAACCCCACCTATGGCCGGCCCATGCGATTCGCCAAATGTGGTTAAAGTAAATTTACGTCCGTAGGTATTTCCAGCCATGCTCGTGTTTTTAACAAATATACTCCGTAAAAAAATAGTAATAAATAAGCAATGCGGTAAATTTAATATTTAACGGTTGATGTAAACATTTTATTAACCCTGCCTTAAATTTCTGCTTATATATATAGGTGTATTTTGCAGAAAACATCTTATGAAAAAACGGATAGTAGATCTTGTAGTACTTTCTGATGTTCATTTAGGTACCTACGGCTGCCACGCCAAAGAACTTTTAGCATACCTCTCCGGTATTAAACCTAAAATCCTTGTCCTGAACGGCGACATCATAGATATATGGCAATTCAGGAAATCCTACTTTCCTAAATCGCATTTAAAAGTAGTTAAGAAGTTATTGGACTTTGCAGCAAAAGGTACTAAGGTGTATTATATTACCGGCAACCATGATGAAATGCTTCGAAAATTCAGCGATACTTCTATGGGTAACTTTTCTATAGTAGATAAGGTTGTACTGGAGCTTGACGGTAAAAAAGCGTGGTTTTTTCATGGTGATATTTTTGACAACTCTGTACATCATGCTAAATGGATCGCCAAACTTGGCGGTATAGGTTATGATTACCTTATCCTTTTAAACCGCTTTATAAATTACCTATTGGTTAAACTGGGCCGCGAACCTTACTCCCTTTCTAAAAAAATTAAGGCGAGCGTTAAAAAGGCCGTTAAATTTATATCGGACTTTGAAACCACTGCTGCCGACCTGGCTATTGAAAATAATTACGATTATGTAATTTGCGGACACATACACGAGCCTAAATTAGAGATAAAAGAAAATAAAAGAGGTAAGGTTACCTACCTTAATTCCGGCGACTGGATAGAAAATCTTACCGCTCTTGAATATAATAAAAAGCGTTGGAAGCTTTACCGACACGATGATACTGTAAAAGTTGAGGAGGAAGAAACCTTTAACCTGGATACTGCACTTATAGGCGAATCGTTAAAAAGCGCCTTAATGGGCCAACAACTTGTTGCAACGGTGATTTTTAATGGAAAATAAGCATTTTAAAAAATGTTGAGTTATATTAGCAACCTAACTTAAACTAACTCAACAAATGAAGAAAGCTTTATATCTATTATTAGCAGTCAGTACTTTTATGGTTTCGTGTTCCGATGACGACAGCGGTAATAACCCTGAGGCATCTGCCGATGTATATTTACCGCTAAACGCCGGTAATTACTGGGTATATGATGTACCGTCTTCGTTGCAAACCGGCAGAGACTCCCTTTATGTAGCAAACGATACTGTTATAAGTGGATCAAACTATACAAAATTTAAAACCGGTTCCTTAGCTTACGGATTTTTCTCGGCGGCGCTATCTACTAACGGTGGCGTGCGTAATGAAAATGGCAAACTTATGCTTACCGGCACAACAGCTGTTAACTTTATAGAGGAGTTTCCTCTAAACATCCCGGTAACCAACCTTGTTATTCTTGATGCGGGAGCATCGGCAAATAGCGAACTGGGCAATGTTAGCGGCAGCTTTGAGCAGGTATATAATGAGTTGCCGCTAACTTTTACTTACTCCCTTACCACAACTGCAAAAGAAGATCTTGAAAGTTATACAATAGGTGGAGAAACCTATAATGATGTCAAACGGGTTGAAACAAATCTTAATCTATCTATAGGTGTAAGTTTTCAGGGTTCTACAATAACATTACTACCTGCTCAGGATGTAGCAATATCATCACAATACTATGCAAAAAACATTGGTGTAGTTCATGTTAACACAACATTTCAGTATCAGGTGTCGGCATTATTTGCAAGCCAGTTTACAACTATGTTTGGCTTGCCATCATCAGGTACGCAAACACAGCAGGAAATATTAGACACCTACAGCGTGCAGTAAAATTTTAACAAAACGATAACTGTTAAAAGTTTAACATAATGATATTCCTACAAAATAGTTGCTTCTATCTTTGCTTCAATAAACAACTAAAGTAACACCATTATGAAAAAACTTATTTTATCTGCTTTCCTTTTGGTAGGATTAGCATTCAGCTCGCAGGCTCAGGAAAGAAACGCATTGGGACTACGTCTTGGAGACAACGACGGTTTTGGTGGAGAACTTTCTTACCAACGTAAATTTTCATCTGACAACAGGCTTGAGCTTGACTTAGGATGGCGTAATTCTAAAAATTATGATGCTTTTAAATTGGCTGCCCTTTATCAATGGGTTTGGAATATTGAAGGTGGGTTTAACTGGTATGCCGGTGTAGGTGGTGGTGTTGGTACATGGAGCTACGACTACGATGGCCCAGGCCCGGGTCCGGGAGCTGATTTTGACGACAACGGTACTTTCCTATTTGCGGCAGGTGATATAGGTATTGAGTATAACTTTGATATACCATTAACACTATCATTAGACTTTAGACCGGAGCTTTATTTTAACGATGATTACAGAGGTGATAACTTTGGCCCGGATATCGCATTAGGTATACGTTTCCGCTTCTAAAATATATAAATTACACAAATTGTAACCCCGCAGTGCGGGGTTTTATTTTTTAAGTTGGTTACATTTGCCAATGTATACTACAAAAAATATGGATAAAGATTTAACTACAGAATTTTCAGCCCAAGAAAACTCCAAGGAGTTTAAAATTGAAATTGATGATAATAGCATTCAGCTTATCCAAAGTTTTAGGGCGAAAGGGAAACTTGGAGCTAAAGGTACAGCTGCCGCAATAACTATAGCAATAGGCGCTGTCACTCTCAATATGTTATTTTTTATAGCTGCCTTATTAGGGGCAGCATTTGCAGAGGATGGTAAAGGTTGGCTCTCGGTTGTACTTGTACTTTTAACAGGCATTATTATTAGCTTTATTTGCGTACGCAAGGGTTATGGGTACGTATTTATAAAAGGGGCAGAAATACTATATGGTGCACTTGCCACACTTATGAAACAAATTTGCACGTTTATAATAGATAAAACCGCCGAAGAACTTCACAAACAAAAAAAGGGCGACCTGTTTTTAAAAGGTTCTAATGGGCTATACCGTGTTTTAGATGGTAAGCTAACCCAACTGCCTACAATCGCTAAAAAGATATTATGGTTTATGCTTAAGCGTGTACCTTTTGTAAAATTTATTGATGGTGAGGTTACCTCTGTAATTTTAGCAGGACAAAAAGAGAAAGCTGCTACACTGCTTTACACACGTACCGATAGTTATATAAAGAAAAACATTTTTGAAGCTAACAACCTGCAATGGCTTTGGTGGATGATACCGCTTAACATACTCCTACAGGCTTTGTTTGTATACCTTAAATTATAATCTGCATTCTCTATAAAATCAAAAATCCCACGCACTGCGTGGGATTTTTTAGTATTTAGTTTCTTATAAGTTTTTTATACTTAATACGCTTCGGCGTTAAATCGCCGCCAAGGCGTTTTTTCTTGTTCTCTTCGTACTCAGAGAAGCTTCCCTCAAAAAAGTAAACTTCAGAGTTACCTTCAAAGGCAAGAATGTGTGTACAAACCCTATCAAGGAACCACCTGTCGTGAGATATTACCACCGCGCATCCTGCAAAGTTATCCAAACCTTCTTCAAGTGCACGCAGGGTATTAATATCAAGATCATTGGTAGGCTCATCCAGTAGCAATACGTTACCTTCTTCTTTAAGCGTAATCGCTAAGTGAAGCCTGTTACGCTCACCACCCGATAGTGTCGCCACTTTTTTATTCTGGTCGCTGCCACTAAAGTTAAAACGGCTAAGGTAAGCACGCGAGTTAACCTGCCTGCCGCCCATCATGATAAGTTCCTGACCATCGCAAAAGTTCTCCCAGATGGTTTTTTCAGGGTCAATGTTAGTATGGCTCTGATCTACATAGGCAATCTTAACAGTCTCACCCACAGCAAATTCACCTTTATCCGGCGTTTGCTCGCCCATTATCATTTTAAAGATGGTGGTTTTACCGGCACCGTTTGGCCCGATAATACCAACAATACCTGCCTGCGGAAGTGTAAAGTTAAGGTCTTCATACAATAACCTGTCGCCAAAGCCTTTAGCAACACCTTTTGCTTCAATTACATTAGTACCAAGCCTTGGGCCGTTAGGGATGTATATTTCCAGTTTTTCGTCAAGCTCTTTCTGGTCTTCATTTAATAACCTGTCATAGTTTTGTAAACGGGCTTTTTGTTTGGTCTGGCGGCCTTTAGCGCCCTGCCTAACCCAGTCAAGCTCGCGCTCAAGCGTTTTACGGCGTTTAGAAGCTGTTTTTTCTTCCTGCTCCATACGCTTGGATTTTTGGTCAAGCCATGAAGAGTAATTACCTTTCCAAGGAATACCTTCTCCCCTGTCTAATTCAAGTATCCAGCCAGCAACATTATCAAGAAAATAACGGTCGTGGGTTACGGCAATAACAGTACCTGCATAGTGCTGTAAATGCTGTTCTAACCACAATACGCTCTCGGCATCAAGGTGGTTGGTAGGCTCATCCAATAGCAACACATCAGGTTGTTGTAAAAGCAGGCGGCATAAAGCCACACGCCTTTTCTCACCACCCGAAAGCACATTTATAGGGGTGTCCGGCTCAGGTGTACGCAAGGCATCCATCGCAATTTCAAGCTTAGTATCAAGTTCCCACGCACCCGATGCATCAATCTGGTCCTGAAGCACCGCTTGGCGGTCCATCAGTTTTTCCATTTTATCTGCATCTTCATAAACCTCAGGATCGCCAAAGCTATCGTTTATTTTGTTGAATTCTTCTAAAAGTGCAACAGTCTCAGCTACACCCTCGCGCACAATTTCAATTACAGTTTTAGTTTCATCAAGTTTAGGCTCCTGTTCAAGATAGCCCACAGTGTAGCCCGGTGCAAAAACTACATCGCCCTGATAGTTTTTATCCTGCCCGGCAATGATTTTTAGCAATGATGATTTACCCGAACCGTTTAGACCAAGGATACCAATTTTAGCTCCGTAGAAAAAACTCAGGTAAATGTCTTTTAGTACCGGTTTGTTAGCGCCGGGATAGGTTTTACCCAGCTTAGACATTGAAAATATTACTTTCTTATCGTCTGACATTTCTTAGTGTTTATATTTTATTGATAATTTAAATCGAATTATACACGGCCTTTAAGCGCATTAAAAACCCAGGCAATGGCAAAAAAGCCAACACCCACTGCTGCAAAGCCATAGCCGGCAATATCATCATACCTGAAAGCGCCCAAACCTATAAGCAATAAGCCCATAAGTATCATAATAAACGTAGCCCAGCCAAGTACTGTATTTTTATTCATCATTGTTTAGTAGATTAAAAAGCAAATATCGGTAACTTTTACTTATTTAGAAAATATGCCAACTTAGGATTTTACTAAATAAATACCGTCTTCTTTAATTTCTATAAGCTTTTGCTTATAAAGTGTACCAATAGCTTTTTTAAAGCTCTTTTTACTCATCTTAAGAACCGTCTTAATATCTTCGGGGTGGCTGTCGTCATTAAGCCTCAGGAAACCACGGCTTGCCCTAAGTTCGTCCAATATTTTCTCTGCGTTAGGTTCAATACCTTCAAATCCGGGTTTTTGCAGGGTAACGTCAATTTTATTATCCGGCCTGATGGCTTTAATATATCCTTTAATCCTATCGCCGGTACGGAAGTCGTCATATACCTCATTTAGGTACATAAGCCCCTTGTGCTGCTCGTTAATAATCACGTTAATGCCAAGATCTGTAATGTGCGACACTATCAGGTCTACTTCCTCGCCTACCTCTACCGTAAGCTCTTCATTAGTAAGAAACTGGTTTAGCTTGCTCGATCCTACAAGCCTGCCTGATTTTTCGTCGAGGTACATATGTACCAAATAGCGCTTACCGCTATCCATAGGGCGTGCTTGCTCCCTAAAAGGAACAAAAAGGTCTTTTTCAAGGCCCCAATTAATAAAAGCGCCAAATTTATTGGTATAGCTTACTCGTAGCAGTGCAAATTCATTAAGGTAAATATAAGGTTCTAAAGTAGTGGCTACCGGGCGCTCTTCCTGGTCAAGGTATACAAAAACGGTAAGCTCGTCACCTATCTCAAATTCTTCAGGCACATACTTGTTGGGCAAAAGTATATCATCTTTGCCATCGGTTAAATAAAGCCCCACCTGGGTATCCCTCGCTATGGTTAGGGTATTGTATTTTCCTAATTCGATCATTCTATAATTGTTGAAGCGGTAAAGGTACAAAGATTAAGCAGTAAGCTACAATCATTAGGCAAGTATATAACGTTTGTTTATATTTGGCTACTAAAATAAACACAATATAATGGCTGTAGGATTTACACCAAAATTTACCCAAAATATTAATCTCAATAATGTAAGCAGACAGTATAGCCTTGCTGTTGCATTTAAAACCATGGGCGCCCTTGGATGGGAGGTTATATATATTAGCCCCGCTGGTTTAATTGCTTATACTAATAAGGGGATTTTTGCGACTAATGCCGAGGTAAAAATAATTTTTTTAGACAATAATACTATTAGCGTAACGAGCAGCTCTACAGGTAGCGAAATGGTTGACTTTGGTAAAAATAAAAAGAATGCCGAAAAATTTATCGATACCTATAAAGAGTTGGCTATTACTACCAGCGATCAAGAATCAGATCTTATTTATAACGAATTGCTGAATAATTTCCCAAAGGATAAAGATCTTTTGCTGGAAACCCCTCCAAGCGTTGTGCAATGCTTCCTATCAATATTTATGCCCACAAAAGGTTATGTTGTAACCCCAATTCTTTTGCTGATTAACATTGCTATTTTTATAATAATGGTAAGCAACGGTATTAGTTTTATGGAGCCGGGTGCCCAGAGTATGATTACTTGGGGCGCTAACTTTAAACCGCTTACATTAGATGGAGAGTGGTACAGGCTTTTTACGTGCTGTTTTATACACTTTGGCATATTGCACCTTGCATTCAACATGTATGCGTTGATTTATATCGGCCTTTTGTTAGAAGGGCGGCTTGGAACGAGCAGGTTTTTAGCGGGTTATATTTTGACCGGAATAATTTCCAGTGCAGCCAGCTTGTGGTGGAATGATTTTGTGATTAGTGGCGGTGCATCCGGTGCTATTTTCGGAATGTACGGCCTCTTTTTAGCGCTGCTTACAACAAACGTAATAGATAAATCTCTACGGCAGCCCATGCTGGTAAGCATAGGCATATTTATTGTTATCAACCTTTTTAATGGATTCGCCGTAACGGGCATAGATAACGCCGCACATGTAGGCGGACTGGTAAGTGGTATTATAATTGGGTATTTATTTGTTCCCGCATTAAGGAAGCCCGAATCGGCATCTTTAAAATTTGGGAGTATAGCGGTGGCCACCCTATTTGTTGCCAGTACATTATTTACAATATTCAGCACAACAACTAATGATTTGGGCAAATATGATGCTAACATTAAAAAATTTACCGCTATAGAAACCAAAGCTCTTGAAGTTTATGATACTAATGCAAAGGTAACTAAAGCTGAAATGCTCGAAAACCTTGAAAAAGGCATACAATACTGGAAACAAAACAGCGAATTAATAAAGGAAACAGATCAGCTTGATTTACCTGAGCGTTTGCACAAACAAACTAAGCAACTTGTAAAATATTGCGCATTACGTTTGGAAAGCTATACATTGCTTCATAAAAACATAAGTGAGGGCACACAGGCATATAACTACAGGCTAACTGAGATTAATGGAGAAATCGAGTCGCTAATAAAAGAAATTTCAGGGAGAACGACTGAAGATCCTCCCCCCTCTAAGTAAAAAATTTTAAACCAACTCCCTAAAATATTGCAGTAATATCTTATCGTTTTCCAGCATCGGCGTAAAAACTTCTAATATTTTAGGCTTATCAGACTTGCCCATAAATACCTCTAAAGCTGATTGCAAGCCAGATTCATCAGATGCTATGGTATATTCAAAACCATACATTTTAGCCAAATGTTCAGCCGTTAGTTTATGAGTGGTTTCAAAAAAAGTATTAAATACAGGCGTTTCGGCATGGCCCGGCAATATCCTGAAGATGCCTCCACCCCCGTTATTTATCAGAATGATCTTAAAGTCCTTCGGTATATAATTATTCCACAACGCGTTACTGTCGTATAAAAAGCTAACGTCGCCCGTAATAAGCACCGTTTCTTTTTTGCTTGCCAGTGCAGCTCCAATAGCTGTTGATGTACAACCGTCTATGCCGCTAGTTCCGCGATTGCAAAACACCTCAATTGTTGGATTGATATCAAATAATTGGGCATAACGTATGGCCGAACTATTGCTTATTTGCAACTGCGAACCCTGAGGCAATGCAGGCAATATAAGCTCAAAAGCTTTAAAATCAGAGAATGGAATCTTAGCAAGATAAGCATCATGCTTCTCTTTTCTAAAAGCCTTAAGTTCTTGTGCGGCTCTATTATAATCACTGTCAACAGGTAGAGCCTGTAATAAAAACTCCTTTAAAAAGGTATTGGGCTCTGCAACAATATGCCTGCTTAATGCATTAAAAGTATCGTAAGCCCTAAGCGTATCGATATGCCAATGCATCTGCGGCTTGTATTTTCTAAGAAACGCTTTTACACGTTTAGAAACCACCATACCACCAAATGTCAATAAAATTTCAGGGCGGTAGGCTTCAAAATCCTGCTCTTTAAAAGGTGTAATAATCGTATCAATATTATTCAAAAACGATGGATGGTACAGGTTAGATGTGGTTTCGGTCATGACTACTACAGACGGATCAGCTGCAAGCTGTGCAATAATAGCCTCTTCTATACTGTTTGGATGGTTTACCCCAACCAAAACCAATTTCTTTTTAGCAGAATTCCATTGTTGTAGGTAATCATGCATTTCGCCATCAAACAATCTTTCTTCAATCGGTGAGTAATGCACTTCTATACCAATAGATGAGTGATCTACAGTTTCATACAGCGGCTCTTCAAACGGCGCGTTAATATGCACCGGCCCTTTGTTTATCTTGGCTATGGCTATTGCATTGTTGATTAACGCATCGTTCTCTGCAGACGCATCCTCCACCAAATTTGCGCAGTAAACAATATGGTTAGCAAAAACATTTTCCTGTCGGATAGTTTGCCCATCGCCAATATCTATCTTATCGTGCGGCCTGTCGGCAGAAATAACTATTAGCGGGATCTGGCTGTAAAAAGCTTCGGCTACAGCAGGATAGTAATTTAATAATGCCGAACCCGACGTACAAACCACAGCGACCGGCTTTTGAAGCTGTTGCGCCATGCCCAATGCAAAAAACGCAGCACAGCGTTCATCGGTAATGCTGTAACATGTAAAACCTTCGTTGTTGGCAAAGCCTATGGTAAGGGGCGCGTTACGCGACCCGGGAGATATTACAATATCTGTAATTCCTTTAGCAAGGCATATTTGTATAATGCTTTGCGCTAAAGGTATTTTAGGATAGATCATTAAGTATATTCTTATATTATATATTGGGCAGTGCAGTAAATTTTACTATTACAAATTTACCACTATACTAAGAAATACTCATAAGAAAACAACAATTTAATTATTAACGATACTATAATCTGCTACATTAAACTTCGTCTTTTGTTACCCACTTACCGGTTTGCGGTGCCTGGTATTCATACATTTTTCGAAGCACTTCTTCAATAGTATTTCCAGATAGTAGCATCTGCCTGTTACTCTCTTTAAGAAAAGCTTTGTTTACCATGATGTCCATCATCTGTAACAGGGTATCATAAAAGCCATCAATATTTAGCAGTGCCATCGGTTTTTTATGCAACCCCAGCTGACCCCACGTTAGCGTCTCAAAAAACTCTTCAAAAGTGCCAAAACCACCCGGCAGGGCAATCACGCCATCGCACAGGTCGTTCATTTTAGTTTTGCGTTCGTGCATGCTTTCTACCAAAATTAATTCAGTTAGCCCCTGGTGTGCAATTTCTTTATCCCTTAAAAAATGAGGCAATACACCAATAACTTCTCCGCCATTTTGCAAAGCTCCATCGGCTACGGCACCCATAAGCCCTACATTAGCGCCGCCATATACGATGCCTGTATTTCTTATGGCTAATGTTTTGCCCAACAAATATGCCTGCTCTTCATAAAGCTTATCATTACCAAAACTCGACCCGCAAAATATTGCTATCCTTTTCATTCTTAAATCTGTAGTTTAATTCAACAAAAAACTGCTGCCGTTACGCTTGTAACAACAGCAGTTTTTTAATGTATATGTTTTATTATGACTTAACCCAGTCCATAACTTCAGGCTCTGTAACCAAGGTTTTAGGGGCAATAACTTTTACAAGTTCACCTTTTTCGTTAATAAGGTATTTTTGGAAGTTCCATTGTACCTCGCTATCCTCTACCCCGTTTTTACTTTTCTCAGTTAGAAATTTATATAACGGAGCCATGTCACTACCTTTTACCGATATTTTATCCATCATAGGGAAAGAAACGCCATAGTTCTGCTGGCAAAATGTAGCAATTTCTTTGCTTGTACCCGGCTCCTGCTCTGCAAAGTTATTTGCCGGAAAGCCTACAATTACAAGACCTTTATCTTTGTATTGTTTATAAAGCGCTTCAAGATCTTTATACTGTGGCGTAAGACCACATTTAGATGCCGTATTAACAACAATTACTTTTTTACCTTTTAACGAAGCAAAGTCAAACTCTTCACCATAAAGGTCTTTTACTTTAAACTGGTAGATGGTTTCTTTAGCCATAGTTTTATTGTTATCAGATTTTGAAGCAACCGCTTTAGTTTGTGCCTGGTTTTGGCAGCTTATCATAAGCATTAGCCCACAGGCTAATAATGCAATTTTTTTCATTGGTATATTTTTTATATAAATGTACTGAATATTATTTTTTTACGGCCGGGCTTTGCTTTTTTAAATGTTTATTATATTGCATATATGCCAGTGCACCTAATAAAATAACACCTACTGCCATGTAGAAGAAGTACATTGGAGTACGTATCTCTCCGCTTGCGTAAGAGTGAAGTCCCGTAAGGTAAAAGTTTACGCCAAAATAAGTCATTAATATAGACGCAAAAGCAGCAACACTAAAGAAATTAAAAATCCAGGTACCACGCAGCGCAGGCACAAAACGCATGTGTATTACAAAAGCGTATACCATTATACTTACCATGGCCCATGTTTCTTTAGGGTCCCAGCCCCAATAACGGCCCCAGCTTTCATTTGCCCACTGCCCACCTAAAAAGTTGCCTATGGCAAGCATTACAAGGCCTACGGTTAAGGCCATCTCATTTATATAGGTGATTTCTTTAATGGTAAGATCCATCTTCACCTTGTTATTTTTATTGGTAAACAACATAAGTATAAGCGATACCAAACCTAATATCATACCTAATGTAAAAGGCCCATAGCAACCCACAATTACCGCAACGTGTATCATTAACCAATACGAGTTAAGCACCGGTACAAGGTTAGCGATTTCAGGGTCGGTCCAGCTCCAGTGTGCAACCATTAATACCATACAGACTACAAAGGCTGTAGAAGCTACTGTAAGCTCTGATTTTCTGCCAAAAGCCAAACCAAAGAACATGGTTGCCCACGCCACATATATAACCGACTCAAAAGCATTACTCCAGGGTGCGTGCCCTGATATATACCAGCGAACAGCCAGCCCTAACGTATGCAGTATAAACAGCAGAAATATAACACCGTGAAAAAACTTAACCGTTAAGGCAATACCTTTACGACCATTAAATATTTTTATGATAACAAACAGGAACATTAAAAGCCCCGCATACATATACCAAGAATATAGTTTTTTAAAGATATCATACTTATTATAGAGTAGCTCAGCATCAATCTTATCATCCGAAGGCATTACATTGGCACCGAACCTTTTTTGATATTTGGTTAAGCCATCCAGCATGTCATCGGCCAGTTTGTAATCTTTAGTTTGAGTAGCTTTGCCTAATGACCCAAAATAAAACGGCACTATATTTTTTATACTGTCCAGCCCCTTTATACTCCCCTCAGCAGCTTCGGGGAACGAAACCCATTTGTTGCCTTCATCATTTGGTATAGGAAGCACTTTTAATACCTGGCCAGATATGGCAAGGTTAAGCAGGTTAATACGCTTGTCAAGGTCTATAAAATCTACCTGAAACTGGTTTTGTACTTTTTCCCTGTTAGCTTCCTCAAGCAAACGGGCCAGTTTGTAATTACCGCGGGCATCAAAAAAATCGGACATAGCAGCAAACTTAGTGCCTTTTTCAAGTCCGGCAATTTTCCTAATACTGTCATTCTTACGGTTTAAATATATAATAGGCACATCATACCACACCTCACCCAGCATAGCCATAGAAAGGAATACCTGATCGGCATTCATATCTTTATACGACTCGCTTTGGCTTACTTTACGAAGCAATTCAGAAGCAAAAGTATTAGCCGGTTTCATCCTGCCCCCAAAATCCTGAATAACAATACGGCTGAATTTTGCAGCGTGCTCAGGGCTAACTTTAAAAGCCTCAATAACACTATCCAATTGCTTTTGTGTAGGCTTTTGGCGAAGGTGCTCGTGTGAAACTGCATCCTCTTGTGCTTCATGGTTATGTGCGGAATGGTCATGCCCTTCATGGTTGTGGTCCTGGGCAAAACCACTCAGGCTAAACAATAGAAGTATAACAGCCGTTAACGATTTTTTCTTTTCAGCAATTTTATCAAGCTTAACTTTTAAATCGCCAAAACGTGTATTCTTATCAAACAAAATTGCCATTAATCCAAGGTATAATAAAAAGTATCCACTGTACGATATCCATGTACCCCAAAAATCGTGATTTACAGATAATTTAGTTCCCTTTTCATCTTCATCAAAACCTGACTGGAAGAATCGGTATCCCCTGTAATCCAGTACATGGTTCATATAAATACGGGTATTTATTGTATTCTTTTCTTCTTTATCTTCTACAGTAACTTTACTTTCAAAAGAAGAATATCCACCCGCCTGCCCCTGCATACCAGGGTAACGGTTAGCTATAAAGTCGTTTAGTCGAATTGCGAAAGGCAACTCATAGGTTTTGCTGCCATACATAATTGTATATTCAAGACTGCCCTGTTTAAACGATACCGGTACACCCATTTTTTGCCATCCGCCAAGTAGCGTAACTTCTTTTTCTTTACCCTCAGATTTTACGGTAACTGTAAGTGCGGCATCTTCTTTAGTCTTAAAATCCTTGCTACCTTCATATGCAACGCTGCCTTTTATAGCACGCTCAGGAAATACGAACATAGCACCCTGAAGGTTATACAACGAACGGAACATTAAGGGCTGGGCAGAATCTTTAGCCACTGCGCCCTGCATCCTATCGGCCATACGCATAAAGTTACCTTCAAACGGAGTTGTAATTGTATAATCATTGCCATTTTTTGTAACATTAATTGCGCCTGCAGTTGGCTTATTAAATGCGAACAAAAGGTTATTGATACTCTGCACTTCTCCCTCTTTTAAATACAGGTCGCGGCGCTTGCCCGATGTTTGCTCCACCATTTTAAGGTATTGCACACCTTTTGGGTCTTCTTTTATAACTTCTTTAGCGCCAAGTTTAAAATCTTTGTATTCAATTTCAAACGGAATATCATTAAACTCGTTAGAAATAGTAAAATGATTACTGGCTAATATGGGGGTTTCTTTAGAGGCAAGTAATAATTGTTTTTCAAAAGTACGGCGGCGCATTTCGCCCTGATATTCACCATCAATAAAAACAGTTAAATAAGGCTTATCGCTGTAAAAAATGCTTTGTGCCTCTCCTTCTCTAATAGGCATCATACCCTCAAAGCTTACGTAACGGGTTACAAATGCACCGGTTATAATAAGAATAAATGAAAGGTGAAGTAAAAGCGTAGCCCACTTTTCTTTTTTGTGCAACTGGTAACGTTTTATATTACCAATAAAGTTAATTACAAAGAGTAGCATAATACCCTCGAACCATTTGGCATTGTAGATATATACGCGGGCAGTTTCGGTATTATAAGCATCTTCTATAAACGTGCCTATTCCCATAGATGCTGCAAAAACAAGGAAAAGAACGGCCATTAAACGTGTGGAGGAAAAGAAAGATATTATTTTATCCATGAGTGTACGGATGTGTTCATTTTAAATTCCTGCAAAAGTACTTAAAACTTCAATTTTTAAGGCTTTTTAATTAATAAAATTAAATTTGAGAGTTTATATAATTTTTAATATTACTTACAAGTTAACTATATTTGACAACTGTTTATTACTCTATTCGATTAAAACTATTTGTAAATAATGAGAATACCCAAATTACTAATGCTTTTAACCCTTACGGGATTATCTGCTTTTGCACAGGAAGTATTACCCACCAACCAGTCTAAATTTGATGATGTAACCTACCGAAGGGGCAACGAATATAGAGCGGCATCGGGTGTTCCGGGTCCGCGATATTGGCAAAACGGAGCCGATTATGCTATAGAAGCAGAACTGGATGATAAGACCAATATCCTTAAAGGCAGGCTTACAATGACCTACCATAATAATAGCCCACAGGAGCTTAATTACATCTGGATGTATGTAGAGCAAAACCGTTTTACTGAAGAATCCCGCGGTACACTAACTACCCCTATACAAGGCAACCGTTACAGTGGCGATGTAGATGGTGGCATAGCAATTACCAATGTTAAGGTAAAGGGTAACGATGTTACTAAATTTCTTATTAACGATACGCGCATGCAGGTTTTCTTTGATAAGCCAATTAAAGGTAACGGTGGAAAAGCCGTGGTTAGCATGAATTTTGAATTTAAAATACCCGAAGCCGGTATGGACCGTATGGGCAGGCTTACAACCGAAAAAGGTGTTACCTACTCTATGGCGCAGTGGTACCCACGCGTTGCTGTTTTTGATGATGTTGTAGGCTGGAATGTTGAACCGTATCTAGGTGCGGGTGAATTTTACGTTGAGTACGGAAATTTTGATTATAAAGTAACTGTACCTTATGACCATATAGTAGCAGGATCGGGCGAGTTGGTAAATGCTAAAGAAGTACTTACCAAACAACAACTTACACGTTGGGAACAGGCTAAGAACAGCGATAAGACCGTATTCCTTATCAATGCTGACGAGGCAGGTAAATCAACTGTTACAAGGCCGGTGCAAAGCGGTAAGGTAACCTGGCATTTTAAAATGAACAACACCCGAGATGTGGCTTTTGCATCGGCTAAGAATTTTATATGGGACGCTGCAAAGATAAACCTGCCGAGTGGTAAAAAAGCTGTGGCACAATCGGTTTATACCGAGGAAAGCGCCGGGCCTGACGCATGGGGCCGTTCTACCGAATATACTAAGGCTTCTATAGAGCATTACTCTAAAATGTGGTTTGAGTACCCTTACCCTAATGCGGTTAACGTAGCAAGTAATGCCGGTGGTATGGAGTACCCGGGCATGTCTTTTTGCAGCGCTAACAGCGTGGGTGCCGACCTTTGGGATGTTACCGATCATGAATTTGGACACAACTGGTTCCCTATGATCGTGGGTTCTAACGAGCGTCGCTATGCCTGGATGGACGAAGGCTTTAATACCTTTATAAACTACTACAGTACGGTTAACTTTAATAATGGCGAATATAAAAGCGACATTGCTAAAAGCCGTAACAGAGTTGCCTGGTTTAAATCTAAATACAGGGAGGGACTTGATACCTACCCTGATGTTGCACGATCTATGAACCTTGGGTTTACGGCCTATTACAAGCCTGCCACAGGCCTTATTATGCTTAGGGAATACATACTTGGGCATGAGCGTTTTGATAATGCTTTTAAGGCTTATATTAGAGCGTGGGCATTTAAACACCCGCAGCCAACTGACTTTTTTAATGCCATGGATAATGGCGCCGGCGAAAACCTTAACTGGTTCTGGAAAGGCTGGTTTACCGGTACTGCCAATATAGACCTTGGTATTAGCAAAGTATCTGAAAATAAAGATGCCTACATTATAACCTTTACCAACAAAGGCGATATGCCTGCCCCAGTGGTGTTTAAGGTGGTTTATGAAGATAACACCAGTGAGATCAAGATCCTTCCCGTAGAGGTTTGGCAACGTGGCAACGAGTGGGATTACCTGCTGCGCACCACTAAAAAACTTAAAGCGGTTGATATAGATCCCGGGCGTTTTGTACCGGACATTAACAATCAGGACAATTCCTGGATAAAAGAATAAAGTATATTAAGGGCGGCCGTAACAACGAGCCGCCCTTTTTTATACCTATCGGTTAAAAAACTCCCGTTTTATTTTATAATTTAGCCACCATGTTACAAGTTGTTATTATAGGTTCGGGCAATGTGGCGCAGCATTTTATCAAAGCATTAGCAAATAGTGCCAATGCTAAGGTTGTACAGGCGTTTGCACGCCATCTGCAAGATTTGGAGCATCTGCTTCCGGCAACAGCGATAACAAGCTCATATGAAAGTCTTAAAGAGGCAGATGTTTACATTATAGCAGTGAAAGATGATGCCATAGCACACGTATCGTCACAACTGCCTTTTACCGGCAGGCTTGTAGTACATACATCGGGCAGCAGCGGTATGGAGCAGCTGGACAATAAAAACCGCCGCGGGGTGTTTTATCCGTTGCAAACGTTCTCAAAAAATAAAGAAATAGATTTTTACGTTGTCCCCCTGTGCCTTGAAAGCGAACAGGAAGCGGACTATCAAACTTTGGAAGATTTGGCAAATGGCTTATCTCGAAGCATTTATAAAATTGATTCAGAACAAAGAAAAGCCCTGCATGTAGCCGCGGTATTTGTAAACAATTTTACCAACCATATGTATACTATTGGTGATGAAATTTGCAGCCAGAACAATATTCCGTTTGGTATATTGGGTCCGCTGATTCAGGAAACCGCCGATAAGATTAATACGCTGTCGCCAAAAAACGCACAAACCGGCCCTGCCCTAAGGCATGATGGCCAAACGATACAGAAACAAGTGGATCTTCTGGAAAAAGAAAACCATAAAGAGTTATATACATTAATTACCCAATCGATACAACAAACAAATGAGTAAGAGCTATAAAGAGCTAATGAATGATATTACCACATTTATTTTTGATGTGGACGGTGTACTTACAGATGGTACCATACATATAGCGCCCAACGGCGAAATGCTGCGCAACATGAACATTCGCGATGGCTATGCCATGAAGGCCGCTGTAGAGCACGGTTACACCGTATGTATTATTTCGGGAGGATTAAATGAGGGCGTGCGAATAAGGCTGCGCAATCTGGGCATTACAGATATTTATCTAGGTGTGCCTAATAAGGTGGAGACTTTTGATGAATTTACCGACATCTACAACATTAAACCGGAACAGGTATTGTACATGGGAGACGATATTCCCGACTATCACGTTATGAAACTCGTTGGCCTGCCTACCTGCCCTCAGGATGCCGCACCGGAAATAAAGGAACTGAGCAAATACATATCGCATAAAAATGGCGGAACCGGCTGCGTACGCGATGTAATAGAGCAGGTTATGAAGGTTCAGGGCAAATGGATGGAGCATTTTAATGCGCGATATGATTAAATTACAATTTCAGATAACAAACCTTACGTAAAACGACTTATCAGTAACGAATGAAGTTTTTAAAATTAATAGGATTCTCTAATTTACTATTGCTGGCTTTTGGCATGTTTGTTTTTAAATACGGCTTTTTAGACCACCAGGAAAATCTACAAATGGCACTCAGCGATTTGCAATATGCAGCGATGGTTTTTGCGGGTGTGCTTATAGCCGCGGGCGGATTTTTTATGAACAACGTTTTTGGTTTCGGCAAAGATGAACATCCCGAAATTACTGAGGCTAAAGGCTATAATGTATACGCAGCGTTTACAATTGTGGGTATAGGATTAGGCTATTATATTGCCGATTTTGTTGGTAAACCGTTCTTTACAGGCGTATTCATTATAGGTGCAGCATTGCTTTATATTTATGCTACAAGCTTAAAGGCTACCATTATTGTGAGCAATATTATTGTGGCAGCGCTGATTGCATTGCCTATACTAACTATAGGGGTGTTTACACTATATCCTATTCTTAACAATGACAATCATATTCAGATAGCTACTATATTCGAAGTACTTTTAGACTACACCATCTTTACATTTGTTATAGGCCTGATACTTACTTTTGTAAACGACCTTGCCAATATTGATGCCGATTATAACAATGGTGTTACAACGTTACCAATTGTATTAGGCAGGGCCAGGACAATGAAGATAGTAATAGGACTTACAATAATCCCGATAGCCCTTTTGTTGTATTATACTCAATTGTATATAATAGACCTTACGTATGCACTTGGTTTCGGGTTGCTTTTTATCCTGGGTCCGCTTGTGTATTTCCTTATAAAACTTTGGAGTGCCGGTAACGAAAAAGAGTTCAGGCACCTTGAAGTGGTACTTAAACTTGTATTGCTTTTCACCGCAGTGTCGTTGGCAGTTATAACTTTTAATATAGACTACAATGTTAAGGGATAAATTAAAGAACTATAAAATTATATTAGCTTCAGGATCACCAAGGAGGCAACAGTTTTTGCGCGAGCTTGATATTGAATTTGAGATACGACTTAAAGATGTGGAGGAAATATATCCGGAACATCTGCAGGGTGCAGAGATTACCGATTTTCTTGCCAAGCTTAAAGCCGATGCCTTAGAAGATAGCCTTACCAATGATGAGATAGCTATTACAAGCGACACCATTGTATGGCATGAAAACAGAGCACTTGGTAAACCGAAAGATTATGATGATGCCTTTGGTATGCTACAGTCGTTATCAGGTAAAACACATGAAGTTATAACATCGGTATGCATTAAGAATGCCGGTAAAGCCAATGTGTTTAATGAGACAACAAAGGTAACCTTTAATGTGTTATCGGACGACGAAATAAAATATTACCTGGATAACTATAAGCCTTTTGATAAGGCCGGATCCTACGGCATTCAGGAATGGATTGGGCTTGTTGCTATTGCGCGTATAGACGGCTCTTATGCTAACGTTGTTGGGATGCCGGTTGATAAAGTTTACCAATATCTAAGTAAATTCGCGTAAAGCATTCGGAATGGAAAAATTTGAATATTCGCGGGAAATATGGCGCACCGGTATAGTACTACTGGTGTTTATAATCCTGAACTTTATAATTACCAAACTTACTAAGCGCTATGCTAAAGCATCGCATCTTTCAGAACATCGTACTAATCTTATAGCTAAATATATAGACTTTTTAATGTTTGGGCTTTTATGTGTGGTAATAATTGCAGTATGGGGTTCTAAATCAACCGATGTATTTACATTTATTGGCACAGCATTAACCATAATTGGTGTTGCTTTCTTTGCGCAATGGTCTATTCTTAGCAACATAACATCAGGCATTATACTCTTTTTTACATTTCCCTTTCGTATAGGCGATGTAATCCGGGTTCACGATAAAGATTTCCCCATAGAAGCGCAGATAGAAGATATCAAAGCTTTTCACACTTTGCTTCGCACCCGCGAAGGCGAGCTTATTACCTACCCTAATAGCCTACTGCTTCAAAAGGGCGTGAGCATAGTGCCCATTAAGAAGGAAGACAAAGAATTTTACGATTAAAGCCATGCAAAACAAATTTATATACTTTTTACTTATTTTCTTTACCCTTTGCCACGCGCAGCCCGAAAAGCCAACGTCGGCAGAGATATACCATAAGCTTGAAAAACTTAATTTTTTAGGATCGGTGCTTTACATTGCCGCACACCCTGACGACGAAAATAACAGGCTGATTTCCTACTTAGCTAACGATACCAAGGCACGCACTGGCTATCTTGCCCTTACACGTGGTGATGGCGGTCAGAACCTTATTGGGCTTGAACTGCGGGAACTACTGGGTGTTATTCGAACGCAGGAACTTATAGAGGCCCGTAATATTGATGGTGGTGAGCAATTTTTTAGCCGTGCCAACGATTTTGGCTTTTCTAAAATGCCTGATGAAACCTTGCAGATATGGAATAAACAGGAAGTTTTACAGGATATGGTTTGGGTTATCCGCCAGTTTGAACCCGATGTTATTATAACCCGTTTCGACCACCGTTCGCCGGGATCTACACATGGGCACCATACTTCGTCGGCCATGCTTACGCAGGAGGCCTATGACCTTGCAGCCGATAAAAATTACGAGCCGGAGCAGCTAAAATACAACACTGTATGGCAGCCTAAACGCGTGTTCTTTAACGTGTCGTGGTGGTTTTTTGGTGGTAAAGATAAATTTGATAAGGTAGATAAATCAAAGTATGTAAACCTGCAAACCGGTAGCTACTACCCTCTTTTAGGTAAATCAAACCAGGAAATTGCTGCGCTTAGCCGTAGCAGGCATAAATCGCAGGGCTTTGGTTCAACCGGCGAGCGAGGCGACGATATGGAATATCTGGAGCTTATAAAAGGCGATATCCCTAACGACAAGCAAAACCTTTTTGAAGGCATAGATACCTCATGGAACCGTGTTAAAAGTGGTAAGGCAATTGGAGATGCAGTTAATGCGGCTTTAAAAAACTATGATTTTAAAAATCCGTCGGCATCTGTGCCTGCATTGGTAAAAATATATTCTCAAATAAACAGGCTGGAAAACGGCTACTGGAAAACTCAAAAAATTAAGGAGATAAAGGAAATAATTGCTCAATGCAGCGGCTTATACTTAGAGGCGGCGGCAGAACAACAATCGGCTACTCCCGGCAGTACTCTAAAAGTTAAATGGGAAGCTATAAACCGTAGCACTGTTAGCATGACCCTAAAATCACTAACGGTTCAGCCTGAAAATGCTGTCATAAGTCAGAACCTTCCGTTAGCCAACAACATAGGGCAAACCAATACGTTAGATGTGGTATTGCCCAAAACATTGGCGTTTACATCGCCTTATTGGCTTAGTGAAAAAGGTACGGCGGGGATGTATACCGTAAACGACCTTCAAAAGATTGGAAAAGCAGATATAATAAGAGAAATGGCAGTTACATTTACGGTAGACGTTTCTGGAGTACAGATTCAGTTTGAGCGAATGATGAGCTACAAATTTAATGATCCTGTAGATGGCGAAGTATACCAGCCTTTGGATATTATTCCTGCAGTAACAACCAGGATACTCAACAAAGTACAATTATTTAGCACTAATAAATCGCAATCCATAAGCATCAAAATAAAAGCAGGTAAAGAAAATGCTAAGGGCAGCCTGAGGTTTGAGTTGCCGCAGGGTTGGAAAGTAACTCCTGCCTCTATTCCGTTCGACCTTAAGAATAAAGGAAGTGAAACCATCGTAAGTTTTGAGGTTACCCCGCCTGACGCGCCATCAGAAGTTACCGGCAAAAGCATTGCAACCATTGATGGTGAGGATTTTGACAGGGAGCAGACCATCATAAATTATCCGCACATTGATACTCAAAATGTATTATTGCCATCAACCGCTAAATTTACAAGAGCCGACTTGAAAACTAAGGGTGAAAACATTGCTTATATTATGGGAGCGGGAGATAACATTCCTGAAAGCCTTAAGCAAATGGGCTACAATGTTACACTTCTTAAAACGGTTGATATTTCTGTAGAAAATCTGGCAAAATATGATGCTGTAATTATGGGCATACGCGCCTATAACGTACTTGAGGACCTGGCCTTTAAGCAGCAAGTGCTTTTTAACTACGTAAATAACGGTGGTACTATGATAGTGCAGTACAATACTACAGGTGCGCTTACCGTTAAAGATATTGCCCCTTACCCACTTCGCATTTCGCGCGAACGTGTTACAGAGGAAGATGCAAAAATAACATTCTTGGACGCAACCAATAAACTTTTAAATTATCCTAATAAGATAACTGCAACCGATTTTAAAGGCTGGGTGCAAGAACAGGGTTTATATTACCCCGACGAATGGTCTAAGGAGTTTGTACCGGTGTTATCATCGCACGATAAAGGTGAAGACGATAAAAAAGGTGGCCTGCTGATAGCGAAGTACGGAAAAGGGTATTACATTTATACCGGATTAAGCTTCTTTAGGGAACTGCCGGAAGGCGTTTCAGGAGCCTACAGGCTTATGGCAAATATGATCGCTGTGGGGCAGTAAACGTAATTGATTGGGGGATTTGGTTATTTGAGGACTCAGTTATTTGACTTGAGCTATTAGCCGCAAATAACCAAATTACCGCATAAACAAATCCACATAAAAAGTAACAAAACAAAGGAAAACAAGTCTTATAAAGAGATATAGCAAACAGGTATGAAAGATAATCCAACTTCATGGAAAAAAAGTTACTCGCTGGTGCTGCTGCTCAACATAATATATATAGTGCTGTTTTATTTTTTAATGCAAATATACTCGTAGCATGCAGTTAATAGACTGGATTATACTTTCCTGCACGCTCATTTTTATTGTTGCCTATGGTGCTCTAAAAACACGCGGCAGCAAAAACGTAGAAGAATATATATTAGGCAGCAACGAAACCCCCTGGTGGACAGTGGGCCTATCGGTTATGGCTACGCAGGCCAGCGCCATTACATTTCTTTCAACTCCCGGGCAGGCCTACCACGATGGTATGGGCTTTGTGCAGTTTTACTTTGGCATGCCTCTGGCAATGGTAATAATCTGCATTACCTTTATACCTATTTATCACAGGCTTAAGGTTTTTACTGCATACGAATTTTTAGAGCAGCGCTTTGACGTTAAAACACGTACTCTGGCATCAATCTTATTTATGATACAGCGCGGTTTGGGTACCGGCCTTACCATTTATGCCCCTGCCATTATACTATCATCACTCTTAGGATGGAACCTTAACGTTATGAACCTCGTAATAGGCGTTATGGTTATAATTTACACTGTATCGGGTGGTACGCGCGCGGTAAACGTTACCCAAAAACAGCAAATGTTTGTTATTATGGGAGGTATGATAATAACCTTTTTTATTATACTAAGTTACCTGCCCGAAGAACTCAGCTTTAATAATGCTTTACATATTGCGGGCGCCAACGATAAACTTAATGTTTTGGAATTTTCGCTTGATCCTGAAAAACGTTATACTATATGGAGTGGACTTGCCGGTGGTTTATTCCTGTTCCTTTCTTATTTTGGTACCGACCAAAGCCAGGTACAGCGTTATCTGTCAGGTAAATCAATTCGCGAGAGCCAGATGGGCCTTATAATGAATGGTCTTTTAAAAGTACCCATGCAGTTTTTTATATTGCTTATTGGCGTAATGGTATTTGTGTTTTTCCAGTTTCACTCGGCTCCTTTGCATTTTAATCCTAACAACACACAAAGCATAAATAACTCGCAATACAAAGGCGAATATAACAGCCTGGAAAAACAACTGGAAGTACTGGCTGTCGAGAAAAAAGAGATAAGTATGCTCTACGTAAACCAGCTCAACCAGGATTACGATAATAAAGAGCTGCATAACCGCATGATAGCGCTCAACACGCGCGAAAGAGACCTGCGTGACCAGGCGAAAGACCTTATAAGCCAGGTTGATAAAACTGCTGAAACTAACGATAAAGATTATGTGTTCCTGTACTTTATCTTAAACTTTTTACCCAAGGGAATGATAGGACTCTTACTCGCTGTTATTATTTCGG
>Ga0265798_10002109_pt1 | contig 29740 bp, 28 predicted proteins | sample P3T30metagenome_FD_192430 | JGI IMG/M metagenome (GOLD analysis project Ga0265798, IMG submission 192430) | Plant litter microbial communities from East Loma Ridge, Irvine, California - P3 T30 | ecosystem: Environmental > Terrestrial > Plant litter > Unclassified | place: USA: California...
CCTCGACCAGGTGAAAATCCAGGGTCTCGGCGATCGGCGGATAGGGAAAGCGGCCCTCGAGCAGGGCCTGCATGATGTCCACGCCTTTCATGTTACGTGCCTGCTCGACCGGCACCACGCCGGCGCGCGCGCCGTTCTCGCGCGCCCGCGCACGTACCGCGTCCAGTTGCTGCTGCCATTGTTCGATTGTCGCCTGGGCGTTCATGACGTCTCCTTGATGGGTTCAAACAGGCATTCTGCACCGTTGGCGCGATTTCCGCTGATGGCGGCTTCAGGTGCCCAACAGCGCCCTGCAGCGGCTGACCAGGAATTCGCGCAGCACCCGCACCGCCGGCGACACCTGCTTGCGGTTCGCCACCAGCATCGTCAGCGGCGCGTTGACACCTTCCCATTCCGGCAGGATCAGGCGCAGGCGGCCGCTGGCGAGGTCTTCGTACACGTCCAGGCGCGAGCGGTAGCAGATGCCCAAACCTGCCAGCGCCCAGCGTTTGACGATCTCGGAATCGTCGGCCACGCGGTCGCCCTGCACCATGACGTCGACTTCTTCGTCGCCCTTGCGGAAGCGCCAGCGGTCGTTGACGGTTTCGTCGAGCATGAAGCACAGGCAGTTGTGGTGTTCCAGCTCGCGCGGCGAAGCCGGCACGCCATGCCGCGCCAGATACGTGGGCGCGGCGCACAGCACGCGCCGGTTCTCGGCCAGCAGCGGCAGCGCCACCATGCTGGACTCGGGCTGCACGCCGAAGCGCAGGGCAATGTCGACCGGCTCCCGATAAATGTAGGCGAGGCGGTCGGTCAGCTGCAGGCGCAATTTCACGCCCGGGTAGCGCGCCTGGAAATCGTTCAGCCAGGGCAGCACCACGTGGCGCCCGAGGTCGGATGGCATCGAGATCTGCAGTTGGCCTTCGATCGCGTCCTGGCCGGCGCGCACTTCGTCCTCGGCCTCGCGCAGGCCCTCCAATAAAGCCTTGCTGCGCCCGAGCAGGCGTTCGCCGGCCAGGGTCAGGCGCATGCTGCGCGTGCTGCGGATGAACAGCGCCACGCCGAGGTCCGCTTCCAGTCGCTTCAGGCTGGCGCTGGCGACGGCCGGCGACAGTTCCAGCAGGCGCGCGGCGGCGGACAGGCTGCCACGCTCGGCGGTGGCGACGAAGGTTTCCAGGTCCTGGAGATTACGGATTTTCAAGGAATTTTTGAAAGTGATTTCGGGATTGCCCAGTTTATCAAAAAGGCGGAACTGGTCAGAATGGCATGCATCCCATTTTCGTTTAACTCAGGAGTTCACACATGAAAGCCATCGGATACCAGAACAACCTTCCTGTTACCGAAGCCGCATCGCTGGTCGACATCACGCTGCCGGATCCGGTCGCGCAAGGCCACGACCTGCTGGTCGAAGTGCGCGCGGTGTCCGTGAACCCGGTCGACACCAAGGTCCGTAAAAGCGCCAAGCCGGAAGCAGGGCAGTGGAAGGTGCTGGGCTGGGACGCGACCGGCATCGTCAAGGCGGTTGGCCCGGACGTCACCCTGTTCAAGCCGGGCGACCGCGTCTGGTACGCCGGCTCGATCGCCCGCGCCGGCAGCAATAGCGAACTGCATCTGGTCGACGAGCGCATCGTCGGCCATATGCCGGCCTCGCTCGACTTCGGCACAGCGGCCGCGCTGCCGCTGACCGGCCTGACGGCCTGGGAGATGCTGTTCGACCGCCTGCAGGTGCCGAGGGGCCCTGAAGGTAAAGGCAAGACCCTGCTGGTGATCGGCGCGGCCGGCGGTGTCGGCTCGATCCTGGTCCAGCTGGCGCGCCAGCTGACGCAACTGACCATCATCGGCACCGCCTCGCGTCCTGAAACCGTGGAATGGGTGCGCGAGCTCGGCGCCCATCACGTGATCGACCACAGCAAGCCGCTGGCCGGGCAGATCGCCGCCGCCGGCTTGAGCGCGCCGGAATACGTGGCCAGCCTGACCCACAGCGACCAGCACTTCGACCAGGTGGTCGAAGCCATCGCCCCGCAGGGCAAGTACAGCCTGATCGACGACCCGGCCACGCCGATCGACATCATGAAGTTCAAGCGCAAGGCGATCTCGCTGCACTGGGAGCTGATGTTCACGCGTGCGCTGTTCACGACGCCGGACATCATCGAACAGCACAACATCCTTAACCGCCTGGCGGAGCTGGTCGACGCGGGCACGATCCGTACCACGGCCAACGAGAACTTCGGGACCATCAATGCGGAGAACCTGCGCCGCGCGCATGCGCTGATCGAGTCGCACCAGGCGCGCGGGAAGATCGTGCTGGAAGGGTTCTGATCAGCGCAGCCGGTAGCGCATATAGCTGAGATCGTGGCTTACGCCATCGATCTCCAGCATGTCCTCGATCCGCGCCGTCATCGTAAAACCCGCACGCAGGTAGAGCGCGACGGCCGGATGGTTCTCGGACAGGACCTCCAGGTCGACCCACTTCAGGCCGTCCTGCCGGCGCGCCCAATCGATGGCGGTACCGAGCAGCTCTGCACCCAGTCCACGTCGACGGTAAGCACGGTGCACGCCCATCCCCAGCATCGCCCGATGCCGCGCGCCCGGCTCGGGCCGCGCACGCAGGTCGACGTGTCCGGCGATCGAGCCGCGCGCATCCAGCGCCAGCCACAGGCGGCGCCAGCGCGGCTGGCCGACCGCGATTGCGAGGCCATCGACGAACGACACCTTCAGGCCCGGCGGCAGCTGCGACTGCGCGCGCGACAGCGGCTGGAACAGCGGCGTGCCGTCCGCGCCGTTGTCGCGCAGGTGGTCGTCGAGGTAGACGAAGAAGGCCGGCAGGTCGGCCGCTTCTGCCGGCCGGATCGTCACAGCGCCCGCGCGATCAGGATCTTCTGGATGTCGCTGGTGCCTTCGTAGATCTGGCACACGCGCACATCGCGGTAGATGCGCTCGACCGGGAAGTCGGCCACGTAGCCGTAGCCGCCGAACACCTGCATCGCGCTGGAGACGACCTTTTCCGCCATCTCGGAGGCGAACAGCTTGGCCATCGCCGCTTCCTTCAGGCAGGGCACGCCGGCATCCTTCATCGAGGCCGCGTGCAGGATCAGCTGGCGCGCGGCTTCGATCTGCATCGCCATCTCGGCCAGGCGGAACTGCACGGCCTGGTGGTCGAAGATGGCGCTGCCGAAGCTGGTGCGCTCCCTGGCGTAGGCCAGCGCCGCTTCATAGGCTGCGCGCGCCATGCCGACCGATTGCGAGGCGATGCCGATGCGGCCGCCTTCCAGGCCGGACAGGGCGATCTTGTAGCCTTGCCCTTCCTCGCCGATCAGGTTCTCCGCCGGGACGCGGCAGTTCTCGAACACGATCTGCGCGGTGTCCGAGGAATGCTGGCCCATCTTGTGCTCGATGCCGGCGATGATGTAGCCCGGCGTATCGGTCGGTACCCAGAACGCACTGATGCCTTTCTTGCCGGCGGCCTTGTCGGTGACCGCCATGACGATGGCCACGTCGCCGTTCTTGCCGCTGGTGATGAACTGCTTGGTGCCGTTGAGGACGTAGTGGTCGCCATCGCGGGTTGCGGTGGTGCGCAGCGCGGCGGCGTCGCTGCCGGTGTGCGGTTCCGTCAGGGCGAAGGCGCCCAGCATCTCGCCTTGCGCCAGCGGGCGCAGCCACTTTTCCTTCTGTGCTTCGTTCGCGTACATCATCGCGATCGAGCATACCGGGCAGTTGTTAACCGAGATGATGGTCGAGGTGCCGCCGTCGCCGGCCGCGATTTCTTCCAGCACCAGGGCCAGCGACACGTAGTCGAGGCCCGCGCCGCCGTACTGCTCCGGCACCGCCACGCCGAAGGCGCCCAGCTGGGCCAGTTCCTGCAATTCCTCTTTCGGGAAATGGTGTTCGCGGTCCCAACGCGCGGCTTGCGGCGCCAGGCGCTCCTGCGAATAGCTGCGCAGGGCGTCGCGGATCATCTGGTGTTCTTCGCTTAAGATCATCTTGTCTCGTGTGTCGTTATCGTTGTGTTGGTTGCTTACTTACCAGGCGATCGGCGTACCGTCGTGGTTCAGGAAGCTGCCGTTCTGCGACGCGTCCGCAGCGGCCAGCGTCGCGCGCAGCGTGCGCACGCTTTCCTCGACGCTGAGCGGGGCGCCGGCGCCGCCCATGTCGGTCTGCACCCAGCCCGGGTGGAAAGTCAGGCAGGTCACGCCCTGCGGGCCGAAAGTCAGAGAGGTATCCTTCAGCACCGAGTTCAGCGCCGCCTTGCTGGCGCGGTACAGCGAGCCCGAGGCGTTCGACCGTTCGCCGATCGAACCCATGCGCGAGGAGATCACCGCCAGCCTGCCGCGCGCGTTGGCGACCAGCGGACCGACGATGGGCAGCAGGCGCATCGCCGCCAGCACGTTGGTGTGCATGACCGCGTCGAACTCCTGCTGGGTCGGAAAGCCGTCGTGGCGCGGGCCGTAGACGCCGGCCACCAGCCACGCGTGGTCGATCTTCTCGTCGTCCAGTTTCCAGCCCAGGCCGCCGATCGCTTCCGGATTGGTGACGTCGAGCTGGTGGGCTTCGGCGCCGAGCCGGCGCAGTTCTTCGCAGTCTTCCGGCTTGCGGGCAGTGGCGATCACGCGCCAGCCGTCGGCGCGGTACTGGCGGACCATTTCGTGGCCGATGCCTCTGGATGCTCCAATGATCAGGGCGGTGGACATGATGGGCTCCTTTGTTCTTCGATGACGGAAACCCGTCACCATACCGCGAAAATGACGTCGGCGTCGCGTAGGGTGGGCACACCGTGCCCACGCAAACAATGCGCCAACGTCATACGTGGGCGGAGGCCGCCCACCCTATGATTACACCATCTCGATCGCCATCGCCGTGGCTTCACCGCCGCCGATGCACAACGAAGCCACGCCGCGCTTGCCGCCGGTCTTCTTCAGCGCGCCCAGCAGGGTGACGATGATGCGCGCGCCAGAGGCGCCGATCGGGTGGCCCAGCGCGCAGGCGCCGCCGTGGATGTTGACCTTGCTGTGCGGGATGTCGAGGTCGCGCATGGCGGCCATCGGCACCGCGGCAAAGGCTTCGTTAATTTCGAAGAGGTCGACGTCGCCGGCTTTCCAGCCGGTCTTCTTGAACAGCTTGTGCATGGCGCCGATCGGCGCGGTGGTGAACAGGTTCGGTTCCTGGGCGTGGGTGCTATGGCCGATCACGCGGGCGATCGGGGTCAGGCCCAGTTCCTTCGCCTTCGATTCGCGCATCATGAGCAGTGCGGCGGCGCCGTCGTTGATCGACGAGGACGAGGCGGCGGTCACGGTGCCTTCCTTCTTGAAGGCCGGCTTGAGCGACGGGATCTTGTCGACCTTGGCCTTCAGCGGGCCTTCGTCCTTGCTGATGATCTGCTCGCCCAGGCGGTTGGCGACGCTGACCGGCGCGATCTCCCAGTCGAAGGTGCCGTCGGCGTTGGCGGCCTGCGCGCGCTTGACCGATTCGATCGCGAAGTTGTCCTGGTCTTCACGGGTGAACTGGTAAGTGGCCACGCACTCTTCGGCGAAGGTGCCCATCGAACGGCCTTCGCCGGTCTTTTCGTTGCGCGAGTAGGCGTCTTCCAGGCCGTCCAGCATCATATGGTCGAACATCGGCGCGTGGCCGATGCGGTAGCCGCCGCGCGCCTTCGGGATCAGGTAGGGGGCGTTGGTCATCGACTCCATGCCGCCGGCGACGACGATGTCGGCACTGCCGGCCACCAGCTGGTCGTGCGCGAAGATCGCGGCCTGCATGGCCGAGCCGCACATCTTGGAGAGGGTGACGGCGCCGGTCGACAGCGGCAGGCCGGCCTTGATCAGCGCCTGGCGCGCCGGGGCCTGGCCCTGGCCGGCCATCAGGCAGTTGCCGAAGTAGACGTGTTCGACGGTCAGCGGGTCGACGCCGGCGCGTTCGACGGCGGCCTTGATGGCTACCGCGCCCAGGTCGCTGGCGCTCTTCGAGGAGAAATCGCCCTGGAAGGCGCCCATCGGGGTACGGGCTGCGCCGACGATAACGACTGGATCATTCATTTTGTGGTCTCCAAACAGGAAGTTGACGGACTGGCCGCCGGGTTGGTCTTGTGCTTAGTGTTGTTAAAGCGGATCTGCTGCGCATACGGGAACACGTCTTCGACGATGCCCGCCGCGATGCGCTCCTTGTGCGACTGCCACCAGGCGCGTGTGAGCAGTTCGGCGTGATGCTGCATGAAGATGGTGCGGATCTTCGGATTCCCGAGCAGGAAGCGTTCGAACTGCTCGGGGAAGACGTCGTGCCTGCCGATCGGGTACCAGGGCTCGGCCGCCATCTCGTCCTCCTCGTTGCGCGGGGCCGGGATGTCGCGGAACTGGCAGTCGGTGAGGTACTCGATTTCGTCGTAGTCGTAGAACACGACGCGGCCCTGGCGCGTCAGGCCGAAATTCTTGTACAGCATATCGCCGGGGAAGATATTCGCCGCCACCAGGTCGCGGATCGCATTGCCGTATTCGCGCACGCCGTGTTCGAGGCGCGCCTGGTCGCTGGCGCGTTCGGCGTCCTGCAGCCAGATATTCAGCGGCACCATGCGGCGCTCGATGTAGAGGTGCTTGATAATGAGCCGGTCGGCCTCAAGCTCGAGCAGCGAGGGCGCGTCGCGGCGCAGCTGGTCGAGCAGCTTGTCCGAGAAGCGCGCCAGCGGGAAGGCCACGTCCGAGTATTCCAGCGTGTCGGCCATGCGGCCCACGCGGTCGTGGTGCTTCACCAGCAGGTATTTTTCCTTGATTCTCTCGCGCGTGGTTTCCTTCGGCGGCGGATACCGGTCCTTGATCACCTTGAACACGTAGGGGAAGGACGGCAGCTCGAACACCAGCATCACCAGGCCGGGAATGCCGGGCGCGATGCGGAACTCGTCCGAGCTGTGCTTCAGGTGTTGCAGGAAGTCGCGGTAGAACAGGGTCTTGCCCTGTTTCTGCAGGCCGAGCACCGTGTAGATCTCGCTCCTCGGCTTCTTCGGCATCAGGCTGCGCAGGAACTGCACATAGTTCGAGGGCACTTCCATGTCGACCATGAAGTAGGCGCGCGTGAACGAGAACAGGGTCAGCACCTGGTCCGGCTCGGTGAGCACGGTATCGAGCAGTAGCTGCCCATCGCTGCCGTGCAGGACAGGGATCACGAACGGGACCTCGCGCGCGCCGTTGATGGCGCGGCCGACGATGTAGGCGCCCTTGTTGCGGAAGAACAGGTTTGAAAGCACGTGCAGCTGCTGGTTCGGTTCCACCTTGTCGAGCCCGAACTGTTCGATCATGCGCTGCTCGACCAGGGCCACATCGCGATCGAGGTCGGCGAAGGGGCAGGCCAGCTGGAAGTTGGTGACGATGCGCCTCAATGCGAAGCGCAGGCCGTCCGCCGTGGGGTAGTAGACGCGGTAGGTCGGCTGCGGTTCCTCGGTCTCGATGTACTCGGTCGAGACGGCCGGGCGCACGAAGATGAATTCGTTGCGGTAGTAGCTGCGGTGCAGCAGCCGGCAGCTGACGGAATTGAAAAAGCTTTCGGCCAGCTCGGGGCGCTTGTGGCCGGTGGTCAGGCCAGTGAGCAGGCCGATGTAATGCAGCTTGGTTTCGCGCCAGGTGGCGTCGTTCAGTTCCTCGGGCGCGTATTCGTCCTCGAGGATCTGCACGCATTCCTGCACGCGCTTGTCGTAGAAATCGATGCGCTCGCGCGCCGCGCGCTGGGCGGTGGCCCAGTCGGCCTTTTCGAAATAACTCTTGGCCGCCTGGCTGGCCTGGCGGAACAGCGAGTAATGGCGGTCGAACCCGTCCAGGATGGTCTGCGCGATGTCGAAGGCGATCTGCGACGAGAGCAGTTTGGGGAAACTTGCCTGGGTCATCGATGTTCTCGCGCGCTGGAAAAGGTGGACGGATATTGTAATGCTGCTTTAAAGCCGCCATTCCCGCGCAGGCGGGAATCCAAGTTTGCATGCGTTCCGACTGCTCATGCAGAACTTGGGTTCCCGCCTGCGCGGGAACGACGCGTTCGTGGTGCGGGCTGGCGGCGGCCTTTGCAGCTCTATCGCCAGCCCGCGTCTCCTCTCCGCTCTCGCCTTGAAGCTCTTACGCGGTCTCGCCGAACAGCTCGCGGCCGATCAGCATGCGGCGGATCTCGCTGGTGCCGGCGCCGATTTCATACAGCTTGGCGTCGCGCCACAGGCGGCCGACCGGATACTCGTTGATATAACCGTTGCCGCCCAGGGTCTGGATCGCTTCGCCGGCCATCCAGGTCGCCTTCTCGGCGCTGTACAGGATGGCACCGGCGGCGTCCTTGCGCAGGGCGCGCACTGCTTCCGGGCTGGTCGCGCGGTCGCAGGCCTGGCCGACCGCGTACACATAGGCGCGGCAGGCCATCATGGTCGAATACATGTCGGCGATCTTGCCCTGCATGAGCTGGAACTCGCCGATCGCCTGGCCGAACTGTTTACGTTCGTGGATATAGGGGACGACCACGTCCATGCAGGCCGACATGATGCCCAGCGGACCGCCGGACAGCACGGTGCGCTCGAAGTCCAGGCCCGACATCAGCACGTTGACGCCTTTGCCGACGCCACCTAGCACGTTCTCGACCGGCACTTCGCAATCCTGGAACACCAGCTCGCCGGTGTGCGAACCGCGCATGCCCAGCTTGTCCAGCTTCTGCGCAATCGAGAACCCTTGCATACCTTTTTCGATCAGGAAGGCGGTCATGCCGCGCGGGCCGGCTTCGAGGTCGGTCTTGGCGTAGACGACCAGGGTGTCGGCGTCCGGGCCGTTGGTGATCCACATCTTGGTGCCGTTCAGGACGTAGCGGTCACCCTTCAGCTCGGCGCGCAGCTTCATGCTGACGACGTCGGAACCGGCGTTCGGCTCGGACATGGCCAGCGCGCCGACGTGCTCGCCCGAGATCAGCTTGGGCAGGTACTTGCGCTTCTGCTCTTCGTTGCCGTTGCGCTTGATCTGGTTGACGCACAGGTTCGAGTGGGCACCGTAGGACAGGCCGACCGAGGCCGAGGCGCGCGAGATCTCTTCCATCGCGACGATGTGGGCCAGGTAGCCCATGTTGGCGCCGCCGTATTCCTCGCTGACGGTGATGCCCAGCAGGCCCAGTTCGCCCATCTTCTTCCACAGGTCCATCGGGAACTGGTCGGTACGGTCGATCTCGGCCGCGCGCGGCGCGATCTCGCTGGCCGCGAACTGTTGCACTGCTTCGCGCAGCGCGGCGATGTCTTCGCCATGGTCAAAGGTCAAGCCTGGAAGATGCAGCATGTCGTCCTCTCGTTTGTCTCGTGTGTATCGTTATGGCTGGAATGGCTGGAATGGCTGAACGGGATGATAGCGCGGAGTGACGTTAACGTAAACGTCAACCAGCAATCGATCGAACCCGCATCTTTGGCACGTCGTCCCCGACCTAGCCGGCCGCCTTGGCGGGGATCCAGGTTCTGCGTGAGCTGTCGTAACGTCTATAACCTTGGGTTCCCGCCTTCGCGGGAAGTCGGTCCGGGCAATGCTCGGAACGACGATCGGTTAGCAAGCGATTACTTATGCCGCGCTACGCTCCTGCGGCTCGACATTGCCGTCAGCCCCGGCTTCGGCCAGCAGGCGCCGGCACTCGTCTTCATGCACCGCGATTTCCGCCAGCGACATCTCGATGTCCGCGCGCTGCTGCTCGAGCGTGTCGCGCTGGTGCGAGAGGACGCCGAGGAAGCGGTTGATCTGGGCCACGGTGTCCTTCGGCGACTCGTACATGTCGATGATGCTTTTGATCTCCGACAGGGTCAGGCCCAGGCGCTTGCCGCGCAGGGTCAGCTTCAGGCGCGTGCGGTCGCGCGGGGTGTAGACGCGGTTGCGTCCGCCCTGGCCTTCGCGCATCGGGCTCAGCAGGCCCTGGTCTTCGTAGAAACGGATGGCGCGGGCGGTGATGTCGAATTCGCGCGCCAGTTCGGCGATGGTGTAGGTAGTGCCCATATTATTCTGCATGGTCGAAAATCACATAGAATCGCAGTCTGCGCCGACGTTTCCGTTTACGTCAACGTCAATCTTGATTGCATTGTAGCTTGCAGCGCCTGGACCAACACGAAAGATTTTCGGCATGAACCCTCTCGAATCCCAGCTGGCTTACCCCTTCGGCGATACCATCCCGCCCCTCGGCACGGTGCACGACATCGCGCCGGGGCTGCGCTGGCTGCGCATGCCGCTGCCCTTCGCCCTCGACCACATCAACCTGTGGCTGCTGGACGACCGGGTCGAGGGACGGGACGGGCTGGCGCTGGTCGACTGCGGGGCCAGCACCGAGGCAACGCGCGCCGCCTGGGAGCAATTGTTCACTGGCGCGATGGCCGGGCAGCCGCTGCTGCGCGTGTTCGCCACGCACTGCCACCCGGACCACGTCGGCCTGTCCGGCTGGCTGTGCGAGCGTTTCAAGGTGCCGTTCTGGACCAGCGCCGCCGAGTTCGGCTTTGCGCGCATGATGGCGGCCGCGCTGCCGGGCGTGGACGGGCCTTCGGCCATCCCGCATTTCCAGAAACATGGCCTGGTCGACGCGGGCATGCTCGAGCAGATGCAGGGCCGCCGCAACTATTACCCCTCGCTGGTGCCGGCCGTGCCGCCTGCCTACACCCGGCTGCAGGATGGCCAGCGCGTGCGGATCGGTGGCCGCGAATGGCGCGTGATCACGGGCTTCGGCCACTCGCCCGAGCACGTGTCGCTGTATGCGGAAGAGGGGAAGATCCTGATTTCCGGCGACATGGTGCTGCCGCGGATTTCCACCAACGTCTCGGTGTTCGCGGTCGAGCCGGAAGGCGATCCGCTCACACAATATCTCGCCTCGCTGGACAAGTTTGCCGATCTGCCGGACGACACCCTGGTGCTGCCCTCGCACGGCAAACCCTTCCGCGGCCTGCATGTGCGGATCCAACAGTTGCGTGCACACCACGCTGCGCGCCTGGAAGAGGTACGCGCCGCCTGCCTTGCGCCGCGCTCCGCAGTTGACATTGTGCCACTGATGTTCCGCCGCCAGCTCGACGCCCACCAGCTCAGTTTTGCCGTCGGCGAGGCGCTGGCGCACCTGCATACGCTCTGGTATGCCGGTATCCTCGACCGTGTAACCGGTGACGACGGCATTATCCGCTTCGGATTGCGCTGACGCCGGATCATTCGCCTTTATATTATGTCTTGCAGGCAACCTTTGGGTTGCCTGTTTTCGTTTGCACGGATGAAAATGCCCAGGCAAACGATTTCTTTTTCCTGTAGGATATTTTTCACACTTACCTATTCTCTTGACGGAAAGCACGATTATTGCTGGACAGCACTGTGAGAATCGGTCAATACTCACATGTTTGTTACTTTCAGACTTTCGTGCCGTTACATAAGGTCTGAACCATGGAGAAACCATGACAGCCCTGCATGAACCATTAGTACCCCCGATGAATTCGACCAACGAGCGTGAGAGCTTCAGCGAGCGTTTGCAGCAAGCGCTGAAGAACGCCCACTACTCGCCGGACAGCCCGACCCGGCTGGCGCGCGAATTTAACATTCGTTTCGAGGGCCGCCCGATCACGGTCCACGCCGCCCGCAAATGGCTGGTCGGCGAAGCCATTCCGACCCAGGAAAAGCTGCGCATGATCGCCCAGTGGCTGGGCGTACCGGCCGACTGGCTGCGCTTCGGCGGTTCCGAGAACGCCCCGGCCAACGGCGAAGCCGCCGACGCATCGGCGCGTTTCGAATCGGCCGACGTCAAGCTGATCGCCGACCTACAGCGCCTAGACGAACATCACAAGCAACTGGCACGCGAGTTCATCCGCATGCTGGTGCGCATGAACCACCAGCCGAAGTAATTCCTGGTCATACAAGGACGGCCCGGCCTGGGAGCAATCCCAGGCCGGGCCGTTTTTTATCCTTACTGCAATTTTTCTTCAAACGGGCGGCACAAATGGCCGAGTCTCGCGCATAATCTATTCGTGTCGTTCCTCACGTTATCGGTCATATAAGGATGCAGTGCCCTCATGATTAATAACTACAGCAGTACCGCGCAGTTGAAAGACCTCATGACCGCGCCGCCGATGACTGCGGCGCAACATGCAGAAATCATGCGCAAGCGTAACGAGCAGCGCAGGAAAATCGAAGACGCAATGGAAGCAAGGAAGGAAGAGCAGGAACGCTACGGCGAGCGGCGCTAAGGCTCAGGCAGAGCCGTCTTTCATACCCGCCCAGCGCGGCGCGAGATCATTCTCGATGCCCAGCAGGTCGATGACGCGCGCCAGCGTGTGGTCGACCATCTCGTCGATCGAGCCCGGCTTGTTGTAAAAGCTCGGCAGCGGCGGGAACACGATGCCGCCCATCTCGGTGACGGCCGTCATATTGCGCAGGTGCGCCAGGTTGAACGGCGTCTCGCGCACCATCAGCACCAGGCGCCGGCGTTCCTTCAGGATCACGTCGGCCGCGCGTGCGATCAGGTTGTCGGACAGACCGTGCGCCACGGCGGCCAGGGTCTTCATCGAACAGGGTGCGATCACCATGCCGTCGCTCTGGAACGAGCCGCTGGCGATCGAGGCGCCGATCTCGCGATTTTTATGCACTACGTGGGCGAGCGCTTCCACGTCGCGCCTTTGCAGGCCGACTTCCTGGTGCAGGGTGAGGGTAGCGGCGTCGGAAATGACCAGATGGGTCTCGACGCCGGGAATCGCGCGCAGCCGCTCGAGCAGCCGCACGCCGTAGACCGCCCCGGTCGCGCCGGTGATGGCGACGACGATCCGCCGGTCGCCACCGCGGCGTGGCCGCGAATCAGCCATTCTGCTGTTTGTTGATCAGGGCTTGCAGTTCGCCGGATTCGTACATCTCGGTCATGATGTCCGAGCCGCCGACGAATTCGCCGTTCACATACAGCTGCGGGATGGTCGGCCAGTTCGAGAATTCCTTGATGCCCTGGCGGACTTCCGCATCTTCCAGCACATTCACGGTAGCGATGTTATCGACGCCGCAAGCCTTCAGGATTTGGATCGCACGGCCGGAAAAGCCGCACTGCGGGAACTGGGCGGTGCCCTTCATGAACAGCACGACCGGGGTCTTGGTCACGGTGTCTTTGATCCAGTTTTGTACGTCGCTCATTTGATTTTGCCTTCGGTGAGAAATTTGGAGGGATGGCGGCATTTTATAAGAAAAGCGGAACGTGAGCAGACTCACCGTCGTTCCCGGCATCGCCGGAAACGACTTCCCGCGGAGGCGGGAACCCAAGTTCTGCTTGAGCAGCCATGACGCATGCAAACTTGGGTCCCGCGCCTGCGCGGGGACGACGTTAACGGGCGATTAAGGTTTTTCTGAGGCAGACAGCTTCGGCACGGCCGGCATACTTGCCATAGTTCGGCATCGCGCGGTAGCCGTGCTTTGCATAGAACGCCAGCGCCCGGCCATTTACGCGGCGCGTCTCCAGCCAGACTTCGGTGTAGCCGAAGCCTAGAGCCTGCCGCTCCAGCGCTGCCAAGATGACGCGTCCGGCGCCGCTGCCGGGCCGCGCATACATTCGCTTCAGCTCGGCTACATTCCCCGCCAGCGGCCGCAAGGCGCCACAGCCCACTGCCAGTCCTTGCCCATCGTAGGCCACCAGGAAGCAGGCCCGTGTCCCGCGCACGTCGGCGGCATCGAACGAGGCCGTGCCGTCGCTGCCGGTGAGCGCCGCCAGCGCCGCGCCCAGCTCGCCGAGCAGCACCCGCGCGTCAGGGCTGTCCGGATCGGCGGGCGCGACGTTCAGCACAGCGTGGCTTACTTCTTCAGCTTGGCAAACGCCGCCGCCATCGCACCGCCGCTTGGCGCCGCCGAGCGTTCCTGGCGCTGCTGTTGCTGTCCCATGCGCTTGCGGTCATCGCGGTCGCCGCGCTGCTGCGGTTGCGAACCGGCCTGCGGCGCCGCGTCCGACAGGCGCATGGTCAGGGCGATGCGCTTGCGCTTGACGTCGACTTCCAGCACCTTGACCTTGACCACCTGGCCCGCCTTCACCACCGTGTGCGGATCTTTTACAAACGTATTCGACAGCGCCGAGATATGTACCAGGCCGTCCTGGTGCACGCCGATGTCCACGAAAGCGCCGAAGGCCGCGACGTTGGTCACCACGCCTTCCAGGATCATGTCCGGACGCAGGTCGCTGATCTCCTCCACGCCTTCCTTGAAGGTGGCGGTGGTGAATTCCGGACGCGGATCGCGCCCCGGCTTTTCCAGTTCCTTCAGGATGTCGGACACCGTCGGCACGCCGAACTTCTCGTCGGCGTATTTGGCCGGGTTCAGGGTTTTTACCAGCGAACCGTCGCCGATCACGGTCTTGATGTCGCGCTTGATATCAAGCAGGATCTTTTCCACGACCGGATACGATTCCGGGTGCACCGCCGAGGCGTCCAGCGGATTGTCGCCGTTCATGACGCGGAGAAAACCCGCCGCCTGCTCGAAGGTTTTATCGCCCAGGCGCGGCACTTTCTTCAGCGCCGCGCGCGAGGCGAAGGCGCCCTGCATGTCGCGGTAGGTGACGATGCTTTGCGCCACGCTGGCGGACAGGCCCGACACGCGCGCCAGCAGCGGCGCCGACGCCGTGTTGACGTCCACGCCGACCGCGTTCACGCAATCCTCGACCACGGCGTCGAGCTGGCGCGCGAGCTGGGTTTGCGAGACGTCGTGCTGGTACTGGCCGACGCCGATCGATTTCGGGTCGATTTTCACGAGTTCCGCCAGCGGGTCCTGCAGGCGGCGCGCGATCGAGACGGCGCCGCGGATCGAGACGTCGAGGTCCGGCAGCTCGCGCGAGGCGAACTCGGACGCCGAATACACCGACGCGCCGGCTTCCGACACGACGATCTTGGTGAGCTTCAGTTCCGGGCGCTGTTTGATCAGATCCTGGGCCAGCTTATCCGTCTCGCGCGAGGCGGTGCCGTTGCCGATCGAGATCAGCGATACGTTGTGCTTCGCGGCGAGCTGGCCCAGCACGTGCAGCGCGCCGTCCCAGTCGTTGCGCGGCGCATGCGGGTAGATGGTGGCGGTGTCGACGACTTTACCGGTCGGGTCGACCACGGCCACCTTGACACCGGTGCGCAGGCCCGGATCGAGGCCCATGGTTGCGCGCGGTCCGGCCGGCGCGGCCAGCAGCAGGGCCTTGAGGTTGCGCGCGAAGACCTGGATCGCGTCCGTCTCCGCCTTTTCGCGCAAGGCGCCCATCAGTTCGGTCTCGATGTACATGAAGCTTTTCACGCGCCAGGTCCAGCGCGCGGTGTCGAGCAGCCATTTGTCGGCCGGGCGGCCCGCGCCCTTGATGCCGAAGCGCGCGGCGATCCGGCTTTCGCAGGGATTGTGCGGCGCATCCCACTTCGGCTTTTCTTCTTCGGTGTCGAGGCGCAGGGTCACGTCGAGGATGCCTTCGCGGCGGCCGCGCATCAGTGCCAGCGCGCGGTGCGAAGGCACGGTGGACAGGGACTCGGAATAATCGAAGTAGTCGGCGAACTTCTCGCCCGCTTCCTGCTGGCCTTCCACGACTTTTGACTCGACCACGCCGTGTTCCTGCACGTATTCGCGCAGCGACTGCAGCAGTTCCGCGTCTTCGGCGAAACGCTCCATCAGGATCTGGCGCGCGCCGTCCAGCGCCGCCTTGGTATCCGGCACGCCGGGGTTGTTCACGCCATCGGCATTGGTAAACGCTTCGCGCACATAGCGCGCGGCGGCATCCTCGGGACTTTGCGACGGGTCGGCCAGCAGCGACTCGGCCAGCGGCGTCAGCCCGGCCTCGATCGCGATCTGGGCCTTGGTACGGCGCTTCTGCTTATAGGGCAGGTAGAGGTCTTCCAGGCGGGTCTTGTCTTCCGCGTGGCTGATGGCGTCGAGCAGGGCCGGCGTCATCTTGTTCTGTTCCGTGATCGAGGCGATCACCGCGGCGCGGCGCTCTTCGAGTTCGCGCAGGTAGCGCAGGCGCTCTTCCAGCAGGCGCAGCTGGATATCGTCCAGGCCACCGGTTGCTTCCTTGCGGTAGCGGGCGATGAAGGGCACGGTCGCGCCCTCGTCGAGGAGGGCGACGGCGGCAGCCACCTGGGCCGGTTTGGCGGACAGTTCTGAAGCGAGGCGTTGTTCGATCGAAGGCAGCATGGGGCGCAAAATCAGTGAGTCAGACAGGCAATGATACGCAAACCCACCGGATGCGCCAGTCTTGACAGGCTGTTTCGATCATGCGTCTCAACCGGGCAGCGGATGGCGCGAGCGGTGGAGCTTCAGCAGCAGGCGCACGATGGCGTAGGGCACCGTCAGCACGTAGACGAGGACGAGCGCCCCCAGCACGATCAGGAAGGGCAGGGACAGCTGCTCCAGGACGTGCTGCTTGTTGGTCAGGAGGAGCCACATCAGCATGGGCATGCCGCTGGCGACCAGGACCCCCAGCAGCTGCTTGAACTTGCGCGAGCGGGACGCCGCATCCGTAAAGATTTCGGGCGCCTTGCCCTGGATGGCCGGCGTGCGCCAGTACTGCCAGCCGAACGCGCGCGTGGCCAGGGTCCAGCCGGCGTCCTGCATGAGCTGGCGGAAATCCTCATCGTCCTAGCCGGTCGAGTAGTTGACGCGGTAGACCATATCGGCCGGCTCGCCCCGGCGGAACGTCCAGAAGCCCAGCGCAAAGCTGATCGGGTTCACCACGTCCAGGTGCAGCCCCTGCTGTGCCATCGCCCGCAGCCAGGTTTCCTGCTCCGTGTCCTGGTCTGCCCAAAAGAACTTGAACTTCGTGACCGTGCCATCGCTCATGCCGCTTTCTCCTTCTGTTGGGCCAATGCAAATTGTCCGTTGCGCACCATGGTGGCCAGGCGCCGCACCTGCTCGGCCAGCACCAGCCTGCCTTTGCTGGTCAGTCCATACGTCTTGCGGCGGTCCTGCTCGCTGACCTTCTCGATCAGGCCCTGCTTTTCCAGGGCGGCGAAGGCGCCGTACAGCGTCCCCGGGCCGATCACCACGCTGCCTTCGCTCATGGCTTCGACCTTCTGCATCAGCGCATAGCCGTGCAGGGGCTCGTCGAGCGCCGCCATGACGTAATAGGTGGCTTCCGACAGCGGGAGGTATTTCGTGAGATCGGTATCCAATCCGGTTTCCTTGGCAGCTATATCGAGAGCCGACATATCGTTGACCGATATAGTAGCAGGCGTTTCCGGCTTGTCAATCACCGAAAGTGCTAAAGCCCGGCTTTCGGAACCGTACCGAAGTGGAAATGTCCATCAAATTATTTGGCCGTGCTCGTTCGTGTGGGGGTGGTGCAAACGCGCGGAAAAGTGTAACTTTTACTCCTTTTGCTCTCTTTCGGGCAGTAAAGATTTCTTGGCAAGGTGCGATTCCGAACAAAACAGAACGGACCGCATCAACGATAATATCGGTTGTTGTTTTTTTTCATACAGACTCGTGAGACCCATGCACACAGTTGATCTTCATCGCGACGACACCAGCGAGGCACCACCTGCCAGAGCGCCTGCCCGCGCCCCGGCCTTGCCCGCTCCCGTGTTGAGCTGGCTGCAAAGGGTCGAAGCGGCAGCACATCCCCAGCCGAAGCTGACCGCGGAAGTCGCCGACCCCAAAGCCGTCCAGTACAAATTCGTTTATGTCATGGCACCGACCAGCGGCGGCCGTCATGTCGCGGTGTGCCTGTGCAAGGCGCGCCTGCGCCCGAACGGCGACGTGGCCGCGGCCAGCCCGGTCGGCGAAGTGTTTTCGCTGCTGTCGGCGCCGCCCGCTTACCTGGAAGGCGAGGACGAAGACCTGGTCCGGTTCTTCATCGCCATGCGCAGCGGGTCGAACCAGAGCACCAGTGCGACCGAGCCCAAGGGCAAGGTCGGCGCCATCCTTCTCGAGCAGCTGCTCGCGCAGGGCAAGCTGCTGTGGGCGAACTCGTGGTCGGACATGAGCAACGGCCTGCTGTATCCGCTGCAGCAGGGTCCGGTGCGCAAGGCCAGCCTGGCCTGGCGCGACGAAGGCCGCGTGGCCAAGCTCGGCTGGTCGGTGGAGCCGGCCAAGGGCGCGACCCACGCCGGCGCCGACCTGGTCGACTACATGCTGCCGACCGATCCGCCGTGGTACATCGACAACCTGTCCTGCGGGCCTCTCGAACTGAACCGCGGCGGGATCGACATCTCGCTGGCCGACCTGCAGGCGCTGGTGGCGCAAGCCCCGGCCCTGGGCGGCAACGACAAGAAGCGCGTGTCGCAGCTGCTGCTGGCGCACGGCCTGCAGCAGCTGATGCCGCTGCCGCAGCCGCTCACCCAGCGCCTGCGCGACGACGTGAAACCGGTGCCGCACCTGCTGCTGGACGCGATTCCGGTGGCCGAGGGCAGCGGCCAGCGCTGGCAGGACTTCGCCGTCCTGGCCTTCGACTATGACGGCCAGCGCATCTCTTTCGACCCGGCCCAGCGCGTGGTGCGCCAGATCGGCGACGTCACCGAAGTGATCGCGCGCGACGAAGCCGCCGAGGCGAAAGCGCTCGATATCCTGAACAGGATGGGCTTCCGCAAGCCGGCCACGGCGCCGCTGAGCACGCTGTCCGGCGCGCTGCTGCTGGACGGCCAGGCGCAATGGCTGCGCTTTGCCGGCAACGACCTGGAATCGCTGACCGACCTCGGCTGGAACGTGCAGAAGTCGGCCAAGTACCGCTACGACGTGGTGCCGGTCGAAGACTGGTATGCCAACATTGACGAGCCGGCGGAAGCGGGCAACGCCTGGTTCGAACTGGAACTGGGGATCGTGGTCAACAGCAAGCGCGTGCCGCTGCTGCCGGTGCTGGTCCAGCTGATCCGCAATGCGCCGCTGGATTTCAATCCGGAAGTGCTGGCCGTGCACCAGGAAGCCGACCAGATGCTGGCAACCTTGCCCGACGGCATGCGCGTGGCACTGCCCTGGGGCCGCGTCAAACCCATCCTGTCGACGCTGGGCGAGCTGTATTTCAACGACAAGATCAAGGCCAAGGTACGCCTGTCGACGCTGGACGCGGCGCGCCTGGAAGAGCTGGCGCGCGGCGCCGAGTTCACCTGGACCGGCGGCGAACGCCTGCGCGAGACCGGCCGCAAGCTGAGCCAGTTCGGCAAAGTGAAAAAGGTCGAGGCGCCGAAAGGCCTGCAGGCCACCTTGCGCGACTACCAGCTCGACGGCCTGGCCTGGATGCAGTTCCTGCGCGAATACGACCTGGGCGGCATCCTGGCCGACGACATGGGCCTTGGTAAAACCGTGCAGACCATCGCCCACATCCTGACCGAAAAGGAAGCGGGACGGCTCACCAGCCCGGCGCTGGTGATCGCGCCGACCAGCCTCATGACGAACTGGATGGAAGAAGCCGCGCGCTTCGCTCCCAGCCTGAAGGTGCTGCTGCTGCAGGGCAAGGAACGCATGGAGCTGTTCGACCAGATCGACAGCGCCGACATCGTGCTGACCACCTACGCGCTGCTGCCGCGCGACGAGGAAAAGCTGCGCGAGCACCAGTACCACCTGGCCATCCTGGACGAATCCCACTACATCAAGAACACCCGCTCGAAGGCGGCGCAGACGGCCGGTTCGCTGAACGCGCGCCACCGCCTGTGCCTGTCCGGCACGCCACTGGAAAACCACCTGGGCGAGCTGTGGTCGCAATTCCACTTCCTGCTCCCGGGCCTGCTCGGCGACGAAAAGACGTTTAATAGCCAGTTCCGTCATCCGATCGAGCGTCAGGACGATGCGGTGCGCCGCACCTTGCTCAACCGCCGCATCAAGCCTTTCCTGCTGCGCCGCACCAAGGATAACGTGGCGAAGGAACTGCCGGAAAAGACGGAAATGATCCGCCGCATCGAGATCAGCGGCCCGCAGCGCGACCTCTACGAGACCGTGCGCCTGGCGATGGACAAGAAGGTGCGCGAGGAAATCGACCGCAAGGGTGTGGCGCGCAGCCAGATCGTGATCCTGGAAGCGCTGCTGAAGCTGCGCCAGGTCTGCTGCGACCCACGCCTGGTAAAGGCCATGCCGGGCAAGAAGAACACGGCCGCAGTGTCGGCCAAGCTGACCGACCTGATGCAGATGGTCGAGGACCTGCTGCAGGAAGGCCGCAAGATCCTGGTGTTCTCGCAGTTCACCAGCATGCTGTTCCTGATCGAGGAAGAACTTGCCGCACGCGGCATCCGCTATGCGCTGCTGACCGGCGAAACGCGCGACCGCTCGGCGCAGGTGGCGGCCTTCCAGCAGGGCGCGGTGCCGATCTTCCTGATCAGCCTGAAGGCGGGCGGCGTCGGCCTGAACCTGACCGCGGCCGATACCGTGATCCACTACGACCCGTGGTGGAACCCGGCAGCCGAAAACCAGGCCACCGACCGCGCCTGGCGCATCGGCCAGGACAAGCCGGTGTTCGTCTATAAACTGATTGCGAAAGGCACGCTGGAAGAGAAGATCCAGCTGCTGCAGCAGAAGAAGTCGGAGCTGGCGCAGTCGATCCTGTCCGAAGGCGAATCGCAGAAGATGGCGCTGACGCAGGAAGACCTGCAGGCCATCTTCGCACCGCTGGAAGACTGATTGGACTGGTCTGCAGAAAACGCCGTCTCCGCGCAGGTGGAGACGGCGTTTTTTTATCACAAGCTAGGCCGGAATATGCAGCATGCGTGCTCAAAGCAACGCCTTAGAGTCACTGTTCTATACAAACCTCCAAGCTGCGCACTATACTTCCTGACTGAAATCAAATTCACCGAAGGCAAGTATGGCTCGCAGCGCTCCCGTTCTTCCTCCTGGCGATGCGCAGCCCACATCCGCGCTTGCCACGGCCGACGCCTTCCGTACCATCGCCGAACTCGGCGGTGACCTCGTCTTCATCCTCGATTGCGCCAGCGGTTTGCCCGTGTATGTGAGTCCACATGTCAACGATATGCTGGGTTACGGCGTTGTCGATGTTCATGAACATTTGTCAAGTAACCGAACCGGCCCGCTGTCGCCGTTATTTGCCGGCCTGCAGGAACGCCTGCGCCGCTTCGCCGCCGGCGACGGCTCACGCCTGCGCGTCGCGCGCGAATTCGAACTGCGCCGCCCGGATGGACGCGAGGTGCCGGTGGAAGTGATCTCGACGCTGCTGCTGGACGAAGCCGGCAAGGCGCAGGCGCTGGCCGGTATCGTGCGCGACCTGTCGGCGCGGCGCGAACGGGAACGCGAGCAGAAGCGCTTCGCCAGCATGCTGAACCACGAGTTCCGCACGCCGCTGTCGACCATCGACGGTGCCATCCAGCGCCTGGAGGCGACCAATGCGCACGCCGACGAGCCGACCCGCCAGCGCCACCGCAAGATCGCGGCCGCCACCGACCGCCTGATCGCGATGATGGACGACTACCTGTCGCCGGAGCGGATGGCGGCCATCGGGCGCCAGCGCCAGGCCGATACCGTGCCGCCGCGCCTGCTGCTGGAAGAGCTGGTGGCGCAGGCGCGCGTGGCCGGCCGCAAGGTCACGCTGGTGGCGGACGAACTGCCGGCGCAGCTGCGCGGCGAACCGGCCGGGCTGCGCCTGGCGCTGAAGATCTTGCTGGACAACGCGGTGCGCTACACGCCGACCGGGAGCGGCCTGAGCGTGCTGGGCCGGCGCCACGGCAATGGCGTCGAACTGGCGCTGCGCGATACCGGCCCGGGCGTGCCGGCGCAGGACCTGCCGCGCATCTTCGACAAGGGCTATCGCGGCAGCAATGCCGCCGGCCTGCCGGGCAGCGGCCTGGGCTTGTACATGGCGCGCTCGGTGGTCGAAGTGCATGGCGGTACGCTGGAGCATGCCGCGCCGGCAGGCGGCGGGGCCGAGTTCCGGCTGTGGTTGCCGGTGCAGGATGCTCCGGGGAAAGGTCTTGCTTCCGGAGGGACCAGCAGTGATAATCGGGGCGGCCTACGGGGGTAGCCGCCCGACGAAAGAGATCCGGGAATAATAACTAAGAACCCATGACGCAAATACTGATTGTTGAAGACAATGGCGAATACGCCGGCGACATGGCTGACTTCCTCAAGGAGCTCGGCCATGAAGTCACGATCGCGACCACGGCTGGAGACATGTGGGCGGCGCTGACCCGCACGCCCGCCGCAGTGGTGGTGCTCGACCTCGGCCTGCCCGACGAAGACGGATTCAATGTGATTCCGCGGATGCGCCAGCTGTATCCCGAGATCGGCCTGCTGGTGTTGACGGGGCGGGTCGCCTTCGACAACCGCATCCTCGGCCTGCGCCTGGGCGCGGACCACTATCTGACGAAACCGATCAAGTTCCCGGAGCTGGCCGCCCACATCGAGGCGCTCGACCGCCGCGTGCGTCCGCAAGAACCGGCGCCGATGCCCAGCAAGTGGACGCTGCGGGTGTCGGCCCGCCAGCTCGAGCTGATGGGCAAGGTCATCGACCTGACCGAAAAGGAATGTAATTTCCTGCACCTGCTGACCATCAACACCCGGCCGGTGCCGCGCCAGGTGATCGTGGCCGGCATGGGCGGCGACGACCCGGATGCCAGCCGCCGCGTCGACATGCTGGTCTACCGCCTGCGCAAGAAGGCGCGTACCGGCCTTTGCCAGGACCTGCCGCTGCGCAGCGCCTACGGCGAAGGCTACAGCCTGTCGGCCGGCTTCACGCTGGCCTGATTTCGAGCCCCTGCCGGCTCAGACCTGGGCCAGGAAACTGCTGAGCATGCGCGGCTCGGTGATCATCGGATCATGATGGGTCGCCAGCTCGACCCAGTTCCAGTCGCCCTGGCGCTTCAGGTTCTTCTTGACCTCGACCAGCGGCTCGAACGGTGAGGCCGTGCAATCGACATAGGTGCGCGGCACCCCATTGCCCAGCTTGTTGTTCAGCACCAGTTTTTCCTGGTACGTACCGACCGGCTGCGGCGCCAGGCGCAGTCCCATCCAGGCCAGGGTTTTGGTATCGGCGCCGCGATAGGATTTCGCATTGACCGGCGGCACCGGGATGGCGATGCCCCGGCCCTGGGCCGCGACCTGCTCCAGGCGCTTTTTGGTGACCGCCGCCGGCTGGCCCTCGAATACCGACATCCCGCTTTCCAGCACCATGGCGTCCACATAGACCAGGTTCCGGAGCTGGCTCGGGATGCGGTCGGCGACGCCGCTGATCACCACGCCGCCGAACCCACTGCCCACCAGGATCACATCGTTCAGGTTCTCGTAGAGGATGTGGTTGGTGACGCTCGTGATAAAGGTCGTCAGCGAAATGTCCTTGGACAGCAGATGGGCGTGTTCGCCGAGCCCGGGACAGGTCGGGGTCGTGACGATATGGCCCTGCGCGCGCAGGTCCTGCGCGACTTTTTCCCAGCACCAGCCGCCGTACCAGGCGCCATGCACCAGCACGAAGGTCTTCGGTTTTTCGGTCGGTGCGTGCACGATGCTCATGCCCGCCGCCTTGGCGGCCGTTGCCTGGCCGATCAGCAAACCCAGCGTCGTGGCGCCGAATGAACGTCGATCCATTGTTTTCCAGCTCATAGTGTCCTCGTTATTGTTAAATGAAGCGTTCAGCTGTTTAAATATTTCCATGTGGCAAGGTGTAGTGTGGAGAATTTGGCGAGGCTTTACCATGAGCGCCATCAAGTCAGGTACATTGGCGCCTCACGCATTGCCTGAACGAGGTAGGCCATGAAGTTCTGCTGCCCCTGGGAAGAAGTCGACGCTTTCGTCAGCTTGGCCGAGTTCCGCAGCTTCGAACGCTGGATGCTGGGACAGGTCAGCGGCGGACTGGCCAGGCAGGTGCCGGTCGCCACGCCCTACCGCCACGCCGACGGGCAGGACGGTATCGTCGTGGTCGAGGTCTGGTATCTGCACCTGCAGAGCCGCGAGCGATGGCGGCTGGTGTGGCCGGAGCCGCCGTTCGATGGCATTTTCAAGAAAATCCCATAAACAGGGACATGGTCGCGCACAATTTGCGTGCATTCGAATATAATCGGGGACAGAGTAACCCTGAGCTGACACCATGGCCCGCCAACCCCGACTGATCCTGCCCCGGCAACCCCACCTCATCCTCCAGCGCGGCAACGACAACCAGGCGATCTTCCGCGACGACGAGGATTACGCGCGCTTCCACGGCTGGCTGCAGGAATGCGCCCGTCTCTACAGGGTGGCCGTGCACGCCTGGGTGCTGATGCCGAACCACGTCATCCTGCTGGCCACGCCCGAGGACGAAGACGGGCTGGCGCTGATGATGCAGAAGGTCGGCCGCCATTACGTCCCGTGGTTCAACGCCAGGTATAGCCGCTCGGGCACGCTGTTCCAGGGACGCTTCCGCACCTCGCTGGTCGATGCCGCGCCCTGGCTGCTGGCGGCAAGCCGCTATCTCGAGCTGGCGCCGGTCCGGGACGGTCTCGCTGTCGATCTTGTCGGCTACCGCTGGTCCAGCTATGCCCACCATGCCGGCATGGGCCCCGACACCCTGGTCACCGACCACATGCTGTACTGGGGTCTCGGCAACACCCCCTTCCAGCGCGAAGCCGCCTATACGGACTTCGTGCAGCAGGGGCCCGGCAGGAAAGAAGAGGAACTGATCGGGACCGCGCTCGCCAAGGGCTGGCCGGTCGGCTCGCACGCGTTCAAGGCCGAGCTGGAAAAGAAGACCAGACGGCAGATCCTGCCGGCCAAGCGCGGCCGGCCGTTCAAGGCCAAACCGGCTGAAGCCGAGGCCAGCGCGGTCCTGGAATAAGCGCGCCCCAGCACCGCAGCCGCCGTTCGTCGCACCAGCTGTCGATTCGTCGCAGCGGGCTCGCCAGAGCCGCCGGCAGCCGCTACACTTGCTTGTATGTCAAGTACAAGAACCCTTCGCCGCGCCTGGCGCTCGCTGTGGGAGCTGCGCCCGCAGCATGAGGTGTCCACCGGCGCCCGCCTGGCCGTCATTTCCCTGCTCGCGCTGGCCCTGGCGCTGGGGCTGATGAGCATCGTCGGCATCTTCGGCAACGTCGACCACCCCGGCTGGTGGTGGGCCTCGATGCTGCCGAACATCGGTATCTGCCTGTGCATCCTGCATGCGGTGTTCGGCGTGCTGCGGCTGGCGGAAAAACGGTTGCCGCCGGCGCTGCTCGAGCGCATGGCGGACCTGCGCGACCTGCCTGCCAGCCTGGCGCTCGGCGCACTGGCCTTGTGCGGCATCGTCCTCGGGGTGCTGGTCGGCTTCACCTTCGTGCCGCCGCTGGCCGGCTTCGATCTGTGGGGCTCGTTCCAGTCGCGGCCACCGGTGGCGCTGGCCAAGGCCGCCGTATCGCTGCTGGTGCTGACGGCGCTGAACTGGGCCTGGTGGCGTTCGCGCCTGCGCCGCCAGCAGCTGGAGAACGATGCGCTCGAAGCGCGCCTGCGCCTGCTGCAGGGCCAGATCGAACCGCACCTGCTGTTCAACACCCTGGCCAACGTCCAGAGCCTGATGGACTACGACCCGCCGCGCGCCAAGCGCATGCTCGAAACCTTTTCCGGCTACCTGCGCGCCGGTTTGACGCAGCTGCGCCAGACCGACAGCACGCTGGGCGCGGAACTGGAAATGGCGCACAGCTACCTGTCGCTGCTGCAGATCCGCATGGAAGAGCGCCTGCAATTCTCCATCGAGGCCAGCGAGGAAGCGCGGACCCTGGCGATGCCGCCGTTGATGCTGCAGCCGCTGATCGAAAACGCCATCCATCACGGCCTGGAGCCCAAGCTCGACGGCGGGCGTGTGGCCGTCAGCGCGGTGGTCGCGGCCGGCCGTCTCGCGATACGGGTGAGCGACGACGGCATCGGCATCGGCACGCCCTCGCGCCGCCTGCAGCCCGGGGCCGGCATGGCGCTCGCCAACCTGCGTTCGCGCCTGCAGACCCGCTTCGGCGCGGATGCCAGCCTGCGCCTGCGACCCGGCATCGATGGCGGCACCGAGGCCGTGCTCGACCTGCCGCTGGCGAAGGCGGTGGGAGTGGCCCGATGACGCGCGCCCTGATCGCCGACGACGAGCCGCACCTGTCCCACTATCTGCGCGACCAGCTGCTGGCGCTGTGGCCGGAATTGCAGATCGTGCACCTGTCCCGCAACGGCGTCGACGCCGCTGCCCGCATCGCCGAGCTGGAGCCGGATCTCGCCTTCCTCGACATCCAGATGCCGGGCCTGTCCGGGCTCGAGGTGGCCCAGGGCATCGAGGGCGACACCCGGGTCGTGTTCGTGACCGCCTTCGACGCCTATGCGCTGCAGGCCTTCGAGCACGCGGCCCTCGACTACGTGCTCAAACCGGTCAGCAGCGAACGGCTGGCGAAGACCGTGGCGCGGCTGCAGGACGCGCTGGCCCAGCCGGCGGCGGCCAGCGGCGACGGCCTGGCCGCGGCCCTGCGCCAGCTGACGGCGGCGCCAGGCGGTCCGCCGCTGCGCTACATCCTGGCCGGCCAGGGCGCCACAGCCCGCAACCTGGACGTGGCCGAGGTGCGCTTCTTCCAGGCCGACGACAAGTACACGGTGGTCGCCAGCAGCCACGGCGAACTCCTGATCCGCACCCCCATCACCGAACTCGTCGCCCGGCTCGACCCGGGGCAGTTCTGGCAGGTGCACCGCTCCACGATCGTCAACCTGGCCTGGCTCGAGGGCACGCGGCGCGACGAGACCAGCCGCCTGTTCCTGCGCATGCGCGGCCACGCCGCCGAGCTGCCGGTGAGCCGGGCTTACGTCCATCTGTTCAAGTCAATGTAGCTGTCATCCATCGGCCTAGCCGTCGATCCGTCGCACGACGGCTGCGCGCGGCAGGACCGGCTGCGATGCTGGCGTTTTCAACCCGACCATGAGAACGCCCATGTCCACACTGCTGCGCGCCCTGATCCTGTCCATCTTCTGCTTTGGCGCCGCCTGCGCCGCCGCCGCGCCCGTGCCGGTGGTGGAAACCATCGGCGGACGCCGCATCGAATCCCTGACCATCCGCCATCCCGCGTCGCCGGTCACGCTCGTGTTCGAAGGCGGTTCGCGCGGCACCATCGACAAGTGGGGCAGGGTGCTGGAGGGCGCCAGCCGCGACGCCACCGTGTTCGCTTACAACCGGCCCGGATACGGCAACAGCGAGGTCCCCCTGACCCCGCGCGACGGCCGCACGGTGGTCGAGGAATTGCGGCGCGTGCTGCGCCACAAGGGCTTGAATCCACCTTATGTGCTGGTCGGCCATTCGCTCGGCGGGCTGTACATGCAGCTGTTCGCGCGCGCCTATCCGGACGAGGTCAAGGGCCTGGTGCTGGTCGATGCCATGTACCCGCGCGAAGTCAAGGCGACCCGCGACTTTCCCTGGGCGGTACGCCTGGCCGCGCGCATGGCGTTCTCGCGCACCGTCTGGCGCGAGATCGAAAAAATGGACGAGACCGGCGAAGCCGTGCTGGCCCTCGCCGGCATCGACGACAAACCGATCGTCCGCCTGTTCAACCAGCCGAAAGCGAAGCCGGGTGAGATGCCGCCCATCGCTCTCGATCTCGGCGTCTTCCGTAACGACCGGGCGACCTTCGAGATGATTCGCGACCTGTATCCGAGGGCCAGGACCGAATTCGTCGACTCGGACCACCAAATGCCGCTTTTCACACCCGAAGCCGTGCTCAAAGCCATCCACGAAGTAGTGGAAATGGCCTCCGCACCGCGCACAACAAGCCGCTGAGGACCGGTCGTTTACTATGTCCCCATTTATTCTGAACGGATAAGTTTAGAAATTTAATTCGACTCCGACCCTAATTGTTGTGATTGATGTTTACTGGACTCTGCTCTATTCTCGGCCTTCACCTATCCAGAAAATGCCGTGGAGTCCCTCATGATTGCCCAAGGTTTATACGATCCCGCCAATGAACACGATGCCTGCGGCGTCGGTTTCATCGCCCACATCAAGGGCAACAAGAGCCATTCGATTATTGAACAGGGTCTGATGATCCTGAAGAACCTGGACCACCGCGGTGCGGTCGGCGCCGACCCGCTGATGGGCGACGGCGCCGGCATCCTGATCCAGATCCCGGACCAGTACTACCGCGACGAGATGGCGAAGCAGGGTGTCGAGCTGCCGCCGCCCGGCGAATACGGCGTCGGCATGGTGTTCCTGCCGAAGGAACACGCCTCGCGCATCGCCTGCGAGCAGGAGATCGAGCGTGCCACCCGCGCCGAAGGCCAGGTCGTGCTGGGCTGGCGCAACGTGCCGGTCGACGACGCGATGCCCATGTCGCCGACCGTGCGCGCCAAGGAGCCGGTGATCCGCCAGATCTTCATCGGCCGCGGTCCGGACGTGATGGTCACCGACGCGCTCGAGCGCAAGCTGTACGTGATCCGCAAATCCTCGGGCCACGCGATCCAGGCCCTGAAGCTCATGCACGGCAAGGAGTTCTTCGTGCCGTCGATGTCGGCGCGCACCGTGGTCTACAAAGGCCTGCTGCTGGCCGACCAGGTCGGCGTCTACTACAAGGACCTGCAGGACCCGCGCTGCGTCTCGGCCCTGGCCCTGGTGCACCAGCGCTTCTCGACCAACACCTTCCCGGAATGGCCGCTGGCCCACCCCTACCGCCTGATCGCGCACAACGGCGAGATCAACACGGTGAAAGGCAACTTCAACTGGACTCGTGCCCGCGAAGGCATGCTGAAGTCGGCCGTGCTGGGCGAGGACCTGCCCAAGCTGTTCCCGCTGATCTACGAAGGCCAGTCCGACACCGCCTGCTTCGACAACGCCCTGGAACTGCTGGTCATGGCCGGCTACCCGATCGGCCAGGCGATGATGATGATGATCCCGGAAGCCTGGGAAAACCATGCGACCATGGACGAGAACCGCCGCGCCTTCTACGAATACCACGCCGCGATGATGGAGCCGTGGGACGGCCCGGCCGCGATGGCCTTCACCGACGGCCGCCACATTGGCGGCACCCTCGACCGCAACGGCCTGCGCCCGGCGCGCTATGTCGTCACCGACGACGACCTGGTCGTGATGGCGTCCGAGTCCGGCGTGCTGCCGATCCCGGAATCGCGCATCGTCAAGAAGTGGCGCCTGCAGCCCGGGAAGATGTTCCTGATCGACCTGGAAGCCGGCCGCATCATCGACGACAAGGAACTCAAGGACACCTACGCCAACGCCAAGCCGTACAAGGCATGGATCAAGTCGGTGCGCATCAAGCTCGGCGAAATCAAGGTCACCGAGAGCCAGCTGGCGCAAAGCCGCGTCAAGGATACGCCGGCCCAGGGCGAGAAGGCCGCGATCTCGCTGCTGGACCGCCAGCAGTCCTTCGGCTACACCCAGGAAGACCTGAAGTTCCTGATGGCGCCGATGGCGGTGCTGGCCGAGGAAGCGACCGGCTCGATGGGCAACGACTCGCCCCTCGCCGTCATGTCGAACAAGCTGAAACCGCTGTATTCCTACTTCAAGCAGCTGTTCGCGCAGGTGACCAACCCGCCGATCGACCCGATCCGCGAAGCGATGGTGATGTCGCTGGTGTCCTTCATCGGCCCCAAGCCGAACCTGCTCGACACCAACAACGTCAACCCGCCGATGCGCCTCGAGGTGTCGCAGCCGATCCTGAGCTTCAACGACATGGCGCGCCTGCGTTCGATCAGCCTGCACACCGGCGGCAAGTTCAAGTCGTATGAGCTGAACATCTGCTATCCGGTCAGCTGGGGCAAGGAAGGCATCGAAGCGAGCCTGGCCTCGCTGTGCGCGGAAGCGGTCGACGCCGTCAAGTCCGGCCACAACATCCTGATCGTCTCGGACCGCGCGATGTCGGGCGAGCAGGTCGCGATCCCGGCCCTGCTGGCCACCTCCGCGGTCCACCAGCACCTGGTGATGCGCGGCCTGCGCGCCTCGACCG
>Ga0265798_10002110_pt1 | contig 29736 bp, 19 predicted proteins | sample P3T30metagenome_FD_192430 | JGI IMG/M metagenome (GOLD analysis project Ga0265798, IMG submission 192430) | Plant litter microbial communities from East Loma Ridge, Irvine, California - P3 T30 | ecosystem: Environmental > Terrestrial > Plant litter > Unclassified | place: USA: California...
GGTCGCGCCGGCGACCCGGTTGTCGCGGGGATGCGACTGGATGAACTGGCGCAGGCCCATCTCGGCCTGCTCGTACTGCTTGGAACGGTAGAGCTCGACCGCGGTCTCGTAATCGGCGGACGGATCTCCGGTCCGGGTGGCGGCCACGCTCTCGGCGGGGCGGGCCGCCGGGACCGGGATCGCGCCGGTGCGGGCGGGCGGGCGCAGGTCCACGGGCTCGTCGTAGCCGGGGGCGGCGCCCTCGGCGTCCGGATCCTCGTCGTCGATCGCGGCCCGGGGCACCGCCTGCGGCCGCACAGGGGCCGCCTCGGCGGCCTCCCGGGCCGGCAGCGGCGGGGAGGCCGGCGTGCTGCCGAGCGGCATCGGCGCTCCGGGTGCGCCAGGGGCCTGGGACGGGTCGAAGGCGTCGCCGCGCTTGCCGGGGCGGCCGGAGCCCGGATTGCCACCGTTGACCGTACCGGACGGGGCGGGGGCCGCCGAGGGCGCCGACGGGCTGGATCTGCCGCCGCCCTTACCCTCGTTCAGGCGAAACTCGACATCCTCCTGGAACTTGCGCAGCTGCTCTTTCAGCTGCCGGTTCTCGTATTGGAGGGTCTCGATCTGCCCGGACATGATCCGGGACTGGTTCTCGATGCGACCCAGGCGCACCACCAGTTCCGAGGCATCCTGCGCGGCGGCCGGATGGCCGAGGAGCAGGGCCCCGAGGATCGTGGTGAGCGCGAGGCGGGTGCGAAGGCGGGCGGGCATGATGGGCTGCGGTCCGATGGAAGCGCGAGGCCCTATCAGATGCGCCGTTCCGCGGCAAAACTGCGGCGCGGTCCGGTCGAACCCGGGGCCGACGCTGTCTTCGCAGAAAAGCCTGCCGACTCTGTGAAGAATCGGCAGGCGGACGGACCTCTTGGCCGTCTCTGCGAAGATTACGCCCCGGCGCCGCGGTCGAGCACGATCACCGCGCGGCGGTTCTGCGACCAGCACGAGATGTCGTTGCACACCGCCACCGGCCGCTCCTTGCCGTACGAGACCGTGCGCATCCGACTCGCCCCGATGCCCCGGGTGGCCATGTAGTCGTTGACCGCCTGGGCCCGGCGGGCGCCCAGCGAGAAGTTGTATTCGCGGGTGCCGCGCTCGTCGGCATGGCCCTCGATGATGAAGGTGTAGCGCGGGTAGCGCTGCAACCAGGCGGCCTGCTTGTCGAGGGTCGCGGTGGCGGTGGGGGTCAGATCGGTGGAATCCGATTCGAAGAAGACCCGGTCGCCGATATTGACGACGAAGTCCTGTGCGCTGCCCGGGGTCGCGGCGCCGGCGCCGAACGCGGAGGCGTCGGCGAGGTCCTTGTCGTTGCTGCAGGCGCCGAGTCCGAGGCCGGCGCAGAGCGCGAGGCCGAGGGCGAGTGCGCGGAAACGCTGGGGCATGATCGTTCAACTCCTCGAGCGGGGCCGAAGGCCGGCTGCGGGTCTTCGAGGCGGGTCCGCGTCGTCCTGAGCGCCGGTGATAGGCGCGGATGGTTAAGCGACGGTTCCGGCGGGCGCCGCGCAACGTCCTGCGGGCCCGCTTCGGTCGGCGGCGTGCGCTGCCGCACGCACGGCCATGCTGACGCGCCCGGATTGCGGCACCGCCGGGGCGATCGGGCCGGGCGATCGATCAAGCCGAGCCGTTTCCGCCCCGCGAGTTGCCGCGATGCAACAGGGCCGGATACCGCATCCGGGAGCGTTTTAAGACATTCTCAACCCTGTCGGGCCTTGATTCGCCCGGAGCGCTCGCCGTCGACGCGGCTACCGGTTCGGCACACGCGAGCGCTTTCCGATCCAAAGACGCCGCGCGATTCCCGGACCCCCAATGCGCCCCGCCCAGTGCGTCCTCATCGTTGAGGACAGCTACCTGCTCCTCGAGATCATCGCGAGCCTGTGCGAGACGCAGGGCATCCGGGTGATCGAGGCCTCCACCGGGGAGGCGGCGCTGACGCTCCTGCGGGCGCGGGGCCACGAGATCGACTGGCTGTTCACCGACATCCACCTGCCCGGCCTGATCGACGGCTGGACCGTGGCCCACGCGTTCCGGGCGCTCCATGCCGACCGGCCGGTGGTCTACACCTCGACCGATGCGAGCGGCGGCCGGGGCGTGGCCGGCAGCCTGTTCCTGCGCAAGCCGTTCCAGGTGGAGGCGGTCAACCGGCTGGTCCGGATGATGGGCGACGGCCTGAGCGACGCCCCGCTCTGCGCGGTGGGCTGAGCGCGCCCCGGTTACCCGGCCCGGAACAGCGCGACGATCTCGGGGGTGGCGAGCCAGGTCTCGACCCGCTGGCACGCGAGGTCGCCGGCCGGCAGGGCGTCGTAGAGGGAAAAGCTCGCCGCGATGAAGCCCGGCAGGTCGTAGAGCCTCGGGAAGTCGTCGCCCCGGGGCTTGGTCTTGAAGAGGTACGAGCCGATGAGGCCGAAATGCTCGGCAATCGGCGGGTAGAGCGGCCAGACCACGTCCTGGACCAGCTCGTCGCCGAGGTAATCCTCGATCTCCACGGGCTCCGGCGTGAACCCGCTCTCCTGAAGCAGGCGCCGGGCGATGTCGCCGATGACGAAGGCCTTGGGGTGGTTCATCAGGTGCATGAAGGCGCCGCGCCGCGCCCAGCGGGTCACCTCCCGGTCCAGGCCGAAGCCCAGGGCGGCGGCGGCCCCGACCAGCTCGCGCACGGCCGGGTCCCAGTGGTCGAGGTAGCCCAGGCGCCGGAACACGGCCTCGCGGAACAGGCCTGCGGTGCGGCCGGCATCGAGGCCGAGCCGGTGGGCGCAGAGGGCGATCGCCGAGTGGTACTGCCCCGTCGGCGAGGGCGCGAGCTTCAGGGCGGCGAGGTCCGAGGCCTGGCCGGCATAGACCATGTCCGGGTGGAAGGCCGAGAACACGATCGCCGGGAACAGCTTGAGCCGTGGGTCGGCCGCCCGCAGAGTGGCGACGTCGCCGCCCGGGATCAGCCCGGCCGGGAAGGTCTGCGAGAAGACGTGATCGTGGGAGCGGAGCGTCCGGACCAGACCGTCGATATGGCCGTGGTCGCGCTTGAGGTAACCCATCGGTATGTAGCGCACGGGGCTGCGCGGGGCGAGCAGGCGCATCGCCTGCGCGATGCCCCGGGCCTGGCAATTGCCGAGCACCGCGATGGCCGGCCCGTCACGGGTCGTGGCGGCGCGCGCGCGGTTTCGCCATGGTGTCGCCCAGGTGGGCGCCCAACTGGGTGTCGACAGGGACAACGCGCTGCGGGCGCGCCGGGGCAGATCGTTCAGGGCCACGTCGCGTGCCGGGGTCAGCGGACGGATCAGCAGCCCCGAGGGCAGTTGCCGTCGTGAAGAAGAGGGTTCGAAGATGGCGTTGAATCCGTATACGGGTCTACCGGCCGAGCGATTCTGGCGCAAGGTCGTGACGAACGTGCCGCCCTTCGCGGTCAATCCGCACCCGAAGGACACGTTCGCGATCGGGCCGACCGACAAGGTCGCCACCGGCGGCTCGTGCTTCGCGCAGCGGGTGGCCGAGGCGGTGCGCGGCGCCGGCTTCAACTACTACCTGACCGAGCCGCCGCCCCCCGGCATGAGCGCCGAGGAGGCCAATGCCCGCCAGTTCGGCACCTTCTCGGCCCGCTACGGCAATCTCTATTACACGCGCCAGTTCGTGCAGCTGTTCGACCGGGCCTATGGCCGGTTCGAGCCCGAGCTGAAGGCGTGGCTGCGCGACGACGGCCGCTACGTCGACCCGTTCCGCCCCACCGTCGAGCCGACGGGTTTCGCCAGCGAGGCCGAGGTGGTCGCCGCCCGCGACGCGCATCTGGCCGAGGTGCGCCGCCTGTTCGAGACCCTCGACGTGTTCGTGCTGACGCTGGGCCTCACCGAGGGCTGGCGCTGGCGGGGCGACGGCGCGGCGCTGCCCCTCGCCCCCGGGGTCGCGGGCGGCACCTTCGATCCCGAACTCTACGAGTGCGTCAACGCCGGCGCCGGCGAGGTGCTGGGCGACCTCAACGGCTTCCTGGACCGGCTCTGGAGCGTGAACCCGAAGGCCCGGGTGATCTTCACGGTCTCGCCCGTGCCGATGATCGCCACCTACATGGACCGGCACGTGATGGAGTCGAACAGCTACTCCAAGTCGGTGCTGCGGGTGGCGGCCGGCGAGGTGGTCGGCCGGGGCGATCCGCGGGCGGTGTACTTCCCGGCCTACGACATCGTCACCAGCAACGTGAATGCCGGGCGCTACTACAACGAGGACCAGCGCACCATCAACGACGCGGGCGTGCGCCACGTCATGCGGCTGTTCCTGTCGACCTTCGCGCGCGACCGCGCCGCCGCGGCCCCGACCCACGCCCCCGTGGACCTCGCGGCCGAGTTCGAGGGCAATGCCGGCGTGATCTGCGACGAGGAGGAGATCGAGCGCAGCGTGGCGTGAGCGGCGGGGGATTTGCCTCCGGGCAGGTGTTTCGGGCAAGCTCAGCAGCCTGGGCGCTCGCGCCCGTCCGGAGTCGATCCCCTTGAGCCTGCCCCCGCCCCGCCAGCCCGACCACGCGATCGACCCGGTCTTCGTGGCGCGGCACTCGCCCCGCGCCTTCACGGGCGAGGCGCTGCCCGAAGCCGAGCTGATGCGGATGATCGAGGCGGCGCGCTGGTCGCCGTCGGCCTACAATTCGCAGCCGTGGCGCTTCCTCTACGCGCTGCGCGGGGACGCGAACTGGGAGACGTTCTTCGGCCTGCTCGTGCCCGGCAACCAGAAATGGGTCTCGGGCACCGGCGCGATCCTGTTCCTGGTCTCGAACGGACTCATGAAGGTCGGCGACGAACTGAAGCCGTCCTACAGCCACTCCTTCGACGCCGGCACCGCCTCGCTCGCCTTCCAGCTCCAGGCGATCCACCAGGGCTGGCACGCCCACGGCATGGTCGGGTTCGACCATGTCCGCGCGCCCGAGGTGCTGCGCCTGCCCGAGAACCACCGGATCGAGGCCGCCTTCGCGGTGGGCCGCAAGGTCGCGGAGGCCGACCTCACCGAGGAGCAGCGTCCGCGGGAGGCCCCGAACGGCCGCCGCCCGATCACCGACTTCGTCATCGCCGGCGCGTTCCCGCCCTCCGGCACCTGAGGCGGTCCGGAACCGGAGTCTACGACCAAGGATTGTGTCGGCAGCGCAACGGCGCCGGCCCGCGCCCCGCCTTCTCCCGCCCCGCCACGATCGGAGCCTGCCCATGGACCCGAAAGCCTCGGTCCCGCCCGGCGGCAGCGCCGTGCCTGATCCGTTCCTCGACGCGGGTGGGTTCGACCATGCCTCCGGCCTCCAGACCGTGGCCGACCGCCACGGGGTGAGCCTCGATGCGGTGCGCCACCTGGTCCAGGCGCTGGAACGCGGGCACGGCACGATGGCGCAGTTCAACCATCCCGACCTCGGCGGGATGGGCCAGTGGTTTTCCGGCGGCATGGTGATGGTCGGCCGGATGTTCGACGACGGCCTCAAGGCCCGGGTCGACGCCCTTTGCACCGAACTCGCCGCGGCGTTGCCGGCGGGCGGCTTCACGGAGGTCGGGCCTGCGTCGCAGCGCGGCGGCGGTGAGTGGTGGCCCGCCGGCCTCGGGGCTCCGGCGAGCACCGGCGCGCAGGACGGCCTGCGCTACGCCTATTTCCCCGACACGCGGCGGCTCGCGATCGAATCGGGCACCGGCATCGCGCTCTACGATACCGGCGAGCACCACATCTCCGGGGTGTCGCAGGCAAACGGCAGCCTCGATTTCACCGGCCCCCGGGGCGTCGTCGCCCTCGACCGCCTGCGCCGCATCGAGGCGGAGACGGCGGCCCCCCGGCAGGCCGATCCGGCCGAACCGCCGCCTGTCCAACCGAGCGCGCCCCCTGCCCAGCCGAGCGCGCCCGCGCCGGTGCCGGCCACCTCGGGCGACGTGCTGGCCACGATCGAGCGCCTGGCGGAGCTGCACGCCCGGGGCGTGCTCAGCGCGGCGGAATTCTCGGACAAGAAGGCGGAACTGCTGGCGCGGCTCTGAGTCTTCGCGCTCCCGACACGCCCACCTGCGCCCTCGTCCTGAAGGGAGGCGGAGGGGCGTGTCCTAGGTTGTCAGCCGTCCGGATACCGACCCGGTCAGGCGATGCCGGCGCGCAGCAGATCGTGGACGTGCACGATGCCGACGGGCCGGCCGTCGGTCACCGCGAAGACCGCGGTGATCAGCCGGCGGTTCATGAGCTCGAGGGCGGCCTGGGCGAGCTTGTGCGGCTCCACTGTGATCGGCTCGCGGGTCATGATCGCCGAGACCGGGGTGTCGAGGATCTCGGGGCCCATGTGGCGGCGCAGGTCGCCGTCCGTGATGATGCCGACGAGGCGCCCGGCGCCGTCCGTGACGCCGACGCAGCCGTAGCGCCGCGCCGCGATCTCGATCAGCACCTCGGACATCAGCGCGGTCTCGTGGACCAGCGGCATGTCTTGGGGGCCGTGCATCACCTGCTGCACGGTCTTGAGGCGGGCCGCCAGCGTGCCGCCGGGATGGAGGGTGTGGAAGCGGGCCGAGGTGAAGCCGCGCCGCTCCAGCAGCGCCACCGCCAGGGCGTCGCCGAGCGCCAGCTGGATCAGGCTGGAGGAGGTCGGGGCGAGGTCGTGCGGGCAGGCCTCGCGCACCCGCGGCAATTCCAGCAGCACGTCGGCGGCCTTGCCCAGCGTGCTGGCGCCGTTGCGGGTGATGGCCACCAGCGGGATCGAGAAGCGCCGGCTGAAGCCGACGAGGTCGGAGAGCTCCGCGGTCTCCCCGGACCAGGACAGGGCGATGATCACGTCGTCGCGGGCGATCATGCCGAGGTCGCCGTGGCTCGCCTCGGTGGGGTGGACGAAGAACGCGTGGGTGCCCGTGGAGGCCAGCGTCGCGGCGATCTTGCGGCCGATATGCCCGCTCTTGCCGATGCCGCTGACGATGACCCGGCCCTTGCTCTGCAGGATGGTCTGCACCGCCTCCTCGAACGCGACGCCGAGGCTGCCCTGGAACGCCGCGCTGGTCTCCTGCAGGGCGGCGATGCCCAGTTGCAGGCTGCGGATCCCGATATCGCGGGTGCCCGCGAGATGCGGCGAGGGCGCGTCGTAGGGGTCGTCGCGCAGGGCGCTGGAAGCGGGAGCGGTCATCGGTTCCGTTCTGGACCCGTCGAGCAGGGTCCGGCGCCGCGAAGGCGAAGCGAAGCGAGGTTTTCGACGCTAGGGAGCCGTCATGGTTGAAATGTGACGCCGGGACGACATGCCGCCCCTCTCTGTCCGCCCGGCGGTTGAAGGCCCGCTCCGGCGGGTCCATGCTCCGCATACGCCAGCCAAAAAGGGCCCGAGCCCCATGACCATCCGCTTCCCCGATCCCGACCCGAACATCCTCGCCCGGCGGGGGGAGATCCTGGCGGGCCTCGCGCCCCTGGTCGCCCCGGAGGCGCTGGTGGTGAGCGAGGACGAGCGCCGGGCCTTCGAGACCGACGGGCTCACCGCCTACCGGCAGATGCCGCTGGCCGTGGTGCTGCCCTCGACCACGCGGGAGGTGGCGGCCGTGATGGCCTATTGCCACGCCGCGGGCGTGCGGGTGGTGCCGCGGGGCGCCGGCACGTCGCTCGCCGGTGGGGCGATCGCGCAGGGCGACGCGATCATCCTCGGCGTCGGCAAGATGACCCAGGTGCTCGACCTCGACTTCGAGAACCGCACCGCCCGGGTACAGAGCGGGCTGACCAACCTGGCAATCTCGGGCGCGGTCGCCCACGAGGGCTTCTTCTACGCCCCCGACCCGTCGAGCCAGCTCGCCTGCACGATCGCAGGCAACATCGCGATGAATTCCGGCGGGGCGCACTGCCTGAAATACGGCGTGACCACCAACAACCTGCTGGGCGTCACCCTGGTGCTCAACGACGGCACCGTGGTGGAGGTGGGCGGCCAGCACCTCGACAGCCCCGGCTACGATCTCCTGGGCCTCATCTGCGGGTCGGAGGGGCAGCTCGGCATCGTCACCGAGGCGACCGTGCGGATCCTGCGCGCCGCCGAGGGCGCGCGGCCGGTGCTGGTCGGCTTCTCGAAGGTCGAGGATGCGGGCGATTGCGTCGCCGCGATCATCGCGGCCGGCATCATCCCGGTGGCGATCGAGTACATGGACCGCGAGGCGATCCTGATCACCGAGGACTTCGCCCAGGCCGGCTACCCGCGCGACGCCGAGGCGATGCTGATCATCGAGGTCGAAGGCTCGGATGCCGAGTGCGACGCGATGCTGGGGCGCATCGAGGCGATCGCCAAGGACTTCAGGCCGACCAGCGTGCGGGTGTCCCGCTCGGAAGCCGAATCCGCCGCGATCTGGAAGGGCCGCAAGTCGGCCTTCGGGGCGACGGGGCGCATCTCCGACTACATCTGCATGGACGGCACCATCCCGACCGGCCAGCTCGGCCCGGTGCTGGAGCGGATCGGGGCGATCTGCGCCGGCCACGGCCTGCGGGTGGCCAACGTGTTCCACGCGGGCGACGGCAACCTGCACCCGCTGATCCTGTTCGACATCAACACGCCGGGCGAATTGCAGAAGGCCGAGGCCGCGGGCGACGCGATCCTGAAGCTCTGCGTCGAGGTCGGCGGCTGCCTCACCGGCGAGCACGGCGTCGGGATCGAGAAGCGCGACCTGATGCGGTTCCAGTACGCGCAGGTCGATCTGGAGCAGCAGATGCGGGTGAAGGCGGTGTTCGACCCCGACTGGATGCTCAACCCCGCCAAGGTGTTCCCACTGGACGGACGCCTGGACAGCAAGGCGGCCTAGAGCCCTTGATAGAGCGCCCGCGCAGTCCCGGGCTTCCAAGGGGCTCAGCCCCTGGGCGGGTCGTCAGGGCGGAGCCCTGATGGAGCCCCGGCCTCCCGGTCAGGCCGCCACGCCGCCGCGGGTCGGCCCGGCCTCGGGCCGGCGCAGGCTGCCGGCGGTCCGGGCCAGGATCGCGGCGAGGTCGGCCACCGGGGCGGGCGGGCCGAACAAATTGCCCTGCAGCTCCTGGCAGCCTTCCTCCCGCAGGATCCGCGCCTGCTCGGGAGTCTCGACGCCCTCGGCCAGGACGTCGATCTTCAGGGCGCGCCCGAGCCAGATCATGGCCCGCAGGATCTCGACGCTGCCGCCGTCCCGCGCGAGGCTGCGCACGAAGCCCGGGTCGATCTTGAGCTTGTCGAACGGGAACCGGTGCAGGGTGCCGAGGCTCGAATAGCCGGTCCCGAACTCGTCCATGGCGATCCGCACGCCCGCGGCGCGGAACGCCCGCAGGAGCGACAGGTTCGCGGCGTTGTCCTGCAGCAGCACCGCTTCGGTGATCTCGAGTTCCAGGCGGTCCGGCCTGAGCCCGCTGTCGGCGAGCGCCGCCCGGACATCCGCTTCGAGGCCGAGGCCGGCGCATTGCAGCGGGGACAGGTTGACCGCGACCTTGACCGGGTCCGGCCAGGACGCGGCGGCCCGGCAGGCCGTGGCGAGGATCCAGGCGCCCAGCGGCCCGAGCAGCCCGACCTCCTCGGCCAGCGGGATGAACTCCGCCGGGCCGACCTCGCCGTGCTCGGGATGGTGCCAGCGCGGCAGGGCCTCGAAGCCGTGCAGGGCCTGGCCGTGCGCCCCGACGATCGGCTGATAGTGCAGCACGAACTGGCCCCCGGCCAGCGCCCCGCGCAAATCGCCCCCGAGTTGCCGGCGGCGCTGGATCTCGACATCCATGGCCGGGTCGAAGAAGCGCCACGTACCCCGCCCGGCGGCCTTGGCCTGGTACAGGGCGATGTCGGCCTGCCGCAGCAGCGTGGCGGCGGTGCCGGACGGATCTTCGGCGATGGCGATGCCGATGCTGGTGCCGATCACCAGGGTGTGGCCGTTCACCGCGACCGGCGTCTCGAGGGCCGCCACGAGGCGCCGTGCCAGGCGCGCGGCGTCGGCGGGCAGGGGCGCCGTGCCGAGGACGATGGCGAACTCGTCGCCGCCGAGCCGGGCCACGAGGTCACCGACCGCCACCGTGGCGGCGAACCGGGCCGCCACCGCGCAGAGCAGCGCGTCGCCGACCGGATGCCCGTAGGTGTCGTTCACGACCTTGAAGCCGTCGAGGTCGAGGCACAGCACGGTCGCCGGCGCGCGGGCGTCGCAGCTGGCCAGGGCCGCGTCCATGCGCTCCTTCAGGACGAGGCGGTTCGGAAGGCCCGTGAGCGCGTCGTGCCGGGCCATGTGGGCGACCCGGGCCTCGCTCCGGCGCCGCTCGGTGACGTCCTCGTGGGTGCAGAGCCAGCCGCCGCCGGGGATCGGGGCGTGGACCACGTCGACCGCCCGGCCGTCGGCGAAGTCGCAGGTCAGCGACACCGCGTGGCCCTGCGCGGCGGTGCGCTCGCAGGCCGCCACCAGCGCCCCCGCGGCCGCGGATCCGAGGCCGTTGCGCGGGTCGCTCAGGTGGCCGAGGAGGGCCGGGAGGGCGGTCCCGGGCCGGCGCAGCTCCTCCGGGACCGCGTACATCCGCGCGTAGCGGGCGTTCATGACGATGAGGGCGTCGTCCCGGTCGAACAGGCACAGGCCCTGGACCATGTTGTCGAGGGCGATGCCGAACCGGGCGTCCTGGAGCCGCAGCGCCCGCTCGCCGCGCTCGCGCGCCTCGGCCGCGGCCCGGGCCGCCTCGGCCTGGGCGAGCTGATCCTGCGCGCGGGCCTGCCGGCGGCCGAGCAGCACCAGCGCGAGCAGGCCGAGATCGAGCAGGAACGCCGCCACCCCCACGATGGTCGCCTGCTGGTGCGCGGCCGCCAGGCAGGCCTCCGCGGTGCGGCTGATGCTGAGGACCAGCGGGTAGTTCTTCAGGGCGTGGGCGGCGATGAGCCGATCCTGGCCGTCGATCGGGCTGACGGTTCGCAGGACGCCGCCCTGCGCGGCCCGGGCGGTGATCAGGGATGCGCCGGCGCTGGGGAAGATCCGGCCGATCGTCCCCTCGCGGTGCGGGTGCCGGACCAGCAGCATGCCGTCGTTGCGGAACAACGACACCACGGCGTCGTCCGCGGGCGCGATCTGATCGTACAGGCTCTCGAAATAGCTCAGCTCGACCGCGCCCAGGATCAAGCCCAGGAACGTGCCGTCCGGGGCCGCGACCTTCCGGGCGATGTAGATCGTCCAGGCGCCGTCCCCCCGGTTCGGGACCGGGCGGCCGACGTAGCGCTGCAGGGTCGGGTCGGCGGACAGCGCCTTGAAGTAGTCCCGGTCGGCGATGTTGACGGACGGGATCGGCCAGTAGCGGCTGAAGTTCAGCAGCTGTCCGGTCCGGTCCACCAGGGTGATGGCGTTGGCCTGCGGCAGCGCCGCGATCCAGGTCTTCAGCGCCGTGTGCATGGAGGGACGGGACGCCGCCTCGGCATAATGCGCGCCATCGGCGATCCCCGCCTGGCGGAATTCGGCCAGCACGGCGTCCTGGACGAGCTCGATCGCCTGCAGCGCCCGGTCCGCCTGGTCGGCCAGGACCGTGGCGAGGCCGCCGAGGCTGCGCTCGTTGTCGTCGACCGCGCGCGTCTCCAGGTGGGCGATGAACAGCGCGGCCGCGGCCGTGATCACCAGCCCGAGGCCGATGGCCGTCCAGGCGCGCAGATCGCGGGCCTGCCGCCACCGCCGCAGGCGCACATGCCGGGCCGCCCGAGCGAAAAACGGGAAGATTGACTTATAACCCACCAGAACACGCTCGGACTACGCTCTATAACAGGGCTATATTGCCCCCGTTAATGAGTTGTTGTGCCGAAAGCGTAAACCAGAGGACAATCCTGCCATACATCCTTCTCGATGGATGGCCGCCCGCGTCCGCGAACAGGAGGGCGCGCAGCGGGAAGTCGGAAGCGGGCGCCTCACCCGGCCGCGCGCAGGACCGGGACCGTCGTCAGCCACGCGCCGGTCTCCGGGCGCTCCGCCATGAGGCGCGTCAGGGCGGCGGCCGGCATCGCCCGTCCGTAGTGGAAGCCCTGGCCGACCTTGCAGCCCAGCGCCCGCAGGACGACCTCCTGGCCCTCGGTCTCGATGCCCTCGGCGACCGTGTCGAGGCCGAGGTCGTTGCTCATCCGGATGATCGCACGGGTGATCGCGGCATCGTTGGCCTCGGTGAGCAGGTCGCTCACGAAGGTGCGATCGATCTTCAGGGTCGTCAGCGGGAAGCGCTTGAGGCTGCTCAGCGAGGCGTAGCCGGTGCCGAAATCGTCGAACGCGATCCGAACGCCCAGGGCGCGCAGGTCCCGGATCGTCCCGAGGGTGCGGTCGTCGTTCTGCAGCACGACCCGCTCGGTGATCTCCAGCTCCAGCGCCTCCGGGGGGACCCGGTGGCGGGCCAGCGCGTCGGAGACCTCGCGGACGAGGTTTCCGGTCTTGAACTGGGCGGAGAACAGGTTCGCCCCAACCCGGAACGGTGGCAGCCCCTGGTCCCGCCAGGCCGCGATCTGCCGGCAGGCGGCATCCAGCACCCAGGCGCCGACCGGGAGCGCCAGCGGGCTCATCTTGATGGCCGGGAGGAACGTGCCGGGCAGGAGCAGGCCGCGCTCCGGGTGCTGCCAGCGGAGCAGGGCCTCGGCGCCGACGAGCCGGCCGCTCGTGAGGCAGATCTGCGGCTGGTAATGCAGCACCAGCTCGTCGCCGTGCAGGGCGCGCAGCAGCGCGTCCTGGGTGTTGCGCAAGGCCGTCGCGGCATGGCGCATCTCGGAGGCGAACATCCGGGCGGAGCCGCCGCCCTCCTGCTTGGCCCGGTACAGCGCGAAATCGGCGCTGGCCAGCAGCTCCTCGCCGTCGCGGCCGTGCTCGGGGGCGAGGGCGAAGCCGATGCTCGCGCCGGCCCGCAGCACGTGCGTCTCGACCACGACCGGGTCGGCCAGCGCGGCCAGGACCGCGGTGGCGCAGGCGCGCGCCGCCAGGGGGTCGCCGGTGCCGGGCAGCAGCACCACGAACTCGTCGCCGCCCAGGCGCGCCATCACGGCCCGGCGCGGCAGCACCGCCGGGATCCGCACCGCGAGCGCCTGCAGGAGCGCATCGCCGACCGCGTGGCCGAGGCTGTCGTTGATCGCCTTGAACCCGTCGAGATCGACCAGCAGCACCGCGGCCGGCTGGCCGCGCCGGTAGAGGTCGTTCAGCAGGGTTTCGAACCGGCGGCGGTTGGTCAGGCCGGTCAGGGCATCCTGGTGGGCGAGGCGGAGCAGGCCGGCCTCACGCCGGCGCCGCTCCGAGATGTCCCGGATGATGGCGCCGAGATTCGGCCCGCCCTCGTCGTGCCAGACCGACAGGGCGATCTCGGCCGGGCATTCCGCACCGTCCTTGCGCCGGACCATCACCTCGATGGTGCGGCCGGCGACCTTGGCCGCGTCGCCCGCGAAGATCCGTTTCAATCCGGCCGTGTGGGCCGCACGCATGCGCTCGGGCACGATCAGATCGAAGGGCTCCCCCAGCATCTCGTCGTGGGTGTAGCCGAACAGCGCGGCGGCGGCCTGGTTGGCGAACCGGATCCGGCCCTCGCGGCTGATCGCCAGCAGCGCCAGCTCGGTGGCGTTGGCGAAGCCCATCATGGACACCCGGGCCAGCTCGCTGCGCCGCAGGGTCATCTGCTGGACCACCAGGGCGGCGAGGTCGGCGAGCGCCCGGCGGTCCCGGGCCGGGAAGTGGCGGCGCGGCACCGTATCGGCCACGCACAGCGCCCCCAGCCGGAAGCCGTCCGCGGTGATCAGCGGGGCGCCGGCGTAGAAGCGGACGAAGGGCGGTCCCACGGCGAGGGGATTGTCGGAGAAGCGCGGATCGCGCCGCGTATCCGGGATGACCAGGAGATCGTCGGACCGGATCGTGTGGGTGCAGAACGAGGCGCCGCGGGCCGTCGGCGCGGGATCGAGACCGACCTGATCGAGGCCCACCTGATCGAGACCGACTTGCGCCTTGATCCATTGATGGTGCTGATCGATCAGCGAGACGTAGGCGATCGGCGCGCGGAACAGCCGTGCCGCCAGCTGGGCGATGGCGTCGAACCGCTCCTCGGGGGCGGTCCCGGCGATCTGGAACGTGCCCAGGGCGTGAAGACGCAGGGTCTCCTGCTCGGCCAGGACGCAGTCCGACGTGGTCGCTGCCGACACCGATTTCGCTCCCGGCCCTTCAGCTCGACCCTCATGGGCGCTGCAGGACACGACTGTAAACAGCGAATCTTATCGTAGGTTTAAATCAGCGGTTGTCGATCTACGGTGATCACCAGCCCGGCCGTAGAAGCAGGGCCGCATGCTGGTATCCATGACATGGCTCCCGGCCGTCTCCGGTCGAGAGCCAGTATCCGGCCGGCCCGTGGCGCGGCGATCCAGTTTGTTTCCGGTCCGATTGCTGCGGGCCGGCTGCGCGAAAGCCTCCCTCTGCGCCGAGCGGCGCGGAGGGAGACCGGGGCTGGCGCTCAGGCGGCCTCGACGGACTTGCGGCTGGTGCTGCGGCCCTTGGCGGGGGCGGACTCGGCCTTCTCGGCCTTGCGGCGGCCGCCGCGGGCCGGCGCGGGCGCCGCGGCAGACTCGACGTCCGGCTCCTTCTCGGATGGCTGGGTGCGGCCGGGCTGGCCGAGACCGAGGCTCTTGGCCAGCGCCGAGCGCTGCGCCGAGTAGTTCGCCGAGGTGGTCGGGTAATCCGCCGGCAGGCCGTACCGCTCGCGGTAGCCCTGCGGATCGAGGCCGTGCTTGGTCAGGTGGCGCTTCAGGGTCTTGTACGACTTGCCGTCGATGAAGCTGACGAGACCATCCGGGCGGATCGACTTGCGGACCTGCGCCGGGGTCGGCCGCTCGACAGTGTCTTCCGCCGCGGTGGAAGGCCCGGAGCCGATCGAATTCAGCGCCTCATGGATGCTCGCGATCAGCGCGGGCAATTCGGTCGGGGGCAGGGAATTGTTGGCGACATAGGCCGCAACGACGTCCACGGTCCGTTCGATATAGTGCGCTTGGGATGCGGACGCTTCTTCGGACATTCTTGCTTTCCTTGAGTTGGATGTGTGTGGGAATGGCGGCTTACTGCGAGTTAAGACAGCCGCAGGAAAAAGCAAGGTGATCCATACAATTCCATGTGATCGATTGAAAGTTCAGGTCTACATCGGCCGGCCAAGGTTACAGGTTGAAGTTGCATTGGCGCCATTATCCAGGCACTTGCGCGGCGCTATATCCTGGCCTGCGCGACGAATGCTGGCACTGGCTGGAAGCGAGGTTTTCGTTGGTGGGAGAGACCGTTACGGCCAAGGTCAGCAGTTCCCGCGGGGGGTCTTGGCGCGACTTTCCCGGCCGTTGACCGGTCTTGCCGCCGCGCCGCAAAATATTTTTGCAGGATCGCCGATCGCCTGTGGGTTCCGGCACCGTTGAGGGCGGGATCCGGGCTCAGGCGAAGGACTTGCGGGGGTCGAACGCGTCGCGCACTGCTTCGCCGGCAAAGACCAGGAGGCTCAGCATCACGGCGATGACCAGGAATCCGGTGAGACCGAGCCACGGCGCGGTCAGGTTGTCCTTACCCTGTGCCAGCAGCTCCCCCAGGGAGGGCGAGCCCGGCGGCAGGCCGAAGCCCAGGAAGTCGAGGGAGGTCAGCGTGGTGATCGAGCCGTTCAGGATGAAGGGCAGGAAGGTCAGCGTCGCCACCATGGCGTTGGGCAGCAGGTGGACCGTCATGATGCGCAGGTTCGACAGGCCGAGCGCCCGCGCGGCCCGGACGTATTCGAAGTTCCGCGCCCGCAGGAACTCCGCGCGCACGACGCTGACCAGCGCCACCCACGAGAACAGCAGCATGATCCCGAGCAGGACGAAGAAGCCGGGGGCGATGAAGGCCGAGATGATGATGATCAGGTAGAGGGTCGGTATCCCGCCCCAGACCTCGATGAACCGCTGGAACGCGAGATCGACCCAGCCGCCGAAATAGCCCTGCACGGCCCCGGCCACGACCCCGATCGCCGAGGAGACCGCGGCCAGGATCAGCCCGAACAGCACCGAGATGCGAAACCCGTAGATCACCCGCGCCAGCACGTCCCGGGTGGTGTTGTCGGTGCCCAGCCAGTGCCACGGGATGTCGGCGCAGGTCGCCCCGCCGAGTTTTTCCGCCACCGGCTTGCACTGGGCGTCCGAGAGCATCCAGGTCGGCGGCGACGGCGAGGGTGTCGGCAAATCCTCGTTGATCGTGTCGTAGGAGAACCGGATCGGCGGCCAGAGCGCCCAGCCGTGCTCGGCGATCTCCTTGCGGATCTCGGGCGACCGGAAATCCGTGACCGCCAGGAAGCCGCCGAACGTCTCCTCGGGGTAGTCCACCAGCACCGGGACCAGCCACTCGCCCTTGTAGGACAGGACGATCGGGCGGTCGTTGGCGATGAACTCGGCGAACAGGCTGAGGACGAACAGCGCCGCGAAGATCAGGAACGACCAGGAACCGAGGCGGTTGCGGCGGAAGGTGTCGAGCCGGCGCCGGTTGAGCGGCGACAGCCAGCCGCGCCCGCCCGAAACAGGGGCCGGCGCGGGAACGGCCTCATCGGGCCGCAGGACGGTCGGCTGGGCGCCCGGCAACGGCACCGTGACGACCTCGCTCTCACCGGCGCGCGCGGTCTCGTTCATGGCCGCGGACCCTGTGGAACCAGAAGATTCTTGAGGACCGGAAGAGCCTTGCTGTGGCAGAGCAAGGTGCCGGATCCAGACGAGACCGGGCAAGGCGCCGGTCTCGTCCCCCGTGCGGGCGAGGGGGCACGGCGCAGCCGGAACGAGCCGACGCGTAAAAACCGCAGATCGGACAGCGAGACGGTCACGGAACGGGGGCTACGACCCTTCGACCCTCGTAAACCCCGGACACCACTCAGGCGTCGAGGCGGGTCGCGGTGCCCTCGATCTCGTTCGGGCGGACGCCGCCGGACCGCTCCATCCAGCGGCGCAGCAGGCGGACATTGCGGCGGTTGGCCTTGAAGGCGGCGTCGAACAGGTCGCCCGCCAGGGGGACGACGCCGAGCAGACCGTCGAAGGCGACGTTCAGCCCCATCCGGGCCACCAGCCAGCGGGGGGCGCCCAGGCGCTTGGCCTCGTAGACGATGAACGAGGAGATCACCATGCCGGCCACGTCGCCGATCACTGGCACGAGCCCGATCAACGCGTCGAACCCGACCCGCCGGTTGATCCCCGGGATCACGAAGGCCGTGTCCATGAAATGCGCCAGCGTCTCCAGCCGGGCGAGGCTGGCCTCGCGGTCGAGATCGGCCGACAGGAACGGCGGCAGGCGCGACGACGCGCTGCCGGGAAAGGTGCTGCCGGGAAAGGTCTTGGCGCCGGCGGAGGGGCCGGTCCGGGAAGCCTGGGAGAAATCCATCGTGGGGATCCGTCGGAGAGCCATCACCGTCAACGAGGTGGCCCCCCCGGGGGATCCCCGCAAGCAAAGCGCCTGCGACCATCATGCCGCACCCCCGGCCACGCCGTGCATCCGCGCGAGAGCGGTGTCCAGGGTGGCGTCGGCCTTGGCGAAGCACAGGCGCACGAGGCTGCGCACCGAGCCGTCCGGGTAGAACGCGCTCACCGGGATCGCGGCGACGCCGTGGCGGGTGACCAGAGCCTCGCAGAAGGCGACGTCGTCGGCGTAGCCGAGCCCGGTGATGTCGATGTTGAGGAACCATGTGGCCTGCGCCGGCAGGACCCGGAAGCCGAGGTCGCGCAAACCGGAGGCCAGCCGGTCGCGCGAGGCCGCGTAGCCGGCCCGCATGGCCTCGAACCACGGCTCGGGCTTGCCGAGGCCGTACGCCACCGCCTCCTGCAGGTTGGGGGGCGTGGTGAAGGTGAGGAACTGGTGCGCCTTGGCCAGGACCGGCATCAGCCGGGCATCGGCCATCACGAAGCCGACCTTCCAGCCGGTGAGCGAGAAGATCTTTCCCGCCGAGCCGATCTTGACCGTCCGCTCGCGCATCCCGGGCAGCGCCATCAGCGGCCGGTGGCGGGCGCCGTCGAAGACCACGTGCTCCCAGACCTCGTCGCAGATCGCGGTGACGTCGAACCGCGTGCAGTACCGGGCGAGCAGCGCCAGGTCGTCCGGGTCGAACAGGGTCGCGCTGGGGTTCAGCGGATTATTGAGCACCACAACCTTCGTGCGCGGGCCGAACGCGGCGGCCAGCGCCGCCTCGTCGAGCCGGAAGGCCGGCGGCTGCAGGGCCACGATCCGCGGAACGCCGCCCGCCCGCTGCACCAGCGGCAGGTAGGCGTCGTACATCGGCGCGAACAGCACGACCTCGTCGCCGGGCTCGATCAGCGCCAGCAGGGCCCCGGCGAGCGCCTCGGTCGCCCCGGAGGTCACCATCACCTCGGTCTCGGGGTCGAGGGCGAGGTCCTGGTGCCGGGCGTAATGCGCGGCCACGGCCTCGCGCAGGGCCGGCACTCCCATCATCGGCGGATACTGGTTCCAGCCGTCGAGGAGCGCCCGGGCGCCGTGCTCGCGCACGTCCGCGGGGCCGGGATCGTCCGGGAAGCCCTGCCCGAGATTGACCGCGTCGTGGGCCCGGGCGAGCCGCGACATGGTCTCGAACACCGTGGTCGGCAGGGCGGCAAAGACCGGATTCATGCGGTGCGGGACGCCGCTTGGGGCGCAGCAGACAGGCTGGACATCGGCGGGATGTAGCATGGGGTCGGCAGCGTGCGGAATGTGCGCACCCGCACAGACCCATCCATCCGGGCGAACGGCGGGGCTGACGAATGTTGACATTCATCAGTCGTAACGTAGGTTCGTCTCACGGCTGGAGCGGCGCTCTCGCCGGCGGGGCTTTGCCCCCTCGCTCCGTCAGCGAGACGCCGCTCCGGTCCACTTCGAGGGCCATCGATCTCCGGATCGGTGGCCCTTTCGGCATGTGATCGGTCGCGCGATCTGGTAGCGTGCCGGGCCCACCGGATGCGACCATGCGGACGACGCACGCCCTACGCCTCGCCCTGCTGATCGCCGGCCTGGGCCTCGTCCTCCGGCTCGGCCTGCCGGTGGCGCCCGTGGACGCGCCGTTCCGCGCGGTGCTGAAGGCCTATGCGGCGCCGGACCCGTCCGCCGCGGCGCCCAGCAACACGGCTGAAACCTCCGCGCCCTAGTGACGGCACATTGGCCGGGCATCCGATAGGCCCCGGCGATGGAATATGCCGCAGCCGCCGGACACCGTCCGGCCTGGATAGCCGCGTAGGCCGATGCCACCGTCCGGGCCGCCGAAGCGTAGGCGGCCGGAACATGCGCCATGGGGGCGTGCACAGCGAGGGATAGGGTGCCGTCGGTCGCGCAGGCGTCCGGCATGTGCTCTAGTCAGGCATGAACGAGAGTTCACCGATCCGCACCGACACGGCGCGCGCCTACCAGCCGGGCGAGGCGCCGGCGCGCGACGTCCGCACGCGGCGCTTCCGACCGATCCGCTGGCTCGTGATCCTGGCCCTGCTGGCGGGCGCGGGGGCGATCGGCCACCGCTGGTACGAGGCGCGCACCGAGAAGGCCGCCGAGCCGGCCACGGCCCACAAGGGCGGCGGCCGCGGCGGGCGGCATGGCGGCGGCGACATGGCGCAGGCGGTGGGCGTCGCCCCCGTGACGACCGGCGACATGCCGGTGGTGCTCCAGGGCCTCGGCACCGTGACGCCGCTCGCCACCGTGACGGTGAAGTCGCAGATCAGCGGCTACCTGATGGCGGTGAAGTTCCGCGAGGGCCAGACCGTCAAGGCCGGCGACGAGCTCGCCCTGGTCGATTCCCGGCCCTACGAGGCGCTGCTCGCCCAGTATCAGGGCCAGCTCGCCCGCGACCAGGCGCTGCTGCAGAACTCGAAGCTCGATCTGCAGCGCTACCAGACGCTGAACCGGCAGGATTCGATCTCGAAGCAGAACGTCGACACGCAAGCCGCCCTGGTCAAGCAGAACGAGGGCACCGTGGCGGCCGACCAGGCGCTGGTCGACCAGCAGAAGCTCAACATCGCCTACACCCACATCACCGCGCCGGTGGACGGGCGGGTCGGCCTGCGGCAGGTCGATCAGGGCAACTACATCTCGGCCGCCTCCACGGCGATCGTGGTGGTGACCCAGCTCCACCCGATCTCGGTGATCTTCACCCTGCCGGAGGACGACGTGGCCCGGGTGATGCGCCAGGTGCGGGCGGGAGCCAAGCTCGCGGTGCGCGCCTACGACCGGGGCGACGCCCACCAGATCGCGATCGGCACCCTCGACACCGTCGACAACCAGATCGACACGACCACCGGCACGGTGAAGCTGCGGGCGCAGTTCGACAACGCCGACGAGGAGCTGTTCCCGAACCAGTTCGTCAACGCCAAGCTCACCGTCGACACGGTGCGGGCCGCGACGCTGGTGCCGAATTCCGGCCTGCTGCAGGGCACGCCCGGCACCTACGTCTACCTGATGGATGGGGACAGCAAGGTCACGGTCCGGCCGATCAAGACCGGAGAGACCGACGGGACCAACACCGTCGTGGTCTCGGGCCTGAAGCCGGGCGACCGGATCGTCACCGACGGCACCGACCGGCTCAAGGACGGCGCCGAGGTCCGGATCACGGACGGCGCGCAGGCGGCGGGCGCGACCGGCGCGGTCACCGGGGCGGGCGACAAGCCCGGCGGAAAGCCGGCCGCCGGACCGGGCGGGGCGGCCGAGGCCGCCCCTCCGGCAGCGCCGGAGGGCGGCCGCCGGCACGGGCGCCGGTCGGCGCAGTGAGCCCGGCCAGGGCGCGCCTGCCATGAACCCGTCCCGCCTCTTCATCCTTCGTCCGGTCGCCACGACGCTGCTGATGCTGGCGATCCTGATCGTCGGCGGCGTCTCGTACCTGAACCTGCCGGTCTCGGCGCTGCCGGCCGTCGATTACCCGACGATCCAGGTCCAGACCTTCTATCCGGGCGCGAGCCCCGAGGTGATGACCTCCTCGGTCACGGCGCCGCTGGAGCGGCAGTTCGGCCAGCTCGCCAACCTCAACCAGATGACCTCGCAATCCTCGGCGGGCGCCTCGGTCATCACGCTGCAGTTCAACCTCGACCTGCCCCTCGACATCGCCGAGCAGCAGGTCCAGGCGGCGATCAACGCCGCCGGCAACCTGCTCCCCTCGGACCTGCCGGCGCCGCCGATCTACGCCAAGGTCAACCCGGCCGACGCCCCGGTGCTGACCCTGGCCCTCACGTCGAAGACCCTGCCGCTGACCCAGGTGCGCGACCTCGCGGAATCGCGGCTCGCCCAAAAGATCAGCCAGGTGGCCGGCGTCGGCCTGGTCAGCATCTCGGGAGGCCAGCGTCCGGCGATCCGGGTGCGGTTCAACGCCCGGGCGCTCGCCGCCTACGGGCTGAACATCGACGACCTGCGCACCACCATCACCAACCTCAACGTCAACACCCCCAAGGGCTCGATCGACGGGCCGAAGCAATCCTACGCGATCAACGCCAACGACCAGATCCGCGACCCGAAGGCCTACAACGCGGCGATCATCGCGTATCGCAACGGCGCCCCGGTGATGCTCTCGGAGGTCGCCGACGTGGTCGAGGGGCCGGAGAACACCAAGCTCGGCGCCTGGGCCGACACCACGCCCGCGGTCATCCTGAACATCCAGCGCCAGCCGGGCGCCAACGTCATCGCCACGGTCGACAAGATCAAGGCGCTGCTGCCGCAGATGCAGGCGAGCCTGCCGACCTCCGTCGCGGTGGCGCCGCTCACCGACCGCACCACCACGATCCGGGCCTCCGTGGAGGACGTGCAGTTCGAGCTGGGGCTTGCGATCGCGCTGGTCGTGCTGGTGATCTTCCTGTTCCTGCGCAGCCTGTCGGCGACGCTGATCCCGAGCCTGTCGGTGCCCCTGTCGCTGATCGGCGCCCTGTCGGTGATGGACCTGTACGGCTTCTCCCTCGACAACCTGTCGCTGATGGCCCTGACCATCGCGACCGGCTTCGTGGTCGACGACGCCATCGTGGTGATCGAGAACATCGCCCGCCACGTGGAGGCCGGCGATTCGCCCCTGGAGGCGTCCCTGAAGGGGTCGCGCGAGATCGGCTTCACCATCATCTCGCTCACCGTCTCGCTGATCGCGGTGCTGATCCCGCTGCTGTTCATGGGCGACGTGGTCGGGCGCCTGTTCCACGAATTCGCCATCACGCTGGCCGCAACCATCGTGATCTCCGCGGTCGTGTCGCTGACCCTGGTGCCGATGCTGTGCGCGCGCCTGCTCAAGCACGCGCCCGAGGCCAAAATCCGCCGCCGCGAGGGCGTGTTCGCGCGCGCCGGGCGGCGCGCCACCGACGGTACGATCGCCGCCTACGGCCGGGCGCTCCGGGTGGTGCTGAACCATCAGGGCCTGACCCTGCTGGTGGCGCTGGGCACCCTGGTGCTGACCGTCTACCTGTTCGTGGTTATCCCCAAGGGCTTCTTCCCGGTCCAGGATACCGGGGTGATCCAGGGCATCACGCAGGCGGACCAGTCCGTCTCCTACGCGGCCATGGCCGAGCGCCAGCAGCGGATGGCCGCGCTGATCCTGAAGGACCCGGACGTCGCCAGCCTGTCCTCGTTCATCGGGGTCGACGGCCAGAACGTCACGCTCAATTCCGGCCGGATGCTGATCAACCTCAAGCCGCGCGACCAGCGGACGGACTCGGCCGGCGCGATCATCCGACGGATCACGGAGGCGGCCCGGGCCGAGCCCGGCATGCGCCTGTACATGCAGCCGGTCCAGGACCTGACCATCGACACCGCGGTCTCGGCGACCCAGTACCAGCTCATCCTGGAGACCCCGAACCTCAACGATTTCGAGACCTGGGTTCCGCGCTTCACCGAAGCCCTGGCGAAATCCCCGGTGGTGGCCGACGTCGCGAGCGACCACCAGGCGCAGGGGCTCGCCGCCTACGTCACCATCGACCGTCCCACCGCCGGCCGCTACGGCATCACCCCGGCGACCATCGACAACGCCCTCTACGACGCCTTCGGCCAACGGATCATCTCGACCATCTTCACCCAGTCCAACCAGTACCGGGTGATCCTGGAGGCCGACCCGAACCTGCACACCACCCTGCGCAGCCTCGACACGATCTACCTGCCGTCCTCGACGGCCACCAACGGCCAGGTGCCGCTCTCCGCGGTGGCGCGGATCAGCGAGCGGCGGGCGCCCCTGCTGATCTCGCATCTCGGTCAGTTCCCGGCCACCACGGTGTCGTTCAACCTCGCCCCCGGCGCGGCCCTCGGGCAGGCCGTGGAGGCGATCGAGCAGGCCAAGGCCGCGATCGACCTGCCGCCCTCGTTCCGGGTGGTGCCGCAGGGCTCGGTCTTCGCGTTCCAGTCGGCGCTCAGCAACGAGCTGTTCCTGGTGCTCGCGGCGATCATCACCGTCTACATCGTGCTGGGCGTGCTCTACGAGAGCTTCATCCACCCGATCACGATCCTGTCGACCCTGCCGTCGGCCGGGATCGGGGCGCTGCTCGGCCTGATGCTGTTCGGCCTGTCCCTCGACATCATCGCGGTGATCGGCATCGTGCTCTTGATCGGCATCGTGAAGAAGAACGCGATCATGATGATCGACTTCGCGCTGCAGGCCGAGCGCGAGGACGGGCTCGATCCCCGGGAGGCGATCTTCCAGGCCTGCCTGCTGCGCTTCCGCCCGATCCTGATGACGACGCTGGCCGCCCTGTTCGCGGCGGTGCCGCTGATCCTCGGCACCGGCGTCGGCTCGGAGCTGCGCCAGCCGCTCGGCATCTGTATCGCCGGCGGCCTGATCGTCAGCCAGGTGCTGACCCTGTTCACGACCCCGGTGATCTATCTGGCCTTCGATCGGCTGGAGCGCCGGATCGCCGGGCGGCGGGGGCCCGCCCTCGAAAGCGGCGAGGCGGTACCATGAGGGGCCGGGACGATTCCGCGCCTCTCCCTCCCCCCTCTGCGGGGGAGGGTGGCCCCCGAAGGGGGTCGGGAGAGGGGAGCGACGGTGCAGGATGTGGCTCACTCCGTGCCGACGGGCGCCGCTTCGAAGCGATCTCGCCCCGCCTGCGCACCTTCGCGAAAGGCCAGCGCCGCGAGCGGACCCGTGCGGAGGATCTCTTCTGGCAGCAGGTGCGTGCCGGGCGCTTTCACGGACTCAAGTTCAGACCGCAAGTTCCGATCCCGCCCTATATCGCCGATTTCCTCTGTGCTTCCGCACGATTGATCGTCGAGCTGGACGGTGAACCGCACGAGACCGACGCGCGTCGTCGCCGTGACGCGCAGCGCGATGCGTGGCTGAAAAGCCGGGGCTTCGAGGTCCTGCGCTTCCCGAACGATCTCGTGCTCAGCAATCTCGGTCTGGTCCTCGACAGGGTCGGCGAGGCCGTCGAGGCGCGCGCCCTATCCCTCCCCCCTCTGCGGGGGAGGGTGGCCCCCGAAGGCGGTCGGGAGAGGGGAGCAACGGTGCAGGATCCGGCTATGGCCTTCATAAAGGCTGCGACCCATCCTGAAGCCGCGTCCCCTCTCCCGACCCCTGCTGACGCAGGGGCCACCCTCCCCCGCAGCGGGGGGAGGGAGATGCGCGGAGCCGGTTGCGCCTCTTCCGACAAGCACGCAGCGCTCCGCCAGGACCACCACGGGAGGCACCGCCCGTGAACATCTCCGAGCCGTTCATCCGCCGGCCGGTCGCGACCACGCTGCTCACGATCGGCGTGCTGCTCGCCGGCCTGTTCGCGTTCCTGAAGCTGCCGGTGGCGCCGCTGCCGCAGATCGACTTCCCGGTCATCCTGGTCCAGGCCCAGATGCCGGGCGGCTCGCCCGAGACCATGGCGACCACCGTGGCGGCCCCCCTGGAGCGGCGGCTCGGCGCCATCGCGGACGTCAACGAGATGACGTCCACGAACTCGCTCGGCTCCACCCGGATCGTGCTGCTGTTCGGCCTGAACCGGGACATCGACGGCGCGGCGCGCGACGTCCAGGCGGCGATCAACGCGGCGCGCGCCGACCTGCCGGCCTCGCTCCGGCAGAACCCGACCTACCGGAAGTTCAACCCCGCCGACACGCCGATCATCATTCTCGGCATGACCTCGGACACGCTGACCCGCGGCCAGGTCTACGATTCGGCCGCCACCGTGGTGCAGCAGAAGCTGTCGCAGCTGCCCGGCGTCGGCAACGTCGATATCGGCGGCTCGTCCCTGCCGGCGGTACGGGTGGAGCTCGATCCCACCGCCCTGTTCAACTACGGCATCGGCCTGGAGGGCATCCGGGCGGCGCTCGCCTCGGCCAACGCCAACTCGCCCAAGGGCGAGATCGACGCCGGCGGCCGGCGCTACCAGCTCTACGCCAACGACCAGGGCCGCAAGGCCGAGGATTACCGCGACATCATCGTGGCCTACCGCAACGGCGCCGCGGTGAAGCTCACGGATGTGGGCGAAGTGCTCGACGGCGTCGAGGACAAGCGCAACCTCGGCATCGTCAACGGCAAGGCCGGCGTGCTGCTGTTCGTCTACAAGCAGCCCGGCGCCAACGTGGTCGAGACCATCGACGCGGTGAAGAAGGCGCTGCCGCAGCTCACCGCGGCGCTGCCCGGCGGCATCGACATCAAGCTCACCGGCGACCGCAGCGCCACGATCCGGGCATCGCTCGCGGCCACCGAGGAGACCCTGCTGGTTGCGGTCGGCCTCGTGATCCTGGTGGTGTTCGCCTTCCTGCGCTCCGGCCGGGCGACCCTGATCCCCGCGGTGGCGGTGCCGATCTCGATCATCGGCACCTTCTCGGCGATGTACCTGCTCGGCTACTCGCTCAACATCCTGTCGCTCACGGCCCTGATCATCGGCACCGGCTTCGTGGTCGACGACGCCATCGTGGTGCTGGAGAACGTCCAGCGCCACATCGAGGACGGCAAGCCCCGGTTGCAGGCGGCCCTGATCGGCGCCCGGGAGGTCGGCTTCACGGTGATCTCGATGAGCCTGTCGCTCATCGCGGTGTTCCTGCCGATCCTGCTGATGGGCGGCCTGATCGGACGGATCTTCCAGGAATTCTCCGTCACCCTGTCGCTGTCGATCCTGATTTCCTTGGTCCTTTCACTGACCACGACGCCGATGATGTGCGCCCGCCTTTTGCGGGCCGAGGGGCACGGGCGCGCGGCGGGACGCCGGCCGAACATCCTGATCCGCGGCTTGGAGGGCGGCTTCTCCTGGCTGCTCGACGCCTATGCCCGGACTCTGTCGGTGGCGCTCGCCCATCCGCGGCTGGTGCTGCTGAGCCTGCTCGCCACCGTGGGGCTCAACGTCTACCTCTACATCATCGTGCCGAAGGGGTTCTTCCCCGAGCAGGATACCGGCCAGATGATGGGCGGCGTCCAGGCCGACCAGCGCATCTCGTTCCAGTCCATGGAGACCAAGCTCCGGCAGGCCACCACCATCGTGGGCGCGGATCCGGCGGTGGAGAGCGTCGTCGGATTCACGGGCGGCCGCGGCACCAACTCGGCCAACGTGTTCATCGGGCTCAAGCCCATCGGCGAGCGGGCGCCGATCTCGGCCGTCATGGCGCGGCTCCGGCCGAAGCTCGCCCAGGTCGCGGGCGCGCGCCTCTACGTCTTCCCGCGCCAGGACCTGCAGATGGGCGGCCGCCAGAGCTTCGCCCAGTACCAGTACACCCTCCAGGGCGACACCGCCGAGGAGCTGTTCGCCGCCGCCCCGAAGCTGGTCGCCGCCCTCCAGAAGGACCCGACCTTCGCGGACGTCACCTCCGACCAGCAGGAGGGCGGGCTGGAGACCCGGGTGGTGATCGACCGCGCCACCGCGTTCCGGTACGGCATCACCCCGAATAAGATCGACAACACCCTGTACGACGCCTTCGGCCAACGCCAGGTCTCGACCATCTACAACCCCCTGAACCAGTACCACGTCGTGATGGAGATCGCCCCGCGCTACCTGGAATCCCCCGAGACGCTGAAGCAGATCTTCGTCTCGACCTCCGGGGGCAACGCGCCGGGCGCGGCCATCACCAACGCGGTGGCCGGCACCGTCGCGGCGGCGGGCGGCGTCAACACCAACGCGGCCACCGGCACCAGCAGCCCGGGCAGCGGCGCCGCGTCCTCCACGGGGGCCACGACCGCCACGGGGGCGGTCGGCGGCGCGTCCACCGGAGCCGCCGCGGCCGCCACCAGCACGGCCGATGCCGCTTCGAACGCCGCCGCGATCGCCTCCGACTCCGCCCGCAACGCCTCCTCCAACGCCATCGCGGCGAGCAAGGGCGGTGCCTCCTCGAGCGCGCCGGTCTCGGCCGCCAAGGAGACCATGGTGCCGCTCTCGGCCTTCGCCCGGATCGAGCCGGGCAGCGCCCCCGTCCAGGTGAGCCACCAGGGCCTGTTCGTCGCCACGACGATCTCGTTCAACCTCGCACCGGGCAAGAGCCTGTCGGACGCCACCGCGGCGATCGACCGGGCGATGGCGTCCCTGCGGCTGCCGGCGACGATCCACGGCGAGTATGCCGGCGCGGCCAAGAACTACGTGGCTTCGGCCTCGCGCCAGCCGCTGCTGATCCTGGCCGCGATCCTGGCGGTCTACGCGGTGCTGGGCATCCTGTACGAGAGCTTCGTGCACCCGCTGACGATCCTCTCGACCCTGCCGTCGGCCGGCGTCGGCGCGGTGCTGGCCCTGCTGGTGACCGGCACCGAATTCACCATCATCGCGCTGATCGCGGTGTTCCTGCTCATCGGCATCGTGAAGAAGAACGCGATCATGATGATCGACGTGGCGCTGGACGCCGAGCGGACCCGGGGGGCGAATCCCGTGGATGCGATCCGCGAGGCCTGTCTCGTGCGCTTCCGGCCGATCATGATGACCACGCTCGCCGCCATGCTGGGGGCCGTGCCGCTGATCCTGGCCACCGGCGAGGGGGCCGAGCTGCGCCGGCCCCTGGGCATCGCCATCGTGGGCGGATTGATCGTGAGCCAGATCCTGACCCTGTACACCACCCCCGTCGTCTACCTGACCCTCGACCGCCTCCGGCACCGGGTGCTCGCCCGCCGCCGCGGCGCCGGGCCCGGCGGCGCAGCGGCATTGCCGGCCGGAGAGTGATGCGTTCGTTTTCACGTGAAACACCGGCGGCCCCCACGCGCGCGCCTATGTCTTCGGGTTCTGCGGGCTCCCCTCACGCGTCGTCGACCGGTGAGGGGCAGGTCCCCTTTCCCGCACGGGAGGGGGGGACCGCTGTGGCCCGCTCGCTGCTGACGGAAGAGCGTCTTCCTTACGCAGAGGGGGGAGGGAGACGCGCCCGTAGCCTCGGGCTGCGCCATATCCTTCTCCTTCCTCTCATCCCGGCTCTGGCGGGCTGCGTCGTCGGCCCCGACTATGCCCGGCCCTCGGTCGAGACCCCGCTCGCCTACCGGGAGGGCGGCAAGCGGGAGGACAGCGCGGCTGTCGTGGCGGCGCGCAAGAAGGGCTGGCGCGAGGCCCGGCCCAACGACGCGGCGGAGCGCGGCGACTGGTGGCGGGTGTTCAAGGACCCGACCCTCGACCGCCTGATCCGCCTCGTGGATGTCGACAACCAGTCCCTCCGGCAGGCGGTGGCGAATTACCGGCAAGCCCGGGCCCTGGTCGCCTCGGCCCAGGCCGCCCTGTACCCGACCGTTGTCGGCGCCCCGAGCATCACCCGGACCGGCAGCGGCAACACCGCGCGCACCAGCGCCGCGCTGCTCGGACAGGCGAGTTGGGAACTCGACCTGTTCGGCGGCACCCGCCGGAACATCGAGAGCGAGGCGGCGCTGGCCCAAGCCGACGCCGCCACGATCGCCGCGACCCGGCTGACCATCCAGGCCGAGGTCGCGGCCGACTACCTGACCGTGCGCTACGCCGACGCCCTCCAGAGGGTGCTCGACGAGAACGTCGCGAACTTCAAGAAGACGCTCGGCATCACCGAGAACCAGTACGCGGCCGGGGTCGCGGCCCGCTCGGACGTGATCACGGCGCAGACCCAGGTCCAGACCATCGAGGCCCAGGCCATCGCGATCCGGCTGACCCGGGTACAGTACGTCAACGCCATCGCGACCCTGATCGGGCGACCGCCCTCGGAAGTGTCGATCCCGGTGGCCGGCATCGGCCGCAACCCGCCCACCGTGCCGGTCGGGATCCCGTCCGACCTGCTCGAGCGGCGGCCGGATGTTTCCCAGGCCGAGCGCCTGGTTCAGGGCCAGAGCGAGCGGATCGGCGTCGCGGTCGCCGCTTTCTACCCCACGGTGACGATCTCGGCCCAGGGCGGCATCTCGGGTCTGACCCGCAACGGCCTGTTCTCGGCCGCCAACCAGGTCTGGTCGGCGACCGCCGCGGGGACCGAGGTCCTGTTCGACGGCGGCGCCCGCACGGCGGCGGTGCGCTCGGCCGAAGCCGGCTACGACGCGGCGGTGGCCAATTACCGGCAGGTGGTGCTCGCCGCCCTGGCGGAGGTCGAGAACCAGATGGCGGCCCTGCGCATCCTCGGCCTGCAGCAGAGTGCCCAGGACGCGGCGGTCGAATCGTCCCGCAGGGCCGTGGAGATCACCCTCAACGAGTACCGGGCCGGCACGCAGAACTTCACCACGGTGGTGACCGCGCAGGGCCTGCTCGTGAGCAACGAGATCAACGCCCTCCAGGTCCGGCTCAACCGCTTCACCGCGGCGGTCACGCTGATCCGGGCGCTGGGCGGCGGCTGGGACGTCCGCGCCCTGCCGAGCGATGCCGAACTGAAGGGTCCGACCCTGCCGATCGACCGGGGCGGCCAGGCCGTCCGCCCGGACGAGTGAGGCGCACGATCCCGGACCCTGATGTGGGGCTTTGCCCAGGTATCAGGGGCTCCGCGCCCGTGCACCGCCGAA
>Ga0265798_10002111_pt1 | contig 29707 bp, 17 predicted proteins | sample P3T30metagenome_FD_192430 | JGI IMG/M metagenome (GOLD analysis project Ga0265798, IMG submission 192430) | Plant litter microbial communities from East Loma Ridge, Irvine, California - P3 T30 | ecosystem: Environmental > Terrestrial > Plant litter > Unclassified | place: USA: California...
TTACCCGCTGTGGGTGGGCCTGCGGCAGCGCAATATTCTGCTGCTGGTTATGTACCTCATTGTCTCCCTGTCTTTTCTGGTTGAATACACGCTGGAAACCCAGACTGGAGTCTTGACGGGCTTATTCTTCATTCTGCTGGCGGGCGCACCGGGCGGGCCAGCGGCGGTGGCTAGCCCAGCCTCAGCCCCCACCAAGCGGGCCTAGTAATTTTGCGGCCATGCTCCGTTCTTTGTTTGCTCGCCTCCGCCAGTTTAGCCGCGACCGCCGCCAGCAACGGCGCATCGCCATCCTAAGCCAGTGCGATGCGGCTGCCCTGGCTACGCAGCCCCCGCCCGACCCCCGCCGGGTGCTGGTGGTGCGCAACGACTCCATCGGCGACTACCTGCTGTATCGCCCTTGGCTGCGCCGCCTGAGCGCCGCCGCCCACCACCGGGGCCAGCACCTTGTACTGGTAGCCAACGCCTTATGGGCGCCGTTGGCCCAAGCTTGGGACGGCGACCTGGCAGCCGAGATTATCCCCGTGCAGTTCGACCGGTTTTTTAAAGACCTGGCTTATCGCGCCGCAATCGTGCAGCGCATCGGGCAGCTGGGCGCGGGCGAAGTCATCTACCCCTTGCACGTGCGGGAGCCAGCGGCCGAGAATTTTATCCGGTTTTTACGCGCCCCGGTGCGCGTGGCTAGCCAGGGCGGGCACGTGCACGACCCCTGGTTTGCGCTACTCGATGCGGGCTACACGCGGCTGCTGCCTACCACGCGCACCGTATTATTTGAGTATCACCGCAACCAGGAGTTTTTTGAGCATTGGCAGCACCACGCGCTTGCCCCGGCAGCAGCTGCCGCCTTGCCCGAGGCTGCTGCACCGCTCACCTTGCCCTTAGCGGTACAAGAAGCGGGCGCGGTACTGGCAGCGCAGCCCTACCTCGTGCTCTTTCCGGGGGCCAGCGCCCGGCAAAAGCGTTGGCCGGCCCAGCGGTTTGGCGAGCTTGCCAAGGCCCTGCATCAGCACTACGGCCCCCGCTACCGGCTGGTAGTAGCTGGCAGCCCCGGCGATAATGCCTACGTGCCGGCCCTCGTGCGCGCCGCTGGGCCGGCAGTGCCCATTGATAACCAATGCGGCCAAACCGACTTGCCTGGACTAGCCACCCTTATTGCGGGCGCTCAGTTACTTATCAGCAATGATACGGTGGCTGCCCACCTGGCCGCCCAAGCCAGCACGCCCTGTGTGGTGCTATTGATGGGCGAGAATTACGGCAAGTTTTTCCCTTACCCACCGGCTTTGCTGCACGCGCCCTGTCGTTGTCTTTTTCCACCGAGCCAAGAGGCTCGTTTTGCGCGGGGCGACTTTAGCCCGCCGGCCCACGACCCCGCCATTGGGCAAATTGAGCCGGGCCGGGTGCTAGCCGCTGCCACGGAGCTGCTCGGGGGCTAGCCCTTCGGCAGTAGCCGGCTAGGGAGCGTGAATAACTTCAACGGCGGGGCGCTGGGCCACGCGCCGCAGCTTCAGGATGCCCTGCTTATGGCCCAGCACTTCCAGCTCATAGTCGGGCTCGGCGGGCTCGGCTTCCGGCAGGTGCACGAGCAAGCGGCTGGTGCTGGCTTCAACCCAGGTACCCTCCTGGGCGAGCAAGCCGCCGCCGGGCGCTACGTCGTAGCGCACAAAGCGCCCGGCCGGCCCCAGCCGAAAACCCGGCCGCCCGCCCGGCCGGTAGCGAAAGCGGTAGGTATTGCGGCGGTACGTGAGGGTGTCGGCGTGGCTATCCTCGGGCACAAGCAGCCAGGTGCCGTGCAGGGCCGCGAGGCGCCCGGCCGGCAGCTCGGTAGGGTGGTCGGGGTGGCAGGCGGCGGCCAGCACGAGCAGGCCGGCCAGCCTTCCAAAACGTTTAACGAAAGCCATGATAAGGCAATAGTACGGGCGCAAGGGGCATCCCGACCATCGGCTGGGCCGTACTTTTGGCATCTTATGCCCGCTGGCCCGCGCCCGCATGGCAAATCCGAAACCCGCCCTTCTGTGGATAACCGCGCTCTTATCAAAGCCTTCCGGCTTACGGCCCAGCTCTTAGAGCTGCACGACGAAAATGCCTTCAAAATCAGGGCCTACGAAGGCACCGCCACGGCCCTGGAGCAGCTGGAGTTTCCGGTGGCTGAGGTGGAGCGGCCCGGCCTGCCCGACCGCACCGGCCTGAGCAAAACCCAGGCCGCCAAGGTAGCCGAGCTGCTCGACACGGGCACCTTCAAAGAATTGCAGGAGCTGCTGGACAAAACGCCGGCCGGCGTAGTAGAACTACTGAATATCAAAGGTATCGGCCCCAAGAAAGTACGAGCCCTGTGGCGCGATGCCAGCATCGAAAGCCCCGAGCAGCTACGCGAAGCCGCCGAGGCCGGCCTGGTAGCCAAACTAAAGGGCTTCGGGGCCAAAACGCAGGAAAGCCTGCTGGCGGCGCTGGCCTTTACCGACCAAAGCGCGGGCAAACTCCTGTTTTCGCAAGCCGAGCAGCTTGCCAATGACCTCGCCACCCGCCTGCGCCAAGTGCCCGGCGTGGCCGAGGTAGCCGCCACTGGCGAAGTCCGCCGCGCCCTCGAAATAGTGGAGACCGTGGAAATCCTGGTGGCCGCCGACGACCCCTCCCTCATTCACGCGGTGCTCAACGCCGCGCCCGGCCTGCGCGCCGATGTGCGGCGCTCGGGCCCGTTTGCGTGGCGCGGCACCGTGGCCGATTCGGGCGTGGCCGTGGCTGTGCGCCTGGTAACCCCGGCCGATTTTGTTAATCAGCTCTTCGTGAGCACCGGCAACGAGGCGCACCTGGGCGCGCCGCTACCCTCGGCTAGCCCCGGCCAGCCGGCCACCCTACGCCAGTGGGCCAAGCGCGAGCGCTTCGCCAGCGAAGAGGCGCTGTACGAGAAAGCCGGCCTGCAATACGTGGTGCCCGAGCTGCGCGAGGGCCTGGGCGAAATCGAGCTAGCCGCCGAGCAGAAACTGCCGCACCTACTACAAGACAGCGACTTGCGTGGTTCGCTCCACAACCACAGCACTTACTCCGACGGTAGCCACTCGCTGCGCCAGATGGCTACTTTCCTGCGCGATGCGGGCTACGAGTACCTCGGCATCTGCGACCACTCGCAGGCCGCGCACTACGCCAATGGCCTGGGGCCGGAGCGCGTGCGCCAGCAGCAGCGCGAAATCGACGAGCTGAACGCTGAGCTGGCGCCATTCCGCATTTTCAAGGGTATTGAGGCTGATATTCTGGGCGATGGCAGCCTGGACTACGACGCTGAGCTGCGCGAGTCGTTCGACTTCATCGTGGCCTCCATTCATTCCAACCTCAAGATGGACGAGGCCCGCGCCACCGAGCGCCTGCTGGCCGCCATTGCCAACCCGCACACCACCATGCTGGGCCACCCCACCGGCCGGCTGCTGCTGCGCCGGGCGGGCTATCCCATTGATTTCAAAGCCGTTATTGATGCCTGCGCCGAGCACCAGGTGATTATCGAAATTAACGCCAACCCCTGGCGCCTCGACCTCGACTGGCGTTGGGTGCGCTACGCCATCAGCCAGGGCGTGCAGCTCAGCATCAACCCCGATGCCCACCACACCGACGGCTACGCCGACATGCGCTACGGCGTGCTGGCCGGCCGCAAGGGCATGCTAACCAAGGAGATGACGTTTAACACGAAGTCGGTAGACGAGGCGACGGCGTACTTCGCAGCGCGCAAGGCGAGGGTTATCAATTAGTCTTTCTCTGAAAGAACGACATGAAAATCCTGGTTCTGCGCTTTTCTTCCATCGGCGATATTGTGCTGACTACACCGGTGGTACGGCAACTGAAAACGCAGTTGCCCAAGGCGCAGGTGCACTTTGCCACTAAGCCGGGCTTTGCCAAGCTCTTCGAGGCCAGCCCCTACGTGGATAAGCTGCATTTGCTGAGCGGCAGCCTGGGCGAACTGGTGCGCGAGCTACGCGCCGAGCGATTCGACTTTATTGTGGATTTGCACAACAACCTGCGTACGCGGCTTATCCGGCTGCAACTGCCGGGCATACCCGGCCGGGCCTTCGACAAGCTCAACTGGGCAAAATACCTGCTGGTGCGCTTCAAAATCAACCAGTTGCCGCCTGTGCACATCGTGGACCGCTACCGGGCGGCAGCCGCGCCGCTGGGCATCCGCGACGATGGCGAGGGGCTGGATTACTTCATCCCGGCCAGCCAGGAAGTGGACTTGGCCACCGAGCTGCCGGCCGGTTTCCGGCCCTGGGAATACGTGGCGGTGGCCATCGGGGCGCAGCACGCCACCAAGCGCCTACCCGTCGAGAAGCTCATTGAGTTGGTGCAAAACCTGGCCCCGCGCCCGGTAGTACTGCTGGGCGGGCCCGAGGACGAGAGCACCGGCCACGTCATTGAGCTAGCAGCCAACGCGCTCATTTTCAATGGCTGCGGGCGTTTTTCGCTGCACCAATCGGCCTCACTGGTGCGGCAGGCGCAGTTCGTGGTCAGCCACGATACGGGGCTGATGCACATCGCCTCGGCTTTTAAGAAGGAGATTTTCAGCGTGTGGGGCAACACCGTGCCGCAGTTTGGCATGTACCCCTACCGCACTCGCTTCGAGGCGCTGGAGGTGCTGAACCTGCCCTGCCGGCCGTGCTCTAAAATCGGCTTTGGCAAGTGTCCGCAGGGGCATTTCAAGTGCATGCGCGAGCAGGACTTGCAGCGCGACTGGCCCGAATAAGTACCGCTGGCTAGGCTATTTCCAATTCGGGTCGGCCGCGCCTTTGTCGCCCTCCGGCTTCACGAGCCGGAACTCCACGCGGCGGTTGATACGGGCGTCGGCCTCGGTCAGCTCGTCTTTGAGGGGCTTACTGGAGCCGTAGCCGAAGCTTTCGATGCGGTTGGGGCCAAGCTTGCCCTTACGCTCGATGTAGCGCCGAATTTCCTCGGCGCGGTCTTGCGAAAGCTTTTCATTGACCTCGGGGTCGCCCCGACCATCGGTGTGGCCCGCAATACTGAGCCGGTACGTAGGATGGTCCACCAGAAACAGCGTGATGCGGTCGAGCGTGGGCTGCATAGTCGGCCGGATACCCGACTTATTGGCCTCAAACTCAACATTTTTGAAGATGAGCGGCAGCTTGTAGTCGATACTATTGGTGAGCATTGTCATCACGGTATCGCCTTTTAGCTCGAAGCGCTTTTCGACCGAAAACGCGTCGGGGCTTTGGATGAGCATGGCATAGTGCGAGCCGTCCATCAGCTCGAAGTCGAAGGAGCCATCGGCACGCAAGTACTTGCTGGCCACCTCAATACCGTTGTCCAGGTCGATGATACTGACCATGCCCTTGAGAGGCTTGTTGCTTACCGAGTCGAGGAGCGTGCCGGCTACCTGGGTGGTGGCCAGCGGCTGGGCCTCCATCGGCAGCGGGAACGAGTAGAGGTCCAGGTTCTCCATTTCCTGAGCCTCGGAGCGGGCGTAGTAGAGGTTTTTGCTCTGGCTGTCGATGGTAAAGTAGTACTCCGAGCCCTTACCATTCACAAGCGGGCCGATGTTGCGCGGCTCCTGCCAGCGGCCCTGCACGCGGTAGGTTTTGTAGATATCAAAGTCACCGAAGTTGAGCAGCTGGCCCCGCGAGCTGAAGTACAGCACCTGGTAGAGCGGGTGAAAAAACGGGCTTACCTCGCTCTCGCGGGTATTCACCACCGGCCCCATGTTCTGGGCGGGGCCCCACTGGCCGTACTTTTTTACGGTGTAATAGATGTCGCTCAGGCCGAAGCCACCGAGCCGGTCGGAGGCAAAATAGAGCGTGTCTTCCTTGGGTGAGAGCGTGGGCTGCGAGTCCCAGCCCACCGAATTGACGAGCGGGCCGAGGCTCTTGGGCACGCTCCACTTGCCGTCTTTGCCCAGCTTGGCAGTGTAGAGGTCGCAGTTGCCGTGGCAGGTGGGACACTCGCAGCGGGCAAAAAAGATGGTTTTGCCATCGTGCGAGAAGCAGGCCGAGCCCTCATTGTACTGCGAATTGATGGGCTTGGGCAGCGGCTGGGCCTCCGACCAGAAGTTGTCTCCCTCCTTATGCGCCACGTACAGGTTCTCGTCCACCTTGGTGCGGATTCCCTTGCCCTGCGTACGCTTCGAGCTGAACAGCAGCATGGTATCGTTGGCACCCAGGGCCGGGCCGTAGTCCGGAAACTTCGAGTTGATGGCGTCGCCCATGTTGGTGTACACGTTTTTGGGCGGGTGGAAGGTGCTGATATTCTTGCGGTACTCCACCAGCTCGTAGTACATTTTGAGCGGCACGTAGAGAATGGCGGCCTTCTCCTCCAGCGAGTCGTAGTAGAGCTGCACGCGCCGGATATCGGTGCGGTGGTGCTTGAGGGCCAGCCGGAAATACGCCTTGGCCAGCTCCTGCCTGGTGCTGTCGCGCTGCATGAGCTGGCCCAGGTGCCAGAGCAGGTCGGTATTGCGGTAGAAGTTTTCGATGCCAAACTGGCCCACGTAGCGCGTGAGCAACGTGCGGGCCTCGACGTAGTTGTGGCGGCGCTCGGCCTTCTGGATGGCCTTGAGGACCTTTTTGTCCTCGTAAAAGGCGATTTTATTGACGTTCGGGAAGTCGGGCGTGCCATCGGCGCGCAGGCGCAGGCGGCGGCTCACGCGGCCCTTGAGGGCGCGCTGCTGGTAAGTAGGCAGGGGCACAGCGGCGGGGGAAACCGCAGTTTTCGCGGGGCCAGCCGCCGTTTTGGTGTTCTGCGGAGCCCGGCGCGGGGCCTGCTGCGCCTGCAAATGCGGCATTTGCCCCAGCAAAAGCAGCCAGCAGCCGAAGAAACAAAAAAGTAGCGGGTGGCGCATGGGCAGGCAGGGGGGCAGAATAGTACTGCAAGTTCTTACACAATAGTCATTATTATCAAATTACTACCGAGCTTCGAGAGCAATGCGCCGCTTTGGCGGCTTCGGCCGGGCTGGCACGGCCCTTGTCGCCGTGCCAGCCCGGCCCCTTCTTACCTTAGCCCAGCCGAAGCTGGCTGCCACTCTGGCAGAAGCTTCTGGCTACCCTGGCCGGCCTATTTTCTGCGTTATCCATGTCGTTTGATTTGTTTGAGCCCAGCCGCCTGGCGGCTAGCGGCCCCGATTCACCCTCTGAAGCCATTGCCATTATGGCCGCCGACCCCGACCACCTGCTCCGCGCTGATGATGCGCCCACTGTTCTGGCCCTGCTGCCCGTGCGCAACACCGTACTCTTCCCCGGTGTGGTGCTGCCCGTGACGGTAACGCGCAAAAAAAGCATCCGCTTGGTGCGCAAGCTAGCCGCTAAAAACGAAAAGTTGGTGGGCGTAGTGGCCCAGCGCCAGCCCGACGCCGACGAGCCCAACACCGAGGAGCTGCACCCCGTGGGCACGCTGGCGCGCATTCTCAAGCTCATCGACCAGCCCGACGATACAGTCACCATCATCCTGCAAGGGCAGGTGCGCTTTCACGTGGGCGAGCAGCTTACGTACTCGCCGCAGCTCACGGCGCGGGTTACGTACTTTGAAGAGCGCGCCCTGGATTCGGAGGTCGATGGCGAGCTGGTGCTACTGCAAAGCCTGCGCGAAGCCGCCGGCAAGGTGCTGGAGCTGACGCCCGAAATCCCGATGGAGGCCCGCGCCATGCTCGACGGCATCCAGTCGCCGGCCTTTCTAATCCACTTTCTTTCCTCTAACGTGCAGTTGGAGCTACCCGCCAAGCAGGCGCTGCTGGAACTGGCCGACCCTGAGGCCCAGGGCCGCCAGTTGCTCGAAGCGCTGCTGCGCCAGATTGAGCTGCTGGAGATTAAGAACGATATCCGCACCAAGGTGCACACCGGCATTGATGCCGAGCAACGCGAGTACTTTCTGCGTAAACAGCTCAAAACGCTGCAAGACGAGCTGGGCCAGGGCGAAGGCAGCGCCGAAGGCGACGTAGCTGCCCTGCGCGCCCGCGCCAAGGGCAAAAAATGGTCGGAGGCCGTGGCCAAGCACTTCGATAAGGAGCTGGGCAAGTTGGGGCGCCTCAACCAGATGTCGCACGATTACCCAGTGACACTCAACTACGTAGAGTTTTTGCTTGACCTGCCCTGGGGTGAAACGACCAAGGACAAGTTCAACCTCAAGACGACCAAGAAAATCCTGGATGCCGACCACTTCGGCCTCGAAAAGGTGAAGGAGCGCATCCTCGAATACCTGGCCGTGCTCAAGCTGAAGCAGGACTTGAAAGCGCCGATTTTGTGTCTTTATGGCCCGCCCGGCGTGGGCAAAACCAGCCTGGGCCGCAGCATTGCAACGGCGCTGGGCCGCAAGTACGTGCGCCTGAGCCTGGGCGGCGTGCGCGACGAGGCCGAAATTCGCGGGCACCGCAAAACCTACGTGGGGGCCATGCCGGGCCGCATTATCTCGCAGATAAAGAAGGCCGGCGTGAGCAACCCAGTCATTATTCTGGACGAGATTGACAAAGTCAGCAGCGACTTCCGGGGCGACCCCAGCTCGGCGCTGCTGGAGGTGCTGGACCCCGAGCAAAACTCGACCTTCACCGACAACTACCTGGAGGTGGAGTACGACCTGAGCAAGGTGCTGTTCATCGCCACGGCCAACTCGCTGGAAACCATTCAGCCGGCCCTGCGCGACCGCATGGAAATCATCGACCTCACCGGCTACACCCAGGAGGAGAAAGTGCAGATTGCCCGCAAGCACCTCTGGCCTAAGCAGCTGCGCGAGCACGGCCTGGGCGAAACGGAGGTAAAAATCACCGACCCCGCCCTGCACCGCGTGGCCGACGACTACACCCGCGAGAGCGGCGTGCGCAGCCTGGAGCGCCAGCTCGCCGCCCTCACCCGCAACCTGGCCCGCCGCAAGGCTAGCAAGGAAACCCTGCCCGCCCAGCTCGACCCCAGCGACGTGCTCAAAATCCTGGGCTCGCCGCGCTTTGACCGCGACAAAGACCAGGACCACGACACGGCCGGCGTGGTTACGGGCCTGGCCTGGACGAGCGTGGGCGGCGATATTCTGTTCGTAGAAAGCCTCCTGAGCCGGGGCCGGGGCAAGCTCACGCTCAGCGGCCAGCTGGGCGACGTGATGAAGGAATCGGCCATTACGGCCCTCTCCTACCTGCGCTCGCGGGCCGACGAGCTGGGCATCGACTATCGCTTATTCGAGCAGTACGACCTGCACATTCACTTCCCCGAGGGCGGTATTCCCAAAGACGGGCCGAGCGCGGGCATTGCTATTTTCACGAGCATTGCCTCGGCCTACACGCAGCGCAAGATTCGGCCGCACATGGCCATGACCGGCGAAATCACCCTGCGCGGCCGCGTGCTGCCAGTGGGCGGCATCAAGGAAAAGCTACTGGCTGCCCGCCGCGCCGGCATCGACCTCATCATCCTCTCGCCCAAAAACCGCAAGGATGTGGAGGAAATCCCGGCCGACTACCTCAAGGGCGTCACCATCACCTACGCCGACCGCGTCGACGACGTGCTGGCTGCCGCCCTACTCCCCGAACTGGTGGCCCGCCCTCAAAAGCTGCCCGTGCGCGATGAGGCCCCCGCGCCCACCGGCCCCAGCGTGGAGGTGCAGTAGCCGCATAGCCAGCAAAGTCAAGTGAAAGAGGAACTGACGAGGGACAACCCTGAGTCAGTTCCTCTTTTTGCTGGATAATATTGCCATTAGCCAGGGACAGTAGAACCGGCTGGCTAGGCGTAATTTTAGCCCGATGAAGCAGCTCTCCGCGCACGTTATTCTGGTACTGGGGATGGGACTGGCCGTGCCCACCGCGCAGGCCCAGATTGGGGGGCGCTCGGCGTTTCCGTTTCTGAGCCTGCCGCCTTCAGCGCAACTTGCGGCGCTGGGCAGCATGACAGCCTCGGCGCGCAGCAGCGACCCTACGCAGTTTTTCGCCAGCCCGGCCCTACTCAACGCTGATATGGACCATATGGCCGCCGTAAGCTACGTCGGCTACGTATCGGACATCAAGCAGAGCACGGCGGCCTACGCCTTCAATACCGAAAAGCGCGGGCGCTTCGGCCTGGGCCTCACCTACCTGAGCTACGGCAGCCTTTCTTATAACGACTTGGCTGGCAACTCCTTGGGCACTTTCTCGGTAAACGAGTATGCGCTGACTGCCGCCGACTCCTATACCAAGGGCAAATTCACCTTCGGCCTCGCGGCCAAGCTAGCGGTGTCGAGCATTGCGGGCGACCGTGCGCTGGGCCTGGCCGGCGATGCGGGCGTGCTCTACAAGCCCAATGAAGCCGACTTTACGGTGGGCCTGGTCGTGAAAAACGCGGGCTACATGCTGGTGCCCTACACGGCCGCCACCCGCGAGCCGCTGCCGCTCGATGTGCAGCTGGGCACCACCATCAAGCCCGAGCACATGCCGTTGCGCGTGACGCTCACCGCCCACCACCTCCAAACCTGGCGCATTCAGTACCTCGACCCCAACGCCCGTGGCACCCTCAACGCCAATAACGAGGAGGTGCGGCCCAGCTTCAACTTTGGCGATAACCTGGCCCGGCACTTCACGGTGGCCGCCGAGTTGCTGCTGGGCAAGGGTCTAAGCCTGCGCGCGGGCTACAACCACCTGCAAGCCCGTGAGCTGCGCCTCGACAACGTGGGCGGCGGCGCGGGCTTCAGCTTCGGGGCAATGGTGAAAATCTCGCAGTTTCAGCTCGATTACACGTACGCCACGCTGCAAGCCGCCGGCAGCAGCAACTATTTTACCCTGAGCCGCAGCCTGGACAGCTTTTTGAAGAAAAAAGACTGATTCTTTCATTTATCCGGCTACTACCTCTGTCATGCTGACCGATGAGGAGCATCTTGGCCGCTTCATTGCAAGAGGCTTTGCGCGATGCTAGCCCCGGCCAGCCTGACATTCTTTTCCCGACCGACACCTCCCGCATGTTAGATTCCAGTTTCCTGACCCCGGCCCAGATTGTGGCCGAACTCGATAAGTACATCATTGGCCAGCACGAAGCCAAGCGCCACGTGGCCATTGCGCTACGCAACCGCTGGCGCCGCCTGCACGCCCCGGCCGACATGCAGAAGGAGATAGTCCCCAATAATATCCTGATGATAGGCGCCACCGGCGTGGGCAAAACCGAGATTGCGCGCCGGCTGGCTATCCTGGCCGATGCCCCTTTCGTGAAGGTGGAGGCCAGCAAGTTCACCGAAGTGGGCTACGTGGGCCGCGACGTGGAGAGCATGGTGCGCGACCTCGCCGAGCAGGCCGTGAGCCGCCTGCGCCAACGCCGCCAGGAGGAAGTGAAAGCCCAGGCCGCCCAGGCCGTAGAAGACATTATTCTCGACGCGCTCATTCCGCCCATAAAAGTACCTGCCAGCGGTAGCGGCCTGGGCTTCGGTGGCAATAGTGAGGGCCGTGTGGCCGACGCCGCACCCGGCTCCGACCAGGAGCTGAATGAGCGCACCCGCGAGCGCTTCCGCCAAAAAATCCGCAATGGCGAGTTGGAAGACCGCCGCATCGAAATCAACGTGGCGCAGGGCAGCCCCAGCGTAGGCATCATGGGCGCGCCGGGCATGATGGACGAAGCCACCATGTCGGGCCTGCAAGACATGCTGGGCAACATGCTGCCCAAGAAGTCGCGCAAGCGCAAGGTGTCGGTAGCCGAGGCCCGCAAGGTGCTGCTGGACGAGGAAGCCGCCAAACTCGTGGACATGGACGAGGTGAAGGAGGAAGCCATCCGGCAGGCTGAAAACTCGGGCATCATCTTCATCGACGAAATCGACAAAGTGGCCACGAGCAGCAGCGGCAAAAGCGGTGGCGGCCCCGATGTGAGCCGCCAGGGCGTGCAGCGCGACCTGCTACCCATCGTGGAGGGCTCGGCCGTGAATACCAAGTACGGCATCGTCAATACCGACCACATCCTGTTTATCGCCGCCGGGGCTTTCCACGTGAGCAAGCCCAGCGACCTCATCCCCGAGCTGCAAGGCCGCTTCCCCATCCGGGTGGAGCTGCAAAGCCTGACGAAGGACGATTTCTATCGTATTCTTAAAGACCCCAAAAACGCCCTCACCAAGCAGTATCAGGCATTGCTGGCCGCCGAGGATGTGGAACTTACTTTCGAGGATGAGGCCCTGCTAAAGCTAGCCGACATCGCTGCCGAAGTAAACAGCGAGGTGGAAAACATCGGGGCCCGCCGCCTGCACACCGTGATGAGCCGCCTGCTCAACGAGTTGCTCTTCGACGTGCCCGATAAACTGCCCGCGGGCACGGCCCTCACCATCACGCCGCAGCTAGTGGAGGAGCGCCTGCGCGACATGGTGAAAAACCGCGACATGAGCCAGTATATTCTGTGAGCACTGCTTAGTTTGCCGATTTCCAAAAAAAGAGCCCTAACTATCAAGTTAGGGCTCTTTTTGGAAGCTACAACTCGTCTAATTATTGAACCAATACTGCCGAGTAAAAGCGACGGCTGGTAGACATACCGTCGGTAGCATCCACAGTGAAGGTATAGGTATTCGCGGTGCGAACGGCAGCAGTAGCACCGGATGGAGCACCTACTGGTGTTCCATCAGCAGCAGCACGCAAGCTATTAGCGGGGATAGCCACGTTGGCTACCCCACCCGCTACGGGAAAGCTACCCAAGTTTACGGTCCGCACGGTACCAGTAGTATAGGTAGTAATAATGCTGATGCTCGTAGCATTAGGTGCAGCCACTTTTAGCGTGAGGGTAGAGCCAATCTTGTAATCAGCCGTAATTTTATCCACGCTGTCATCGAATACGATTGAGGTAGTCGGCGTTACCTGCAAGCTAGGCTCGTCTTTTTTGCAACTAGCTAGTGACAGCGTAGTTAGCAATAACCAAAGTAAAAGGTAAGGGTTCTTTTTCATCAGAAGTTAAATCAAGAAGAAAGTATAAGCCCGGGGATATTGGGTAATATCCCCGGGAAGCAACTAAGCACCTGGGTCCCAGAAAACCTGCGGTGTCGTCAAGCTAGGCCGAGCGGGCGTATTTGGGTTAGAGGTGCGCTCCAAGTCCGAATAAGGCAGAATACGCAAGATATTGGTAATACCCAGGGTATTAGCCGGAAGCGTCAGTGCCGGAAACTTGGTGCGGCGGTAGTCGGTCCAAGGTTCTACCGCTACGCCAAAGTTGGCCACAAACTTTTCTTCGATGATAGACTGGATAGCATTGTTGGCCGTGAGGGCAGGGCGGCTAGCCAAGTACGTAGCGAGGTTCGTAGAGGCCACACCAGCGTCGGTCATTGAAGCGGTGATACCAGCCGTGTAAGATGTTTGGGCAGCAGTAAGATTACCTGTCCGGGTATAATACTCAGCCAGAATAAAATTATACTCGGCGAAAGTCAGCATGCGAATAGGCGCTGAGCCGTCGAAGTTGTTGAAGCCAGTAGTGCCAGCAGTAGCCGTACCACGCAGGTAGGTATTCATGCGGGAGAACGCCTGGTTAGGCGCGCCTACCACACCTGTGCCGTTGGGCGCACCTACATAGGTAGTACTACCGACTGGGAAAGGCGTGAGGAAGGATGACCGACGGGGGTCATTCTTCGAGTTCATCAGGTTTACAAAAGTCGCGCTTGGGAAGAATGTGTTGTTACGCGCCTTCTCAAATTGGTCTATCGGGTTGTTACGGTTAGGGGTCGAGTCAAAGCGCAGCTGAAAATTGTCGGCGTTGCTAAGGATAAAGGAGCCCGGACCCAAAGCTACCAAAGCCGCCATCTCGGTGTTGGCGGTCGTTGATACTTTGGGGAAATAGTGAATGTAGAGCCGCAGCTTGATTGTATTGGCTGCACGCTCCCACTTACCCAAGTCACCACCGTAGATAAGGTCGTCAGTGCTTGGCTTGAGGAGCGACGTCTTTTTAATATCAGCAATACCATCATTTAGCAGTGCTACTAAGCCGGTGTATACCGCGTCTGACTTATCATAAGCAGGCTTAAAATTTTGGTCGAAAAGCAGGGCTTCAGAGAACGGAATATCCCCAAAAGTATCCGTCAACGCGAGCAGTTGGTAAGCCTTCATGATTTTAGCAATACCAGCATAAGCTGGGCTGCTAGTCTGCGTCTGGGTAATCAGTCGCTGCATATCGGCCAAAGGACCCGCATAAGTCTCCGAGCGCCACAAGTTGTTGATGTCCGTAGCGGTGATAATGTAACGGTCATACTCGGCCGTTTGAATGCCGGCACCGCCCTGGCCCGAGAACTGCTGAGCAATCAGCGAAGTGTAGCGATGCAGGTCCGAACCCATCGTAAAGCCCAGGCCCGTTTCGGCTGCGACCAGCACATTAGGTGAGGGGGCTACCAGAATGGAGTTCGGGTCCTGATTGATATCCAAAAACTTATCGCAAGATGACAGCCCACCGAGCCCAAGTGTTGAGAGGGCTGCGTAAGCAACTACTTTAAAAGTCCTCATAACAGATAATCGTAAAAATTAGAAAGTCAGACGAATAGAACCACCGTAAGTACGCGACTGCGGCAGTGCGTTAAACTCCAGGCCCTGCGAGTTGCTCTGGCCTTGAGCATTCACTTCCGGGTCAATATGCGGTACGTTTGGTGCATACAAGAACACGTTACGAGCGTTGAGGCCCAACTCCACATTACCAAAGAAGGTTTTGTCAGTCAAGGCTTTGGGCAGAGCGTAAGTCAATGCTACTTCGCGCAGACGTATCCAGGAAGCATCAAATATTACGAATTCTGCTTTGCCCGAACCGTAGAGGTCATCAAAATAGTTCTCAGCGGTAATCTGGGTAGTATTCTGGCGGAAAGTGCCGTCTGCATTGGCGATTACACCATCAATAACATAGGTGCGGGTGCGGTCACCGGTTTCGGCGGCGGCGCCCGTACGACGCAGGTCACTGATGTTACGCGAGAAGATATCGCCACCGTAACGGATATCAAGCAGGGTATTCAACGTCAGGCCTTTGTAGGTAAATGTATTGGTAAAACCACCTGTCCATTTAGGGTTAGGATTGCCCACAATCTGGTTGTCCGAAGCCAACTGAGCGCGACCACCTGGCGTCAGGAGCAAACGACCTTGAGGACGGCCGGTGGCATCCACACTTTCGCGCTGGAATACGCTACCAAAAATCACCCCGTAAGGCTGACCAGCGATGAGGCGCGTGCTCGGCGTTACGAAGCCGCCCAGGGTAATTTGCGATACCCCCGGAGCCAATTCCAGCACCTTGTTGCGTACAATTGAGAAGTTAATGGAGTTGCTATAGGTGAAGGTACCTGTCTTTACCGGCACCGTATTCAGCAAGAACTCAAAGCCCTTGGCTTCCGTTTTGCCAGCATTTTGATAAGCGCTCGTGAAGCCCGAAGCACCAGCTACCGGTACGGCAAAGATGAGGTCCGTACTTTTCTGCACGTAGTAAGTAGCCTCTACGTTCACTCGGCTCTTAAAGAAACTCAAGTCAACGCCACCTTCGTAGCTGGTCGTAAATTCTGGGCCAAGGGAAGCGTTACCACCCGCGTCGCTCAGCGACTGCCCAAGCTGCCCACGGAAGGGGTATGGGATAGAGGTCCCAAAACCATCGGAGGGGATATTATTAGAAGAGAAATACGTATCAGTTACGTACACGGGAGCCTCGCGACCTACTTTGGCAATAGCACCCCGCACCTTCAGCAGGTTGATGGTATTGCTCTCTTTGAAGCTCGGAAACAATTCCGAAACCAGCACGCTGGCGGAAGCGCCTGGGTAGAAATAGTTGTTGTTGGCCAGGTTGAAGCCTGATGAGTAGTCATTACGGCCTGATAAGGTCAGGGTAGCAATGTTTTTGTAGCCCAAAGCTGCTTCACCGAAAACACCTATCAGACGGCGCTTTGTACGGCTGCCGAAAGGCTGAAAGGAGAGCGCATTGTTAATATTATCGAAATAACGAATCTGCAAGTCGCTTCCCAGCACTCCGATGTCCGTTGTCTGGCGTTGGTTTACTTCATTGCCTACCAAGGCACGCAAGTTAAAATCTTCCCCAATGTTGTGCTTGAACGTAGCCGTCAGGTAAGAGCTGATTTCGGTACGGGTGAAGGACTCATCCTGGAGGTTACCGATAAGAGCCGCACCGCCCGAAATACTTACCCCACGGCTACCGCGGCCGTTTACTGCCTGAGAGACTTGGTTGTAAGTATCAACACCCAATTTGTAGTCTACCGAGAGCCAAGGAGTGAAATCGTAGCCTAAGCTAATATTGCCAACTACGCGGTTAATCTGGTCCTTATAAGTGTTATTTTTGATGGTCCACAACGGGTTATCATCATTGCTATACCACGTATTGTTGGTGGTAAACGTGTTTACCGTAGCCGCGCCGAGTTGGCTGCCATCTGGCTGCTCAAACGGATACTTGTTGATATCATAGCTACGTGGCAGGAACCACGTGCGGAAAAACGGGTTAGCCAACACGTTACCCTGGGGAGTACGCTGCGACTGGTTGTTTGTATAAATAAAGCTGGTACCGGTACGCAGCTTATCCGTTAACTGAGCGCTACCTGTGAACGTAAGCGTATTACGGGTCAGCTCGTTATTGGGCAGAATGCCCGTCTCACGCAGGTTACCATAGGCGGCGTAATAGCGCATGCGCTCGCTAGCTCCCGACAGAGCTACGTTATTCTGAAAGTTAGAACCTGTCTGGAAGAGGTCCTTCACATTGTCTGGGTTTATAGCCAACTGCTCTTGCTCCCCACGAAAATTGGTTACCGCCTGGCCTGTAACGGCTGGGCCCCAGGAGGCATTACTGAGCCGGTTGAAGACTCCCAGGTTACCCTGGCCATAGGTATTCTGGTAGTCGGGCAGGCGGCCTACCTTCACAATATTGTAGTTCGAAGTTACGGAAATGCTTTGCTTTTTAGTGCCATATTTGGCACCTTTCTTCAGAGTGATAAGAATAGCACCCGAAGCAGCACGCGACCCATACAGTACAGCAGCTGCGGGACCTTTCAGTACTGATACACTCTCCACATCATCCTGGTTGATGTCGATAGCGCGGTTAGAGTTAGAAACCCCGTTTTGTAGGGCGTTGGTACCACCACCGTTGTCAATTGGAACACCATCCACTACAAAAAGCGGCTGGTTGCTGGAAGTGAAGGTGGTAAAGCCCCGGATAAAGATGCTCGAAGAAGCACCTACCATGCCGTTGGCAGCCTGAACTCGCACGCCCGCTACCTTAGCGGTCAACGAGTTCACGATGTTGGTAGAGCGAGCTTGCGTCAGTTCTGTAGACTGAACTTCTGCTATCGAGTAGCCAAGAGCATTCTTCTCCTGGGTACGACCTAGCGAAGTCACAACTACTTCGCTCAGCTGCTTCACATCAGCGGCCATTGCGATGGCATAAGTCGAAGCCGCCGTCAGGGGCCGCTCTTGCGCTATATATCCTATCGAACTAAATACCAGCGTACCCTCTGCTCCTGGCACACTGATACTGAATGCCCCATCCGCATTAGTTGATATGCCATTGGTAGTACCCTTTAATAGCACAGTGGCTCCGGGTAGACCCTCCCCAGTTTTTTGGTCTGTTACCCGCCCTGATACCGTCCTAGTCTGGGCCAGTACCACTTGGAAAAGGGTGAACATGAGCACAAGGCTCATAAGTAATTTTCTTTTCATTGAAGAGTGAAGATGGTGGAGGTAAAGAATAAAACGAAGGTCACCAGATACCGCTGGTACGGGGATGCAATGAAAGCGCAAGGTAATTAGCTAACACTGACATAAAACAAGCACTTGAGCATAAATTTTAATTTTTTTTTATCCCCCATCTTATTTTTATACAAGAAATATATTTATTTATATAATTTTATATGTTATTTTAAATATTAATAATAAAAACATAACTTTTAGGCAATCATCAGTTTTATTTCGGACAGTCTTATTTTGTAGCTACTGGACACGCTATACAGGTTCCGATTTGCAAAAAAGAGTTTGCATTCTGTGCATCCAACTCACCAAGGTTTAGCAAAAAAGTAATAACTTGCCAATGGATTTATCTCGTTTTGCTGCAACAGGTAATCTTATTTCACTTTTTTTCAACCCTTTATAGTATGAAGCATTTTTCTTTACTACTGGTCTTTCTGCTCAGTTGCTTGTGGCACCAAGCAACCGCACAAGACCGTAATATTTCGGGCCGCGTTACGGACCGCACCAATGGCCAGGGCCTGCCGGGTGTAACCGTAGTGGTAAAAGGCACTACTCTTGGCACTTCTACTAACTCAGATGGCGCGTTCGCACTGAGTGTTCCGACTTCCGCAACAACCCTCACTTTTAGCTTCGTTGGGTATTCGACTATCGAGCAGCCCATCGGCAACGGCACGAACATCAACGTGGCCCTGGCTACCGACACCAAGCAGCTCGGTGAAGTAGTCGTAACGGCTCTCAACGTAGAGAGAACCCGTAACTCGCTGTCTTACGCTGCTACCGTAGTAGAAGGCCAGCAAATCACCGCCGCCCGTAACCCTAACGCCATCAATGGCCTGTCGGGTAAAGTGGCCGGTGTACAAATCCGCCAGAGCAACACCCTGGGTGGCTCGACCAACATCCTGATTCGCGGCACAAAATCGATTACTGGTAATAACCAGCCCCTGTTTGTGGTAGATGGGGTGCCAATCAGCAATGCCAACACCAACTCCAGTGGCCAGCAGACCGGTGGTGGTGGCTACGACTACGGCAACGCCGCCAGCGACATTAACCCCGACGATATTGCCTCCACGACTATCCTGAAGGGTGCTGCCGCTACTGCCCTTTACGGCGAGCGCGCTGGCAACGGCGTGGTGCTTATCACTACCAAAAAAGGCCGCCAGGGCCTGGGCATCACCATCAACGGTGGCATACAGGCTGGCCGGATTGACAAAAGCACTTTCATTAAGTACCAGAAGGAGTACGGCGCCGGCTACGGCCCCTACTTCAACCAGGCGGACGTTGATGGCGACGGGGTACCCGACGACTACATCCAGCTGAGCGCCGATGCTTCGGTTGGCCCGCGCTTCGACCCCAGCCGGCAGGTGTACCAGTGGAATGCCTTCCAGCCCGGCAGCAACCACTTCGGCCAGAAGTCGGCCTGGGTAGCTGCTGACAACGACCCTTCTACCTTCTTCAAAACGGCGATAACGCTCAACAACAGCGTCACCATTGACGGTGGCAATGACAAAGGCACTTTCAAGCTTGGCTATAACAACATCATCGACAAGGGCATCCTGCCCAACAGCCAGGTTAATAAGAACGTCATCAACTTTGCTGGCTCGCTGAATATCACGCCCCGCCTGACAGCGAGCGCCACCGTAAACTTCTCGGCAGTAACCGGCAAAGGCCGCTACGGCACGGGCTACAGCGGTGGCTACAGCGAAAACCAGATGACCAACTTCCGGCAGTGGTGGCAGACCAACGTTGACATGAAGGAGCTGAAGCAGGCTTATGAGTACCAGGGCCTCAACGCTACCTGGAACCTGAATGGCCTGAACACCAACGCGGGCGCTTACTGGAACAACCCGTACTGGTCGCGTGCCAAGAGCTTTGAGACGGATACCCGTTACCGTACGTTCGGCAACGTAGCCCTCACGTACAAAGTGAACGACTGGTTTAATGTCCTGGGCCGCGTAACCCTCGACTCTAACGACGACTTGCAGGAAGAGCGCCTGGCCTTCGGCAGCGTGAACGTATCTGGCTACAACCGCTACAACCGTACCTACCGGGAAGCCAACTTCGACCTGATTGGTAACTTCAAAGCCAACATCGTAGAAGACGTAACCTTCACGGGTTTGATTGGTGCTAACCTCCGTCGTCAATCGACCCGCTCTATCTATGCGGCTACCAATGGCGGCCTGGCTATCCCCGACTTCTACGCTTTGTCGAACAGCATTTCGCCGATTACGCCCCCGAACGAGGCTGATGTGCAGCAGGCAGTTGACGGGGTATTTGCCAACGCTACCTTCGGCTACCGCAACATGGTATTCCTGGACCTGACGGCCAGAAGAGACCAGTCTTCCACCCTGCCCAAGGGTAACAATGCCTATTTCTACCCCTCGGCTGCTCTGGGCTTCGTGTTCTCGGAGCTGACCAAGGAAAGTGCTCCCTGGCTGTCCTACGGTAAAGTGCGTGGTAACTACGCAGAAGTTGGCCAAAGCGCGCTGCCCTACAGCGTATCCAATGGCTTCGACAAGCCCACTCCCTTCGGCAACGTGCCGTTGTTCTCGGTGCCGAGCAATCAGAACAACGCTGACCTGAAGCCCGAGCGTACGAAGAGCGCCGAACTTGGCGTAGAAGCCGCGTTCTTCAACAGCCGCCTGGGCTTTGAAGCCAACGTGTACCAGTCGAACACCATCAACCAGATTATCACCATCACCACGTCGGGTGCCATTGGCTACACCGGCCGCGTGGTAAACGCCGGTACTGTACGTAACCGCGGCGTCGAACTCACGGCTTACATCAGCCCCGTCCGCAACGATAACTTCACCTGGACCATCAACGCCAACTGGACGAAAAACCAGAACCGCGTGACGGAGCTTCTCAACGGTGTGGACAACATCGTATTGGCTAGCTACCAGGGTGGCGTCACGACCAACGCTACCGTTGGCCGGCCTATCAACAGCATCCGCGGCCAGAACTTCGTGTACCAGAACGGCGAGCGTGTAGTACGCTCCAATGGTTACTATCTGAAGTCGGCTACTTCTAACGAAGAAATCGCCAACCCGAACCCAAATTGGACGGGCGGTGTTTCGAACACACTGTCTTACAAAGGCATTTCGCTCTACTTCCTGGTTGACGTTCGTCAGGGTGGCTCTATCTTCTCGCTTGACCGCGCTTACGGCCTCGACACCGGCCTGCCGGTAGAAACCGCTGGCCTGAACGACCTCGGCAACCCCTCGCGCGACCCGATTGTGCGCAACGCCAACGGCACCTATGCAGCTAACAGCGGTGGTATTATCTTCTCCGGTGTACAAGCTGACGGCACGCCCAACACCATTCGGGCCGACAACAACGGCGATGCCAGCGGCGCTACTGCCTACGGTATCACGGCTAACCCATCCGCTGCGTTCGTATACGATGCCAGCTTCGTGAAGCTGCGTGAACTGTCCCTCACCTACTCGCTGCCCAAAGCGTGGTTGGCTAAGTCGAAAGCTGTACGCGGCGTTGACTTCTCCATCATTGGGCGCAACCTGTGGATTATCCACAAAAACCTGCCCGATGCTGACCCCGAAGACGCAGCCAGCTCTGGCAACTTTGGCCAAGGCTACTCCACTGGTGCTTATCCAGCAGTGCGTACGGTAGGTGCTAACGTTCGTCTCAGCTTCTAATTTGAATATGAAAAAGTCCTTTTCTCTTCTCGGAATAGCAGCACTCGCGCTGACTAGTTCCTGCGTGAGCAATCTGGGTGATGATTATAACGTCAACCCGAAGCTCGCTGCCAGTGCTTCTGCTGCCGGCTTTATTGCCAACGCAGAGCGCTCGCTGGTTCGGACGGTTAATAGCTCCAGCGTTAACCTGAACCCGCTGCGCTTCTACATGCAGTACTGGGCAGCTACCGACTACCCCACGGAGTCGCGCTATGACCTCCTCACCCGCAACATTCCGCTCAACTACTGGAATGCGCTGTATCGGGACTGCATAGCCGACCTGCGGGCCGCAAAATCTGCCGTTGCTACCGATATCTCGGTACCCGATGCCAATAAGACCAATACCCTAGCCGTGGCAGAGCTACTGGAAATCTACGCCTGGGCCAACCTGGTAGAAGTTTTCGGCAACATCCCCTACACGCAGGCTCTCGACGCTACCAACCTACAGCCCAAGTACGACGACCAGGCAACTATCTATGCTGACCTCATCACCCGGCTGGATGCTGTTATCGGTAAGTTCGACACGACGAAAGCGATAGGCACCGGGGAAAACGACCTGATTTTCCCCGAAACCTCAGGCACCAACACTACCAACACTACTGCCCAGTGGGTTAAGTTTGCCAACGCCATGAAGCTGCGCATGGCCCTCGTGCTTGCAGACGTTGACCCGGCTAAAGCCAAGACCATGGCCGAAGCTACTGTTGGTAAGCTGCCATCTTCCAATGCTGATGCCGTTGACCTCGCCTTCGACCGGACCCTGCCGAACACCAACCCGCTCTACGAAGACCTGGTAAACAGCCGCCGCAGCGACTTCGTTGGGGCCAGCACGTTTATCAACCCCCTGAAGGGCATTGCCGGAAATGCCACCGGCGTACCCGTAACCGGAGCGGTAGACCCCCGCTTGAACGACTACTTCAACCAGGCCCTGCTGCCCGCCGATGCCAACAACCCCTACGTTGGGGGCACCGTAGGCCGCACCAACAACAAGGAAACCCTGTCGCAGCCCGGTGATAAGCTGCGGGCTCAGACGCTACCCGGCGTACTCGTTTCGTACGCGCAGGTAGAACTGATGCTGGCTGAAGCTGTAGAGCGTGGCTTTGCCGTTGGTGGCACGGCTGCTTCGCACTACAATGCTGGCGTCACGGCTTCTATCCTGGAATGGGGTGGCACTACTGCCGAGGCTGATGATTACTTGGCACTACCTAACGTAGCCTACGCTACGGCTCCCGGTAGCACGTACAAGCAGAAAATCGGGTATCAGTACTGGGTGGCTCTCTACAACCAGCCCACCGAATCCTGGACGCAGTGGCGCCGCCTGGACTATCCGCAGCTACAACTGGCGGCCAGCCCGCTGAATGGCGTTACGGTTATTCCACGCCGCTTCCTGTACCCTTCTAGCGAGCAGAGCCTCAATAATGCTAACTACAGCGCCGCTTCGGCAGCACTCGGTAGCACCGGCGACAATGTTTCGACCAAGCTGTTCTGGGATAAGCTCTAATTGCTTCTTCCCTAACCAAAAAAAGGCTGCTCAGTTGAGCAGCCTTTTTTTATGTACCCACCAGGCTAGTTCTGCATCAGGTAGCCTTTGATATACTCGTCCAAGTCCCCGTCCAGCACGTTTTGCACGTCGGTACGCTCAATGCCGGTGCGCAGGTCCTTGATGAGTTTGTAGGGGTGCAGCACGTAGTTGCGAATCTGCGAGCCGAAGTCGATGCGCTTTTTGGTAGCCTCTACTTTGTCGCGCTCCAGGTTGCGCTTGTCCATCTCCTGCTGGTAGAGGCGCGACTTGAGCATGCGCAGGGCGTGCTCCTTGTTCATGAGCTGCGAGCGCTCAATCTGCACGGCAATGATGATGCCGCTGGGTGCGTGGGTGAGGCGCACGGCGGTTTCTACCTTGTTCACGTTCTGGCCGCCCGCACCGCCGGCCCGAAAGGTATCCCAGGAGATATCGGCGGGGTTGATTTCGATGTTAATCGTATCATCCACCACAGGATAGGCAAAGACGGAGGCAAACGACGTGTGCCGCCGCCCACTACTGTCGAAGGGCGACATCCGCACGAGCCGGTGTACGCCAATCTCGCTTTTGAGGTAGCCATAGGCAAATGGCCCGTCAATCTCCAGCGAGGCCGACTTGATGCCCGCGCCTTCGCCAGGCTGGTAGCTCAGCTGCTTCACGGTGAAGCCTTTGCTTTCGCCCCACATGATATACATGCGCATCAGCATCTCGGCCCAGTCCTGGCTTTCGGTGCCACCAGCGCCGGGGTTGATGTCGATAATGGCGGGCAACTGGTCTTCCTCATCGGAGAGCATCCGCTTAAATTCCAGGGCTTCTACCTTAGCCTGGGTGGCATCGTACTCGGCCTGGATTTCGGCTTCGGTAGCCTCGCCTTCGCGGTAGAACTCGTAGAGCACATCGGTATCAGCCACGGCCTGCAACACGGCCTCGTAGTCGTCGGTCCAGGTTTTAATGCTCTTGATTTCCTTGAGCCTGGCTTCAGCAGCCTTCGAGTTGTCCCAGAAGTCGGGGGCCAGCGTTTCGGCCTCGGCCACCGTTACTAGTTCTTTGCGGGCATCGTAGTCAAAGATACCTCCTCAGGGCCTCGGCGCGGCCCCTCAAGTCCTTTATCTGGTCTTGAGTCATAATAGCAAAATAGTGAGTGGTGAACTGGTGAGTGGGCGTGTTCACGGCGTAAAGGTCGAACAAAAAAGGCCAGCCGGGGATTCCGGCTGGCCTTGCTTGCTAAAGCGGAGCGGTGAGCATCAATTCCAATCAATAATTCACCACTCGCTAGCTCACCATTTACACCGCCACCATCCAGCCGTGCGGGTCGGCGGCGTGGCCGGTGCGGATGGCCTCCAGGGCCGCCCCTACCCTACGGGCAAAGGAATCGTCGGCCAGGGCTGGCAGGTCATAGTCGTGGCCTTCGTGGCCAATGGTGGCAATGGCGGCGATAGTTGCGGCCGTGCCCACGCCAAAGGCTTCGGTAAGGCGGCCTTCCTGAATGGCGGCCACCACCTCGCGGCTCGATACGCGGCGCTCCTGCACGGGCACGCCCCAATCCTTAGCCAGCTGGAGCACCGAGCGGCGCGTGATACCGTCGAGAATGGACGTAGACAGCTCGGGGGTTATCACCACCCCATCAATAACGAACATCACGTTCATGGCGCCCGACTCCTCCACGTACTGGTGCTCGGAGGCATCGGTCCACAGGAGCTGGTGGTAGCCTTCCTGCTGGGCGAGCTTGCTGGGCAGCATGGCGGCGCCGTAGTTACCGGCGTTTTTGGCGTAGCCCGCGCCGCCGGGGGCAGCGCGCACGTACTTCTGCTCGAAGCGCACGCGCACCGGCTTGTTGAAGAACGCGGCTACCGGGCAGGTGATGATGCCGAAGTGGTACGTTTCGGAAGGCCGCACGCCCAGGAAGCCATCGGTGGCAAACATGAAGGGCCGGATGTAGAGCGAGCTACCGGCCGCACCGGGCACCCAGCCCGCGTCCAGCTTCACCAACTCACGTAAGCCTTGCAGGAAAATCTCTTCCGGGAGGGTAGGCATGGCCATGCGCTCGGCCGAAGCATTGAGGCGGCGCCAGTTGTCGAGGGGCCGGAACAGAGCCACGCTGCCATCGGCCTGGCGGTAGGCTTTGGCACCTTCAAAAATGGCCTGGCCGTAGTGCAGGGCCGAGTTGGCAGGGCTGATGTTCAGGGGACCGTAGGGCACGATGCGCGGCTGCTGCCACTCGCCGCCGGTATATTCCACGGTCAGCATGTGGTCGGCGAAGGACTTGCCGAATTCCAGGTTAGCTAAATCCAGCTCGGCGAGGCGGGAGGTAGCGGCGGGCTGCACGTCAATGGTCAGGGTATCAAGCATAGCGGGGCGGCGGGGTATTAAATTGAAGAAAGCGGCGCGCCAGGCCAGCGCGCCAGTGGGTGGGAAAGGTAGTACCAGGGACCGGCAAACGGGCTAAATGTTGCAGCGCAGCCCTGGCTGGCCCGCAATCGGCGAAAGGTTACACGCGGGGCTTCCAGGTCACTTCGGCCACGCCCAGGTCGTGGGCCATGGCACGGCTGAGTACGAACAGGTAGTCCGACAGTCGGTTGAGGTACATCACCACCAAGTCTTCTACCGGCGACTCTTCGCTTAGGTGAATGACCAGGCGCTCGGCGCGGCGGCACACGCAACGCGCCACGTGCCCGAACGACACGGCCTGGTGCCCGCCCGGCAGCACAAATTCGCGGAGCGGGGCCAGCACCTTATCCATGCGGTCCATCTCGGTTTCGAGCAGGGTCACGTCCTCGGTGTGCAGGTCGGGGATGCGCTGGCGGGTGTCTTTGTCGGGGTCGGTGGCCAGGTGCGCACCGATGGTGAAAAGCCGGTCCTGGATTTCCTTCAGCACCTCGCGGCGCGGCGCGTTCACGTCCTGGTCGCGCAGCACGCCCACGTAGGAGTTCAGCTCATCGACGGTGCCGTAGCAGTCGATGCGCAGGCTCGACTTGGGCACCCGCGTGCCGCCGATGAGGGAGGTCAGGCCCTTGTCGCCGGTTTTGGTGTATATCTTCATAGACCGCAGATTTAACGGATTAAACGGATTGCGCAGATACGCCCGCTGCGCGGGCTGGCTACGCTTGTGGGCATTGGGAGCTGCTGGCTTTAGCCGAGCGCCCGGCTTTACAGGCTCAGCGAGTTGATGGCCGGCTGCGTTACGTTGTGGTTAACGTCATCCGTTTCAATAAGGCCATCGCGCAGGCGCACGATGCGGTGAGCATAGTGGGCAATGTCCTCTTCGTGCGTCACCATAATGATGGTGTTGCCCTTGGCGTAGAGCGCTTCGAACAGGCCCATGATTTCGTAGCTGGTTTTGGAATCGAGGGCACCCGTCGGCTCGTCGGCCAACAGCACGCTGGGGGTATTGACGAGGGCACGGGCGATGGCTACGCGCTGGCGCTGGCCGCCGCTCAGCTCGTTGGGGCGGTGGCCGGCGCGGTCGGCAAGGCCCACCGAGCGCAGGGCTTCGAGGGCGCGCTCGTTGCGCTCGCGCTTGCCCAGGCCCGCGTAGATGAGCGGCAGGGCCACATTTTCGAGCGAAGTGGAGCGCGGCAATAGGTTGAAGGTCTGGAAAACGAAGCCGATTTCTTTGTTGCGCACCTCCGCCAGCTGGTTGTCGCTCATGCGGCTCACATCCTGGCCATTGAGAATATACTGGCCCTTAGAAGGCGTATCGAGGCAGCCCACAATATTCATGAGCGTACTCTTGCCCGAGCCCGACGGCCCCATAAAGGCCACGTACTCACCGCGCTTGATATCGATGCTCACCGAGCGTAGCGCGTGAATGTGCTCAGTACCCATCACGTATTCCTTGGCGATGTCGGTAGTCTGAATAACGTAGGGAGTGAGTTCGGCAGCAGCCATAAGGTGAGGGCGAAAGAGGAAAAATTAGTGGGCAGGCAGCGGCGGCTGGTCGAAGGCCGCGCCGGCCGCCGCGTGGGCCGCACGGCGCGCCGCAAATTGCGCCAGCAAGTTAGCGTACTCAACGGCGCCAATACGCGGCCGCAGCTGCGCCAGCGCCGACTGCCCCAGCTCCACTAGCCCGGCATCGGCGGCGGCCAGCGCATAGGCGCGCAGCAGCGGCAGGGAAGTGGGGTTTTCGGTCAGGCCTTTATTTAGCGCGTCGTAGGCATCAGTATAGGCTTTTTGCCCGGTAAAAAAACGGGCGGCGGCCAGCACAGCCTCCTCATTAAAAGGCACTTGCTGCACTAGGGCCTGGTAGCGTTTGCTGGCCTCGGGCAATTGATTTTCGGCTTCGGCCCGCTGGGCATCGGCTAGTTCCTTACTGCCCGCAAGGCCCAGCGAAGCAGGCCGGCGCAAGGCAGCGGGCGCGCGTAAGGCTTGGCCCAATTGCCCCGTGCCTGGCTGCGCCGGTCCGGCCGCGGCCAGCCGGCGGTACTGGGCCTGCGCCGAATCCGTTTGGCCGGCCAGCGCCAGCGCCCAGGCGTGGGGCAGGCGGGCATCGGTGGCGCCGTGGGCCGTGGCCAGCGCCAGTTGGCCAGCCGCCGTGGCGTACTGCTGCTGCTGCAATTGCCACAGGCCCAATACATACTGATAGTACCCAGCCGTGGCTGTAGTACCAGCCGTGAGCGGGGCCAAGGTTTGGCGGGCAGCTAGCTCCTGCCCCGCCGCGTGGCGCAGCAAGGCTTGCAGGAAGAGAATCTGCTCATAATAAGGTTCATTGGCAGGGCGCTCGGCGAGTTGGGCCAGCGTGGCCACCAGGCGGCGGCACGCGCCCGGCTGCCCGGCCCGCACCGTTAGCAAGGCCGTTTGGTAGAGGTGCGCGAAGCCAGCGGCATCGAGATTGCCGTCGGCCACCGGGGCAAGGGGGGCAGCCGGGGCGCCAGCCAGCAGCTGCCACAGTTCCTTATTGGCCAGCAGGCCGGGCTCGGTGGCCTTCGCCTTGGAGTCAGCGGACAGCTTTTGGGCGGCGGGCAGCAGGTTTTGGCTTAGCAAAAAGCCTAGCTGATTGGTACGCCCAACGTAGCTGCTGGGCTTCAACCGCTCGGCTTTATCGAAATAATAAACCACCGAATCGGTGAGAGCCGAGCGGGTGAAAAGCTGGGCGGCATCGGAGGCCAGCGCGAAGCTGTAGGGCGCGGCGCGGCGGGCCTGGTGCAGCACCTCCAGCGCGTCGAGGAAGTCGGCGGGCTCGGTGAGCAGGGCGTTGAGCTTGAGACTCACTTTCTCGTCGGGCTGGCGCAGCAGGGCGCGACGCAGGGCGTTTAGCTCGTTCTGGCGCTGGCTGCGGAAGCGGTAGAGCGCCGCCCGGCCCAGCTGCGCCGAGCGGTTGAAGCGGTCGAGCACATCGCCGCTTTCGGCGTAGTAGCGCTCGGCCAGCAGGGCCAGCGGCAGGTCGTCGGGGCGGGCTTCGCTCTGCTGGCGGGTGAGGTCGCCAAGCTGGTTGTACTGCCCAGCCTGCGTGAGGTTGAGCAGCGGCCAGTTGTTGCGCAATTCATACAGAAACAACCCAGCCAGCCCCAGAATATACACCGTGTAGAACGGCAGCCGGCGCGGCTCAAACACCACCCGGTACACGCGCAGCCGCTGCTGGATGAGGGCCCCGAAATTTACCAGTGTATATAGCAAAAAGGCCGTACCCAGCAGCCCCAGCGCCCGCCCGCTAAAGCCTCTCGCCGCCGTCAGCAGCGGGGTATTGGCCGTGGCCAGGGCGTAGCCCAGCGCCGCCGAGGCAGCCGCTACCAGCAGCCAGTAGAGCGGCCGGGCCGCCGCAAAAGGCAGCCAACTGGCGTAGCTGGGCGCCCGCTCGCGCAGGCCCAGCCCGCCCATGAGCACGGCCGGCAGCAACAGCACCAGCGGGTCGAAGCGCAGGCCGCCCACCAGGGGCAGCACGCCGTCATTCCAAAAATACAAGCCCAAGGCACCCAGATACAGCACACTGGCTAGCACGAAGGGCAGCAACCCAAACCGGCTTTCGGGCCGCTCGGCCTGGGTATTGAACCAGAGCAGCGCCCGGATATTCTCCACCCCTATCCACAGCACCAGCGCGGCTACCAGCCCGGCACTGGCCGGCGTGGCGTAGGCGGCCAGGTGCAAAGCAGTTTCGGCCAGCGGCAGCTTGGTTTTGGCGAGTAGCAGGGCTACCAGGCCGGCCACCAAGGCACTGAAAATTACTACCCGCCACACGGAGCGCACCCGTGCGCCGTAGGCTTGCAGGCCCAGCGCAGCGGCGCCCAGCACGCCCAGGCTCAGGTAAAGAAAGTACGGCTTGGTAGCGCTAAAAATGCCCAGCCCATCGGCATTGAGCGAGGTCAGCAGGAAGATAACGGGCACCGTGCCGGCAATAAACGCGGCCCGCCGCAACATGCTCACCACGGCCAGCCAGCCAGCCACCGCCACTGCTAACACACTCAGCCACAGCCCGGCCGCCAGCGGCTGGGTGTAGGGACCGCTTACGTCGTGGGTGAGCGTGGTGATAAAGCCACTCACCGGCAGCGGCAGGCGCACCGGCCCCACGGCTACCGAATCCAGGGTGAGGGGCACCGGCGCCAGGTGCGGCACCAGCTGCACGGGCAGCGTGGCGCCATCGCCAATAAAGTAGGCGTACACGGCGCCAGCTACGGCTATGAGCGCCAGCAGCGCGGCCAGCCCCGGCAGGCGGCGTAAAATGGGGGAAGCGGGCAAAATGGTAGCTCGACAAAAAGGGAGGGGAATTTCTGTACAAAAGCACGTCATGCTCATCTGGCGTCCGCTTGCCAAAGCATCTCGCTCGCCTCGTTGGATGAAGCGGGCAAGATGCTTCGGCATGCGGACGCCAGATGAGCATGACGTGCTTTTATGCACGCAAATACACTTCGTAAACGCGTTTAGTCAAGCACCTTGGGCACGCGGAAATAATCCGAGTCCTTGCGTGGGGCGTTGCGCAGGCCCTCC